>SKEU01001610.1_pt1 | contig 10752 bp, 13 predicted proteins | sample 4819571 | NCBI WGS metagenome assembly SKEU01 (sample SAMN11008801, study PRJNA524170) | human gut metagenome | biome: Human fecal sample; material: Feces; isolation source: fecal sample from pouch patient p8, p16 | host: Homo sapiens | place: Israel: Tel-Aviv | collected 2015-06-23
GAGAGTGGGATTCGAACCCACGCGCCCTTGCGGACAAACGGTTTTCAAGACCGCCTCGTTATGACCACTTCGATATCTCTCCATATACACTTTTCAGTGTTCGCCACGTCTCTGTCAGACGCAAGATGTATTCTATCATCAAATCTTTTTGATGTCAATACAAATTTTTACATTTTTTCGATCTTTTTCAAAAACACTTCAGCAACGTCCAGATCCTCCGGAGTCGTGATCTTAATATTCTGATAGGAGCCCTCTACAAGTCTTACTTGAACGCCACTTTCCTGTTCTACTACCATGGCATCATCGGTTACATTTTCCCTGTCATGCTGCATCAGCTTCTCATACGCCTGTGTAATAAGAGCTGTCTCGAATACCTGCGGGGTCTGAACATTCCATACGTATTTGCGTGCAGGTGTAGTAACTGCAAACTGATTTTCATCTACGATCTTTACCGTATCCTTGCTTGGCATACCGGCAACACATGCACGGTTTTCTTCCACACATGTATAAGCCCTCTTTATAATCTCTTCGTCTACGAACGGTCTGGCGCCGTCATGGATATAGACATATCCTTCTTTCGCTTCTTCTCCCGCCATACCGTCACGGACAGCCTTCAAGCCATTCCAGACAGAGTCATAGCGTTCTTTACCGCCCGAAACTACTGCGCGCACTTTTCCAAAATGATATTTATTTACAATTTCTTCTGTCACATAGTCTTCCTGCCCCGCTCCGGCTACCATGATCACATCATCAATAATTTCTGACTTTTCAAATGCTTCCAGACAGTAACAGATGATGGGTTTCCCACACAGCTCGATATACTGTTTCTGGATAGATGTTCCCATTCTTTTCCCCTGTCCTGCCGAAAGTACGATTGCCACGCATCTCTTTTTCATTTACTTTTTCCCGCCTTAATTTTGCCTTTTTTCCCTTTTTAACGCTCGCCAAGCTTCAGATTCGGAACTGCATTCAGATCCCATCCGCTTCTGGTTCCATTCATATATTCATAATAAGCTGCCACACCAATCATAGCCGCATTATCGGTACAGAAAATCGGAGACGGATAATAGAATTTCACGCCTCGTTTTTCACATGCTTCTTTCATTGCCGCACGAAGAGCACTGTTCGATGCTACGCCGCCTGCGATGGCGAATTTGTCTACTTTATATTCTTCTACTGCATGCATAGCTTTAGCAACCAGTACATCGGTGACTGCTTTCTGGAAAGAAGCCGCGATATCTGCCTGGTTGTATTCTTCGCCCTTCATCTTGCATCCGTTAATATAATTCAGAACGGCGGATTTTAATCCACTGAAGCTGAAGTCATATGGCGCGTCTTCTACATTTGCACGTGGAAATGCGATAGCATCCGGATTGCCTTCTTTTGCAACTTTATCAATCTTCGGTCCTCCCGGATAGCCAAGTCCGATTGCACGGGCCACCTTGTCAAACGCTTCTCCTGCCGCATCATCTCTGGTTCTTCCGATGATATCGAATTTTCCATAATCCTTCACACGAACCAGATGGGTATGTCCTCCGGATACTACCAGTGAGAAAAATGGTGGTTCTAACTCTTTATGTTCAATAAAATTGGCTGCGATATGCCCTTCGATATGATGTACTCCGACCAGCGGTTTACCTGCTGCATATGCGATTGCCTTTGCTTCTGCCACGCCTACGAGGAGTGCACCTACCAGTCCCGGTCCGTAAGTTACACCGATTGCGTCGATATCGTCCAGTGTTACCTCTGCCTCTTTCAGTGCTTCTTCAATGACCTGATTAATCTTTTCTATATGTTTTCTGGATGCAATCTCCGGCACAACACCTCCATACAATGTATGCAGGGCAATCTGTGAAGAAATGACATTGGACAGTACTTCTCTTCCATTCTTTACAACTGCCGCTGCTGTCTCATCACAGGAGCTTTCGATTGCCAGTATTAATACATCTTTTGTCTCGCTCATATTTTCCCTCCTAATCTTCAAATACCAGTTCTACCGAGCGCTTATCTTTTGCTGCGATTGAATTCGGGAATATTGCCTTGACATCGTCCATATATTCCTCTGGTTTTGTCAGTGACGGGCTATAATGTGTCAGCCACATTTCTTTTACTTCTGCTTCTTTTGCAAGCTGTGCCGCTTCATAGAATGTCATATGCTTATATTCTTTGGCTTTCTTCTGCTTATCCTTTTCGCCATACATTCCTTCACAGATAAAGAGATCCGAATGCTTTGCATTCTGCTTAATAGATTCCGTAGGTCTCGTGTCTGTGGTATACGTAAGCTTGATTCCTTTTCTTGCCGGCCCGAGTACCATATCCGGTGTATATACATGTCTCTTTGTCTCCACCGTCTCGCCTTTTTGTAATATTCCCCAGTACTCCTGTGGAATATTCGATGCTTTCGCCCTTTCCACATCGAATTTTCCTGCACGGTCGATCTCCATTGTATAACCATAACAGGTCACATTGTGATTTACACGAAATGCTCTCAGGCGGTAGCCATTCATCTCAAATGTCTGCTCTGCCTCCGTGATTTCCATATATTTAATCTGGAACGGCAGCTCCGGTGCGATCACGCGCAGTGCATTCACCACTCGTTCCAGTCCTTTTGGTCCGATTAATGTGAGCGGCTTGGTACGGTCCGCATTTCCCATAGTGAGAAGGAGTCCCGGAAGTCCGCTGATATGATCTCCGTGATAATGCGTAAAACAGATCACGTCGATCGGTTTAAAGCTCCATCCCTTTTCTTTTATCGCAATCTGTGTTCCCTCTCCACAGTCGACCAGAAGACTGCTTCCATTGTAACGCACCATCAGGGATGTAAGCCACCTGTACGGCAGCGGCATCATCCCTCCGGTTCCTAACAAACATACATCTAACATAATTTTCCTCTATTCCTCTTCCATTTTAATCTTAAAGTTCCTTGTCAGTTCATCATAACAGGATTCACAAAGGTCAAAATGATCTCTCCGGTTATCTTTTTCCGAAAAATATCCCCATCGCTTATCCACTGTCAGGACGTCTTCCTGCGGAACCCCTTCTACGACCGGAATCACTCTTCCACATTTGTTACATACAATACTGGTTACTTCTTTTACTTTTCTTGTCTGTTCCTTAAACTGGCGCATACCATTCCTCCTGTAATCTTGTCACCGTTTTTTCCGGTGTTTTTCATACATTATATCGTTTTCTTTTCATTATTCTCTGTCTGTAATTTTCTCAGTTACGCCTATATTATAGCTTTTCATCTGTATGCTGACCAGTGGAAAGTGCTGTAAGAATTACCATTGTTTCCTACAGATTTACGGACATCAAAACAGCATTTTCTTTGGGACTCTCATAGTAATTCCTGCGGATCCCATCTTTCGTAAATCCACATTTTCCATAGAATTGTCTGGCAGCTTCATTGTTTTCTCTTACTTCCAGCATGATTCTTGTTATCTTCTGCTTCCGACAGAAGTCAAGCAGTTTCCGGAACATCTGACTGGCTGCCCCTTGTCTGCGCACAGAATGTGCCGTTGCAATCCTTGCAATTTCACCTTCCTCTAATACGTAATAGAAGATAAGATAGCCGGCCATTCCTTCTTTTGTCTTTGCCACAAATATTGCGGCATTCTTCTGCTTCCACGTCTCTTCCAGACTTTTCAGACTCCATGCATCAGGAAATATCTCTCTTTCCAATGCAGCAATCTCCGGAAGTTCCGGAAAATCAGCCTCACTTATTTCGATCATTTTATCTGATTCCATCTGATTTTCTAACATGCCATGATATCCTTTATCAATTCATCCACCACTTCCGGTTTTGTTGCCCAGCTTGTACAGAATCTGACTGCACTTTCGGTATCCGATACCTTCTCCCAAAATTCAAACACATATTTTTCTTTTAATTTTTCGATGTGACTGTCCGGAAGGATCGGAAACTGTTGATTCGTATAGGAATCGTAACGCAGACCATATCCTTTTTCCAGAAATATCTTTTTAAGCTTCATTGCCAATTCGTCTGCATGTGCGGATATCTTAAAATAAAGATCATCCGTAAACAGCGTGTCGAACTGAATACCAAGAAGACGTCCTTTTGCCAGCATTCCGCCATTCTGCTTGATCATATAGCGAAAATCTTTCTTCAATGCCCGGTTAGTGATCACAACAGCTTCACCAAATAATGCGCCCACCTTAGTTCCACCGATATAAAATACATCTGTATACTTTGCAAGATCTGCAAGTGTGATATCATTTGTCTCTGCCATCAGCCCATATCCCAAACGTGCTCCGTCAAGAAACAATAACATATCATATTTTCTGCATACTTCATGCAGATCCGCTAATTCTTTCTTTGTATACAGTGTTCCGTTTTCCGTCGGATGGGAAATGTATACCATCCCCGGCTGTACCATATGCTCCTGACTTCCATCCGTCCAGTGAGCATGGCACATCTCTTCTACTTGTGCGGCAGCAATCTTTCCATCTTCACTTGGAAGCGGCAGTACTTTATGTCCGGTTGCTTCGATTGCCCCTGTCTCATGTACATTGATATGCCCGCTTACCGCTGCGACCGCTCCCTGATATGGGCGGAGTGCCGCACTGATCACCGTTGTATTGGTCTGTGTTCCTCCTACCAGGAAATGCACATCCATATCCTGACATTCACACAGATCCTTAATCTTCTGTCTTGCACTGTCGCAATATGGATCCAGCCCATATCCGTTGGTCTGCTCCATATTCGTCTCTATCATCCTCTGCATAATTGCCGGATGTGCTCCTTCTGTATAATCGCACTGAAATCTATACATGCTCCATTCTCTCCTTCCGTTCTCTTTCTGCCTGAGACACACGGAGATACTCCGGTTCATGCTCCATCGCAGTTTCAATCTTTCCTTCTTTATAATACTGCATTCCCAGTGTTCCTACGGATGCAGCTCTCTGCCGGTTCATATTTGCCGGCGCAAATGTAACCGCTTCTCCCGGCAGGATCTCTTCTGTGATCTTTGTCTTATGCACAGGGACCCCGTCGCCAAGGAAGGTTACTCTTCTTCCTTCTTTTAAATACCTTTTCAGCTTTTCTCCCAGTTCTTCTATCGGAACTGCCATCTGGTCTTCCAGTATGTGAAGCTTCTGCCCGTCAAATTCATAGATTCCTGCATACACCTGCCCGCGTCTTGCATCCATAATCGGACATACAACATCTGCAATTCCACACAGATTGCAGGCAAGTCCCTCCAATGTCGGAATATGAATCAGTGGTTTCTCAAGCGCAAGTCCAAGTCCCTTGGCCGTTGCAGAACCGATACGAAGTCCCGTAAATGATCCCGGCCCTCCGGCTACCGCTATCGCATCTACGGTATGCAGATCCAGTTCTGTCATCTTCACGATCTCGTCCAGCATCGGAAGTAATGTCTGTGAATGTGTCTTCTTATAATTGACTGTATATTCGGCAATGACCTGGTCATCCACTGCCCCGTCTTCTACTACAGCTACACTGGCGACCAGTCCTGAGCTGTCTAATGCTAATATTCGCATATTGTAATCCTCCGGTAATCGAATCCTTTTTCCAGATCCTTTTCTATCTTAATCTCTGTGTAATGTTCCGGTAATATCTCTTCGATCAGATTAGCCCACTCGATCAGGCTGACGCCCTCTCCGTAAATGTAATCTTCATAGCCAATCTCTTCCATCTCTTCCACATCACCGATTCGGTACACATCAAAATGATAAAAGGGAAGTCTTCCTTCATCATAGATCTGGACAATGGTAAATGTAGGACTGCTGACCGGTTCATCTATCCCCAGTCCTTTGGCAAGACCTTTGGTAAATATCGTCTTCCCGACACCCAGATCTCCCACCAATGTATACACCTGTCCTGCGCAGGCTTTTTCACCCAGACTAAATCCCAGATCCCAAGTCTCTTTCTCACTGTTTGTCTCTATTATCATAAGCTCTCCCTTTCCATTTTTTGAAATCACTGTATTCAGTATCTTTAAGTATAACACATCTTTTTTTCTTCTGCTACTCATGATATACTTTCTGATAACAGCTTAAATATATTAATTTTTATCAACAATGGAGGAATCTGTATGAAATTCACATTTTATCACAATAACATTAACGTTGCTGATCTTGACAAGTCTATCGAATTCTACAAGAAGGCACTTGGACTTAAGATTACAAAAGAGACAGAAGCTGCCGACGGAAGCTTCAAGCTGGTATTCATGGGAGATGATACCACCCCGCACAAATTAGAGCTCACATGGCTGCGCGATATGGACAGACCTTACGATCTCGGAGACAATGAGATTCATCTGGCAATGCAGACAGATGATATGGACGCGGCACTGGCATTCCATAAGGAAATGGATTGTGTCTGTTTTGAAAACCCGGAGATGGGTATCTATTTTATCAATGATCCGGATGGGTATTGGGTGGAAATCTGCCCGGCGGAATAAATTTCATTTGGGATTTAATTTATTAACTGAGTTGGCCTCTCGATCCTTGAAGAAAACAGTATAAAGTGCTTCTTGTTCAGGTTCCATGCTCTAAGAAAAACTAAGAGAGCCAGAATCACCTAAAAGCAAAGGAACTACGCTCAAACTCGGCATTCGCCTCAAACACGTTCGCTTCGTTCCTTTAACGGAGATTCTGACTCTCTAACTTTTTCTAAGAGCATTCCACATTCACCAGAACCACTTTATACTGTTTTCTTCAAGTCGTGACTGGCAGCGGATGTTAATAAATGAAATGCCCGGAAGTGTAACCCGGTGGAGGCCACTACGGTTACGCAATTGCCATCTCATTCGTAAGGCATTCTATAAAAATCATACAAATTCTGTCTCTATTGTCAGTGATATCTCATATTCCGGATACTGCTTCTTCATGTATTCTCCAAAAGATTCCCTCAACTCTTCCCAGTCTCTGAGTGCATAGTCCACGATGAGATCACAGTAGAGTGTACCGGTCTCTTTGCTCAGATATAACGCATGAAAACTCTTCACGTGCTCATTTACGCGTACGAATTTCCCAATGTATCTGCGGATATCAACGATAGCCGCCGTATCTTCATCGACCGCATAGATTCCAAATACCATCGTCACATGATACTCTTCCATGATCCGAAGCTGCAATCTATGAATCTCTTCATAGACTTCTCCGATGCTTCTTTTATGATCGATCTCGATATTCACTGAACCTGAATAGCTGTCCGGTCCATAATCGTGCAGCATCATATCGATCGCACTGATCACTCCATCTGTTGCACGGATTTCTTTATAAAGCTTTCTCGCAAGTTCTTCTTTCCCCGACCGTCCGATCAGATCGGATGCCGTATTCTTAAGCGTGTCCACTCCGCTCTTTATCACGACAAAAGAAAACACAATACCTGCATAAGCATCCAGCGAGAAACCTGTAAATAAAAATATCACAGATGACAGGATTGTCAGACCTGAGAAATACGAATCATTTCTTCCATCTTCCCCCACTGCCAGTAATACTTCTGATTCTACGGATTTTCCTACTTTTATCGTATACATTCCCAGAATAAATTTGGTTACGGCTGTTCCTGCAACGATCAGTACCGTCAGTATACTGACATTCATATCTGACGGATGAAGGATTCCTTCCACAGACTCCTTAAGCATCCCCAGTCCGGCATATAATATCAGGACGCCGACCACCATACCTGTCAGATACTCTATTCTTCCATACCCAAATGGATGCTTTTCATCCGGATGTTTCCCGGAAAGTTTTGTCCCTATATAAGTCAGGAACGAAGAGCCTGCATCCGTCGCGTTATTGATACCTTCCGACACGATCGCAATAGACGATGCCAGTGTCCCGATCATTATTTTCACTGCTGCGATCAGTAAGTTCACTAATATTCCGACCACAGACGTTCTTATTATCCGTTCCTGACGGCTTGATTCATTCATAATACACCTGTTCCTTCTTTTTTCTGTATTTATGATAACATGCCGGCATTTCATTTACAAGATAACACAGAATGTTCGTTCCCTTACATTCTCCGGCATACAAAATATTGATATCATTCCCAGCAAAGGATTTATGCTGCATCAGATGAACCGCAAAGATGTAAATGAATCATTTCAGGTACGTTCTGCACTGGAAACATACTGCACCGTTCAGATCAGTAAAGCTTCTTCTACTCGCAAAGCGAAAAAGCTTTTTAAAGAGCTAGACTGGATCATGGAGTGCATGAACGATATTATGGAAACTACACATTCTATCAAAGAATTTTCCGAATATGATTTTCAGTTTCACACAAAAATCATAGATTATCTGGAAAATGAACAGTTTTCAAATGTATTCGCCATGTTCATGTACCGCATGAAACGGCTGGCTGAACTCTCCCTTGCACATAAAGGCCGTATGGAACAGACTTACGAAGAACATATGGCAATTTTGGATTGTATGAAGAATGGCGATACTTTCCACATCTATGAGATTACATTGAAACATATGGAAACACCCCGCGATATTAACCTGGAAGATCTATAGATATCAGAAAATCCTGAATACTTTAGCCTTTTCCTTTTGAACAAAAAACCGTGTAGCTATTTTTAGCCACACGGTTTTTCCATATATATTTCTTCTGTTTTCTTTGTATTTCCTATTTCCCGGAACCCATATCTTTCATAAAATGCTTTTGCAGTTTGTGTATGAAGCATACCATACAGATGCCCGTTTTCCTTCATAATCTGATTCATCATGATTGTTCCAAACCCCTGCCCGCGATACGCTTCTTCTATGACCAGATCCATCAGGTAAAATGTCGTCACACCATCTGTCAGAACTCTCGCAAATCCGATCTGCCTGTCTTTTCCGCCTTCACTGATGCAGTCACTCAGAAATAATCCATACGGACAGGCATTCTCCATACTTTTTCTGATCAGCTCTTCCGTTCTGTCTTTTGCCCAGTCCGTTCTGTGCAGAAGTGCTGCCACTTCTTCCAGATGCATATTCTCCACACCTTTTCTTATATAGTAAGACTGTCCCCTTTCTTCTCCCTCTGAGGCAATCTTATCTGCCGATATCTGTCGGATCACTTCACGCAGCTTCGCAAGATATGGATCCGCCTTACATTCTTTTTCTCCATAAGTCATCTGAAGATCATATTCTAGTGGAAGCCACGTTGCAATATCTGCCTCATTATGTTGGATCAATGCTTCCATCTTATCCAGTGCATGTACGATTTTCGCTTCCATCGTCTCTGCTTTTTCCAGTTCATCAAACAGCGCATCCAGTTCTTTTCGTTCCCTTTCCGGGAGCATCACTGTCACATTACTGATTGCACTTTCTTCTACTTCCCGGTCAGAATCTGTCTTCACAAATGCCGGAATATCTCCGGTCACTGCTTCTCCCAGATCATGGAACAGGCTCATCCTCATCACCTTGTCCATATCACAATCCGGGAATTCTTCTTTTACCAGCCATGCAAACACGCACAGACGGTAGGTATGTTCTGCTACACTTTCCCGTCTGTTCTCTGCCGTTCTGGAATGGCGCATATTACATTTCAGGCGTTCTGCCACGCCCATAAAATCTAGTAATGTTCTTGGTTCCATTCTCTGTCTCATCCTGTTTTTATTTTTCTTACTCTGTTTATTTCCATAAACATTATAATCTGCTTTTATATTTATTCGTTCAGATACTCCAGCAGTCCCTGATATTCTTTCTTCATCAGTCTGTTTCGATGCATATAGAAATGCTGCAGCTTGTCATAATCCTTTTCCATACGGGACACAGTCGGGATCAGCGGACGGATCACGAATATCTTTCCTTCTTCTTCCAGCTTTTCGATCAGTTTCATCTGCTTGTTGTATACAGCATTTCTTGTCATGATCGTACGTACCAGATTCGGATATTTCTTATAAGCTCTTTTATAAAGCTGTTCCATTGCTTTTACCGCTCTCTTCTTGCGGTAGCCCGGATTTCTCGTCAATACTACAACAATCTTGTCATTTCCTTTTTCCAGTGCATATTCGATTGGAATGGAATCAGCAAGGCCGCCGTCCATATACGGGATTCCGTCTACATTTGCAATCGGTGCCGCAAGCGGCATACTGCTCGATGCACGGCAGATCTTCATCAGACGTTCCGGATCTTTATCTTCCGACAGATATTCTGCATCTCCCGTGATACAGTTCGTAACCACCAGCTCACATTCCATCTCAGATGCAAAATAAGTCTCAAAATCAAATGGATAAATTTCGTTCGGAAATTTATCGAACAGCATATCCATATCCATCAGGGCTTTTTCTTTCAGGGTCTTCTTTAAACCATATACATAATCGTATTCTTTCTCACGATGGATCACACATTCCCGGCTCCGCCCAGCCTGTTTCGACACATAATCAACCGCATTACACGCACCTGCCGATACGCCGATCACATTGGACATATACATGTCCTTTTCCATCAGATAATCAAGAACTCCAGATGTAAATACTCCGCGGTTTGCCCCGCCTTCCAGTACTAATGTTGCTTTTACCATAAGTCTTACCTCTCTTTAGCTTTATAATCTTCGTAAATTTGTCTGCGCATTTTTATCGTTTATCTACAGAACCTGCCACCGACAGCTCTGCGCATGATACTGCTATCATTATATACCCTTTTTCATAGAAGGAAAAGAGGAACTTCCCTTGCTATTTTCCTTTATCTCTGGTACTATATGCTAGTCAGCGTCTGCAAATCCGGGCGCAGTCACTATCAACGAAGATTCAAACGACAAGGAGAATACAAACC
>SKEU01001614.1_pt1 | contig 10743 bp, 9 predicted proteins | sample 4819571 | NCBI WGS metagenome assembly SKEU01 (sample SAMN11008801, study PRJNA524170) | human gut metagenome | biome: Human fecal sample; material: Feces; isolation source: fecal sample from pouch patient p8, p16 | host: Homo sapiens | place: Israel: Tel-Aviv | collected 2015-06-23
GGTGTCACCTTCGTGCGTCGCGTACTCGTTGATAATCTGGGTCTTCTCGTCAGCCGTCAGTGCCACGGCGTCCTCCTTATTGTGTCGTTGCGCGGTGTTTCGTGCAGGTTCGCTCGAAACGCTCTCTATCCGCGGGCGAAATTACGCCAAATGAAAACTATACGGCAGGGGCCGGACTGGGGCCTCATGAGCCGAGGGTGTAAGGGATAAGGTGTAAAGGGTAAGGGTTTAAAGGCGTAAGGGTGTAAGGGAACACTCACTCCTGCCGGTACAGCCGCGAATACAATCCGCCGGCCTGCAGCAGTTCGTCATGCGTACCGGATTCGACGATCTGCCCATGATCCATGACATGGATGCGGTCGAAATCCCGAATCGATGCGAGTCTGTGCGCCACGACGATGCACGCATTGTCGGAGTCGAGCAACGCCGTCATGACATGTCGCTCGGTATCGTTGTCCAGAGCACTGGTGGGTTCGTCCATAAGTAGGAAGTCCGGTCTTCCGACGACCGCACGCGCGATGGCGACCTTCTGCCGTTGGCCGCCGGACAGGTTCATGCCGCGTTCACTGACCATGGCGTCCAAGCCGACGACCGGATCCATCATCCCCTCGTTGATGCCGGCAACCTCGCACGCCCTGACGATGTCGTCATCCGTCAGCCACGGACGGTGCAGCGTGATATTGTCGCGCAAGGTTTCGTTGAACACCGTGGATTCCTGATGCACATACGCCAGCCTGCCGGCCTTCCATCGGCTGTCCGCGTCGTAAATCCGGCATCCGCCGCCGTTGATGGTCACCGTGCCACAGACGGGTTCGATGAGTCCGGCGAGCAGTTTCAGCAGCGTGCTTTTGCCCGAGCCAGTGGGGCCGACGATGGCGATCTTGTCGCCTTTGCGGATGTCGCAATCGACATCGGAGAGAACGGGAGCGTCGAACGCCGTGTACGAGTATCCCACGCCGGTGGCATGCAACCGTTCGAGTATGCCATCACCCGATTCGTCACCACTCGGCCCACCACATGCGGACCGTCCGCCGTCACCCAGTCCGACGTCACCCGGTTCGCCACCCGGTTCGTCGCATTCAAGCGACGCACCGCCGCCTTCACCGGCGGGAATCATCTCGCAAATCTTGCGCATATAGGTGGCGAACGCCATGATCTGGCTGATGACGCCGACGATGCCGGAGAATGGCGTGACGAATGCGGACGCCAATGACATGAATCCGACGACGGCACCCAGTGCGAGCGTGCCGCGTCCCACGAAGGTCATGCCGAAGGCGACCACGCATAGCGGCAACACGAACACCAGCGCCGAGGACAGGCTTGACAGCAATGCCGAAAGCCGCCCTTGCCGAGTCTGGTAGTCGAGCTGCGCTCCCAGACGCGCTGACCAGCGGTCGTAGCAGTGGCTTTCCAAATTGAGGCTTTTGACAGTTTCGATGCCGGAGAAGGTTTCGATGAAGGCGCGTTGCACGTCAGCCTGCGCGACGGTCGCACGCTCGACCAGCGTCCTGTTGCGCAGGGAATAAATGACGGATACGACGAGCACCGCCGCGCACACCGTCAGGGTCAGCATCGTCAATGGCACTGAATAGGCGATCATCATGATCAGGTAGACCACGAGGAACACCATCGACACGACCGTCGACGGCAGACTGCCGGTCACGATCTGTTCGACGACCATGACCAGGTTCGCGCGGTAGATCAGGTCACCACCGGAACGGTTCACGAAGAACGGGAACTCCCGATCGAGCACGCCGGTCATGTATCGGCGGGACAGGTATCGTCCGAATCGCACCTGCACGCGGGTGAGCATCACGGTGTTCAACGCGCCGACCGCATAGTAGACCAGCAGCGAGGCAAGCAGCATCGTCGCGACCAACGGCGGGAAACCGCTTTGGGCGGCGAGCGACCCATGGTCGACCATATAGCCGGTGCCTGCGGGCACGATCAATGTCAGTCCCTGGACGACGAGCGAGAACAGCAGGCTCAGACCGATGGCGGGCATGTTCCGGCGGAGGAACCCGGTCAGGATGGAGACGGTTCCGCTGCGAGGCCGTATGGGAATGGTTGCGCAGCCGTCGTTTGTCGGTTGCGGAATCAGCACCGCGCCAGAACAGTGGGCCGCGAGTTCGCCGGGCGTATAGGCATGGCGCCCGTTCGCCGGGTCAGCGATGCGGAATCGGCCGTATGCGTAATGGTCGAGCACGACGAAATGGTTGTCGTCCCAATGCAGGATGCATGGCGTCATGACGGTTTTCAACGCTTCGGCGCTGGGGGTCGTGACCGCGCGTACGCGGATGCCGGAGTCGGACAGCACCGTTACGATGTTCGCGAGGCTCAGTCCGCCGCGTGGAGCGCCGTACCGGCGGCGCAGCTCGTCCATGGTCACGGGATGCCCGAATGCGGCGAGGATCATCGCTGCGGCGGCCAGCCCGCATTCGCTGTGCTCGCCTTGTTCGATAAACGGGACACGGTGGCGACGCCATGATCTCATGCTTGCCGTCCGCGCGCGGGAAGGCCGAAGTCGACGTGCGTGCGGTCACGCCCGAGCGTGGACGCCTTGGTGAACGCCTCATAGTCGTCGAATTCGGCGAGCATCATATCCTTGACGAGGTGTTTGTCGTCAAGGATGATGATCCGGTCGGCCACATTCCAACAGTATTCGAGGTCATGGGTGACGGTGAGCAAAGTGCGCTCGTCGGCGCGAAGCTGGTTGACGTAATCGACGAGCAGCGAGCGGGTGATCGGATCAATGGCGTTGCTTGGCTCGTCGAGCATGATGACATGCGGGTCGAACAGCATGCCGGCGACGATGCCGACCCGTTTGCGCAGACCGGTCGAGAGTTCCGCCACCTTCTTGTCGAGATGCCCCTCCAATTCGAAGGCACGGACGAGCGGCTCATCCTCCAGCCGTTTCGAGTCGACGGTATGGCCGCCGTCCGCGATTCCCTTGCCGGACCGGAACAGCAGTTGCCGGAAGTGGATGTTGTCACGCACGGTCATCGTGCCGACGAGATTGCCGTTCTCGGTCATCTGGAACACGTCGCGCATCGACGGCACCCGACGCCTATCGATCACGCATCGCCCTTCACGGGGGCGCAGCAGTCCGACGATGAGTCTGAACAGCGTGGTCTTGCCGACGCCGTTGTATCCGAGGATCGCCAGCGACTGGCCTTGCGGCACGGTGAAGTCGATGTCCTCCAACACGGTCTGTCTCTTCTTGTAGCCGAAGGTGACGTGTTCGACGGCGATGATGGCATGTTCGCCGTTGTCGGTGCGGTCGGCGTGGTTGATGTGGTCGGCGGTCATATTGTCTTTCCTTGTCGTCGATTCGGTTGTGTTCGTATCCGTCATGTCCGTCATCGCGTTTCCAGTGCGAGTATGGAGGGCGTGGACGGGTCGTTCAGACGAAGCATCGTGTAGGCGACGCCGACCGGCCCTTGGAAGTACGACAGATCCACGAATTCACGGGATTGCCTCAGCCGGAAACGTCCCGACGAACGGGCCTGCGCGATCATGTCGTCCATCAGACGCTGTGCCTGCATGCGATACCATTCGTCACCGTTGGCATTGCCGATGGATATCAGGGTGTCGATCATGCCGCATCGTCCATGGCACACGCCGTCGTCGTCCCAATCCGCGTTCCCAAGCAACGCCGTGATATCTGCCTTGTCTGGGAACGCCCGTCCGTTTTCATCCTCGAAGAAACGTTCGCCGTCCGCGCCGGCAGTGGCCGCCAGCTCATTGCGTGCCCAGAGCACGCCGACCTTCCCACGGCACCATTTGCCGGCGTCCTCCTGTTTCGCACCGCTTCTTCGAGCGTCCGATTTCCGCCAAAGCATTCGGGCGAATTCGGCGAATTCGCGATTCCCCGTCGCCGCGTAGAGCTTCCAGAACGCCACGGCCATGCCTTCCAGTCCGTGCGCGGCACCGGTTGGATACGGCATGTCATCGGATTCGTCGGCGTTCCGCTGGGTTTCGGGAAACGCACGGATGACGGTTCTCCCCAGCCGGCTGGTTTGTTCCACTATGCGCATGTCATGGAATACGTCGTACAGCCGCAGATACAGCATGATCGAACTGCCCGCCCCGGTCAGGTAATCCAGATGGAATGACGGTTGAGGATTGTCGCGCTGCAGGAGCTTCGGCAGCATATCGTCGATGTATGCCGGCAGCATACGAACCGTCTGCGTCATGCAACGGCGAGCTTCGGGCGACGTGATGCCGGCATTGGCCATGCGTAACGCGCAATAGCTTCGCGACAGGCCGGAAGTGAAGCCGGAATACGTAATGCCTCTGTCCTTGCGGCGCATCAGACTCCGCATCATACGCGTGCACAGGTCACGCCAGCGCTCATCGTGTGTCCGCCGATACAGTTCGGCGGCGAACATGCCCGTCCCGGCCATGCCGTCGTAGAGTCCCGAAGTCGGCGCCCCCGGTTCGTACCGTTCATCCACGGTCTTGTCCGCGGCCATGGTGTCGGATCGGTTCGCTGTAAGCCATGATACGGTGCCATCGGTTTCCTGGAGGATGGCCGTGTCGGCTATCCTCGTGCCGAGTTCGATTGGGTAATGCTCCGCATCCGTGTCCGACGACACCGAAGCCGTCGGATGCGCGTCCTCCATGCCGGGTTCCATGCGCAAGGCGTTGCGGATAATGCGCGATTGCAATGCGGCCTGTTCGTCAAGATGCCCGATGGTGTCAAGCACCCGTTCGCGTACCGAACGTTCGCAGACGCCGTCAATGGTCGTTCCATCGGGAGCGTGCAGATCATGTCCCGTCAGCTGTGCGGTGAACATGGGGATGTCCCCGGCGAGCATCTGCCGGTATTCGCTTGCGAAGATGCGCTTGTCACGGAATGGGTAGACATACAGGTTCTCCAGTATGGCTTCGACGTCCAGCATGTCCTTCAACGCCGACGGATGATGGATGAAATCCGCAAATCGGGCGTAGGCGCTGGTGTTGCGCACCAGCACACGCACGGTCGTATCCTCGCCGGACAGCATCGCATCCCATTCATCCGCGTCGATGGTCATCGCCGCGGCGACCGTATTGCGGAATCCTTGGAGAATCTGTCGCTTGTAATGATACGGATCCACAACGGCGTCATCCAATGTCACCGCGCAGCCGTCCTTGCTGAACGTCACGGCGTTCCTCTCGTAATGGGCATCGGCGGAGTCCAATCCCACCGGGGACGCGACGATGCCGGGCATCGTCTGCTCACCGGTTTCGAAGGCGCTGATGTCGACGGATGTACCGTCGGCCGACATCGCCGTTTTCGCCGGCAACAGACAGGAGGATGCCAGCGAATCCCGCAATATCGTGGATACGCGGATGTCGGCATCGGTGCCGTCGGGCATGTCCATGGTCACATGGTTCGTGGCGATCGTCTCGAAATCGACGACCATCGGATATTCCCCGCTGGCGATGATGTTCTCGTGGTGCATGTCGTCGCCGTGCAGGAGCCATACCAATCCGAGCAGCTGACCGTATCTGGTGTAATAGCGCTCCACCTGACGTGCATCCTCGCAGGTGCCGTGTTCCACGAATTCCTCATAGGCGTAGCCGGATTTCGTCAGCACGTCCGACACTCGCATCGGAAGGAAACCCTTCGTCCGTTCGCATCGCCTCACCAATCCGGCGAAAAGCTCATGGATATGCAGGTCACGCGGCTTGTATACGATTTTCCGTCCGCCGATGGTGAGCATGGCCACGGCTCTTCCACCGTCGTGCGCGTCGCCACGGTCGATGGACATATCTTCCAATCTGAAATCATCGCCGACGCCTGCGAAGGAGGCGAGCTCGTCGCGATCCATGGATACGCGGTCGAGCATTTCCTTGACGAAATCGATGTAATGGACTGTCGTCTGCGTGACAAAACGAAGCAGTACCGGATATTTCGCATACATATGGCCACGGTATTCGTCGGTGGCCAGCAGTTCGAAATATCGCCGCAATTGTCGCTTCGCATCGCCGTCGCCCAACGAACCGGCCTGACGCGCGACATGCAATTCCCATACGACGGTTTTCAATCCGATGCCCAACAGACGCTCGACGTATGCGCTCAGGCACTGTTCGATAAGGCGCTCGTCATTCATCGGCAATGAACAGGCCGACATATACGCTTGCAGTTCCGCTTTCACGTACGCGACGAACGGTGCGAAGGCGGTGGCATACCCCGTGCGTTCGACTCGCTCTTCCTCGCTGTCGTAACGGTTCAGAATCGTCTGCAGTTCAACGGACCATGCCGGCTCGACATGGCCGCTCAGTTTCCGTTCCCGATCCGCGATGACGGTTTCGACCACGGATGCGTCATCGCCGAGCGCGTCGGCGATGCCTTGATAGTCCTCGTCCCGCAGTGGGTTCCGTCGGTTTTTCCATTCCACCGTTGCCGAAAGTATGTCTTCCGCGTGCGATGCCCGATACTGTCGCAAAGCATCCGGCATAGCGGTTGCCGCCATGCACCGTTCCTCAAGGGTCGTGGCAGAAGCCGCCCAGGTCGTTCCAACGTTACCGTTCATGGAAAGTCCCCCTACCGTTCGGCGTGGACGGATTCCGGCAGCTTCCGCCGCGTTTCGACGTATTCATGGAACGTCGCGCAGTCGAACATGCCGCGTTCCCGCCAATACCGCGATTCTGCATCGCTACCGTCTCGTCGGGCGTAGTCACGCTTGTAGGATTGGAATGCCAGCTCCTGCCTTTCGCTGGTTTCAGGCACGACGCCATCCCGCAGTGTGTTCAGCGCCCGCACGATAGCCGCGGCGGTCTGATCGGCCATTGCCTCATCGAATGGCGTAAAAGTGGTGTGGTATGCGGTTTCATCAATGATGATGCCCAGTGATTCCATGAACCGTTCCATCAGTTCGCCGACTTCAAGGAACCCGTTGGTTGTGGCGCTGACCATTGCCATGCCCGGTTTGCCCGCCAGATGGAACAAATGCCCCCAATAGGTGAGTCGATCCATCAGAATCTTCATGTCGCCGGAAACGTTATGGCCATAGGTCGGCGAACCGAGAATCAGATAATCGCATCGTTCGATTGCTTTTTTGACCCGGGCGGAATCGTCCAGTCCGTTCAGCTCGATATGATCGACACCGGTGGAAAACTCGCTCGCAGTACCATCCGACGGCAAGATCATCGTGTCATTCGGCGTCAGAATCGTCCATTCCGCGTCAATGTTCGCACTGACCGCATCCTGTATCAGACGAACCGACCGCAACGTCTGCGACTGCGGATTACGCGAAGCGACATAGGCCACCATGCTGGTCATGGAAATCCACCTTTCCAAAAGCTTCGAATCCAGTAGATGTCACAGCTCGATATTGGTGTTGATAAAATATCGAGAGAATACTCCGGTTGAAATACCGATGGCGACCACTACCAATACGACATAACCAACCGAGAACAGGCACAGCGGCATCACGTTGACGATCACAAGCATATATGCCAATTGGAGCAGGACCGCAATCAACACCAAAACCAGTTGTGCCATTGTCGGATCGCTGTTCCGGGAGACATAAACCATCGGCATTGCGCCCAAAGAACAGACGATTGTTCCTAAGACTGATACGATAAGAGCACCAATTGCATCATCTGCTCCAGCGGTTATCTGAAAGCCTGATGACAAAACACGCATAAAAGCCAGATTCAAAAGCACGGAAATCACTGTCAGGATAACAGGAAACAGGCATTTACACCAGCAGTAGCTCCAATAGGAACGACCAGACTGTATATAGAGCTCAAACAGTCCATCTCGGAAATCCTGATACAGGATGGAGACCATCACCGAGCATGACGAATAGATGAAAAACGGTCCAAAAAAGACAGCCCAAGTAAATGGGTCTAGAATGCCTGCGCCACTGGCAACCATCTCCACGAATATTGCCGTGACCATAATGATAAGAACCATACCCCAGTTCTTGAATGACTGGAAACATGCCTTGCAGTCACGAAACAGAATCGCCTTCATGCCACTTCCCCTTAACGATAACAAGTGTCAGGTATGGGTCGGATGTTTTACGCAATCCATACCTGACCCATGTAAAGCAACGTTCACTTGCAGTTCCCACAGGATGCAAGTCGGGTGACGACCGTTGCCGAACATGCCGAGAAAGACACGCTCAGAACGGAAACCGCGAACGACAGCGACGCCGGCGCGACGCCATCATCGTTGCGACCGGTCAGCATCGCCATATCGGCCGCCGACAGATCCTCGAAGGATTCACCGACAATGGACTTCTCATTGATGCTCATATAGGCCTCCTTACCTAATTCCTGCCCTTCAGGCGAAGAGCTACTGTAAGCATGACGCGCTTTCTCCCGCTTCGCAATGACTTGTATGCCATTAGGGGACAAGGACTTTTATATGAATCCATGTTGTGCAATGATCATTGACACACCCCGACGCAAAGGAACCCTCATGAGAACACCGCTTTTAATACTTACGGTACTTGGTTTGACATTCGGAGCGTCAGCCAGCACTCCAAGCAACAGTTCAACGGAGGAAGAAATATCAACATATTCACTATGCCCTGTATGGTTTCCATTATGCCATATCAGAAATTAGGTCAGTAGCGGTAACATGCAATAGAAAGACCATTCTTCGCCGTCTTTTTCATATCTGATGAATCCTCCTTGTCCAGATATCAAACGGGAATATATACTTAGCCCTTTTCTTGCTCCCAAAGTCACACATCGCCGACTCTTTTGTCGACATTTATTCACCTGAACAATATCAACAGCATTATTTGAAAATGTGACAATGACGGAATATTCACTTTTGTCAGCATAGCGTTCAATATTCGTGTAAATTTCACGCAACAGGTTAACGATTATTTGATTCCACGAGTTCAACATTGCGCTGGATACACCGCGAAGAGATGAATGACCGCAAAACTCTTTGTCATGCAACCGACGGTCACTTTCACTCAATGTAGCTTGAATATGTTCGGCAAGACTTACATGAAATACATCATCTTGTTTATGGTCATCATCCGATAGATAATTCATAACCGAATGCAGATCTTGGAATATCCTATTGATACCGTTCTGCAATTTTCTCCATCGCTTAAGCTCTTCTTCCTTCGATGCATCAATACCTTCCTGCACTATGACCAACATTCGTGTCAACTCACCAGACATGGCATCATGCATCCCCTCAGCAAGCTGTAAGTTATATCGAACAATTTCAGCTTTCTTTTCTAACTCTTTTTTCTTTTCAAGTCCGTTCCTTTGCCGTAGCCAAACCCCTAAAAGAAACACAAACCAAAGCAACACCACCAAATTAATGGAACCATCGAACGAACCAAATTCACTATTCTCCCGATATATCGCATAATTCAGCAAAGCGCTAATAGACAACAGCACCGTTGCCGTCACACCATTCCACCAAACAGCAGCATAGCCTTGAATCGCAAGAGATACCAGAACACCCCATGACTCATCGCATTGCGATAAGCAAGGCATCAATTCATTCAGGAATGCGATGACGATAATCCCCCATGTTGCCGGTACCGGATATAACGGCAACATACTCACAGCAAGCATGTACACGATGCGAATAAACCCATCATTCAAACTCTCAGGAGAATCAAGAATCCATTCGGCGATACATGCGGCAAGACATGTCATGGCCACTATCGATAGAACAAGATTTTTTTTCGATACTCCCAAGCATTTCTTGCGAACCACAAGTATCGTTTTCATTGCCAATCGTCTCACCATCGTTCCCGCCTCCACCAATAGGCAATCAGTTCGGCTCTGGAAGTAAGATGGAGTTTGTTCTGAACACGGTCAAGATAGGTTTTCACCGTCCCTGCCGAAACATCCATCATCCGGGCAATCTGAGTGGGCTTATACGACTGTGAATATAGTTCCATGGCATATTTTTCCCGTTCCGACAATCTTTCGATTCTATTCACGGGAAGTCGAACCAGACGATGATATGCAGCATCTACATCCTCGAATCCAATAGTCTCCCCTCCTACTCGAACACAGAGAGTATGACCATCGCTGACGAGCTTGACCGCTTTACACAGCGCTGGAAAATCAGCTTTTGACACAATGCCTTGAGCACCACCCTCAGCAGCACGTCGCGCATAGCGAGTTAAACTGAACGATGTCACCGCCAGCAACGGCAACATCCTGTTACGACTTCTGATTTCCCGGCACACCATGTCTCCGGGCATGTCCTCCAGACTCATGTCAACCAGCAGAATGTCCGCTTCATTTGCGGGATCCGTCGCATATTCCAGAGCATCGGTTCCGGTATTCGCCTTCCAAGCTAACCGAACATTCGGCAGATGACGCGACAAGAACGCTGCCAAACCCATCAGCACGAAGTCGTCGTTATCGACTATCGCCAGTCTAATTTCATTTGGGTTCCCCATGGTGCACATGATAGACGTTTTTCGTACGGACATGCCCGCCCCGTTGTCTAATTGAAAGTGCAACACCCGTTAGATTGGAGATTGTCCGGATAACCAGTCCGAAGGGATGTTGCACCTATGGGAGAAGTGTATTCGCACCTGTCGGAAGAGGAACGCCGGGTCATCCGGATCGAGATCGGCAACGGCACCATCATCTGCGGGATCGTTCTGATGCTCGGCCGCAACGCCTCGACTGTATTTCGTCAAGTCGGTGTTTCGTGTTTAGTCATGTATTTTTTTCGGGTTTAGGCAGTTGCATGCATTTTCCTTATTTTTCCGGTTGCGCGGAGGTGTTCCTGCCGAACATGAGGGCCTC
>SKEU01000668.1_pt1 | contig 10735 bp, 9 predicted proteins | sample 4819571 | NCBI WGS metagenome assembly SKEU01 (sample SAMN11008801, study PRJNA524170) | human gut metagenome | biome: Human fecal sample; material: Feces; isolation source: fecal sample from pouch patient p8, p16 | host: Homo sapiens | place: Israel: Tel-Aviv | collected 2015-06-23
CCTCTTCACTTTACCATCAAACTGAACGATATTGGTAAACAGCACCACTCCACCGGTCACCACGAAATAAATAATAAAATCCCAGAAATTCGTAAACCGGAACATACCGATCATCACTGCAGCCAGCAGGATATGCGGAATCAACAGCTGTTTTTTCCAGAACTGTTTCCGGCCCGGCTTCATGATCACTGCTTCTCTCATCCGCACACTTCGCATCCACGCATAAAGAAGTCCCACCAGAAACAGCACAAACATTACATTTACCACATGGGCATGGAGATCTCCCAGCACAAAGGAATAACATGGAAATTCATGGATCGTCTTGTCCGGCACATCCGGATTGTATCCAATATAACGGGTCGCATCCGGGAACCAGTAGCTGTCCGCTTCTTTTCCCTGCAGATTCTGGAGCCATGGAATGATCTTACTGTAAACCACATAATGCATATTTCCCGCAATTGATACAGAAAGTCCTGCTATGATCCCGGCCACTGCCGGCAAACAACGTTTCTTTCCTGTCAGGCTTTCTTTAAGCCTGTCCACAGACATCTGACGAACCAGTGAAAACGGAAGCACAAACGCAAATGCAGCCACAAAAGTACGCATCAGATTGTAAGTGAGTTCTACTTTACTGCCAGTCAGCTTCGTCAGAAATACTGCAAAATACTGTCCGCCATAATAATAATTGATCGTACCTTCTGAATACCACAGATCTCTTGCAGGAAGTGTCGTACTTCTCATCATGGCTTCCATGAAACCATAATCCATAAATTTCTCAGTTCCGTATGCCTGCGGACGGAATCCTGCAAAATAAGTCCACATCAGGAAAAATATAAAGAACAGAATTTCCTCTCCGTAAATCAGATTTACCTTTCCGGACGGAAAGCAGTCAATTCCATTTTTTCCCTGAAAATGATATAAAACCCCACAGCCAACAGCACATACAACAGACACACCGATACATGTCGCTGCAGTAAATGGCAGTATCTTCGCAGTTACCAGAAACCACGTAAGAAAACCTGTCACAGTAATCGCCAGCACTTTTGAAAACATCCAGCCTTTGTCCTCAAATCCGGCAAACAGTCTCCCTGTCACAGGCATGGCAACCATTCCCATCAGAAATGCCAACAGCCACCAGGTCCAGAATGTCCATACATCTCCCTTTAACAGAAATGCAGACAGCCCTGCAAGAGCTGCTGCAAGAAGCACTCTCGGTGCCCATTTCTTCATCCGTACGTCCTCCTTAATCATTTATAAAATTATTGTGGTTACTATAATCTTACACATTCTCTCTTATCTCTGTAAATCTGTGATCACCCGGCTCATAATCATAAATCCGGAGTAATCCCCGTAATAATTGCATTTGAGGATTATTCTGTTGTTTTATAGATCCGTATCCGTCCATCCTGAGTCTCATAAACCTTTTCATATGCTGCAGCAATTGTCTCCTCACGACATTCCTGCTGTTCAAATTCCGAACCTTCTTCAAACAGGATATATGTTATTTTTTCCTGTTGTACTGTTTTTTTCAATGTTTCACTGTCAGATGTAGTGTATATCGTTACAGCCTGTGCAGCCCTGTAATTCGTATCATAGCCTGCAGACCATGCGTAATATGGCCATCCACAGTAAAGCATAGCTCCGGACATCGTCACTTCATTCATGCTGTACTCAGGAGTAAGTAAAAGATCGTTTTTCTCCAGATTCTCCTCCAGCCATTGGGTCAGCTCGCTGTTCATATTTACAGTCACACGTCTGCCCGGACCATTTCCCTTTATGATCACCACAAAGTCATAAATCCCGGTCACACTCAGAGATATCACCAATAGTATTGCCAGTATCTTTCCCATAGTTTTTTGTATCCCGGACTGCCCATTTCTCCCTTTCCAAAGACTGCATACTGCCCATGCCCAGAAAATCGTCAGAAACGCATATGATATCATGATATATTTATGGTTTACATTAATATCCGGTGTCATCAGAAGCACAAAAGCAAAAATCACCGGAAACAGGAAACTCACAAGGATTGCTCTCTCCCGTCTTCTCATAAACCATACCATTAGTACCAGCCCAAGGAAAAAAACTCCACTCATCCAGAACAGATATTTCACAACTCCCGGGACAGTCTTATCCTCTGCCAGAAATCCCAGATAAATCTGAGGACTCATAGCACTTCCAACAATAAAAATCTTTGACTGAAGCCAGGAAAAGAAGATGGATACCCCCGCCATGACAGCGTAATCCACTTTTCCATCCGAGAAAATCGCAAAGCCGCACAAAATCAGCAGACCGCCGATCACTGCTGCCCCATTCCAGAACGCACACAGACCCAGAAACATTCCCATAAGCAGTGCCTGATCCAGATTTCTGCTTTTCCATCCTTCCTTCGAAAAGATTCTGTTTTTTATCCAGAGTATTCCCTTCTCTTCATGTGCCGTCCCGGCTTCCAGCCAGTCCATAAACAGATATAGCGCCAAAGTCGCCATCAGAAGTCCAAATGCCAGATGCCTCTGATTAAGATAAACATTAAAGTTCCACAATCCCCAGTTCTCATTGACAGTATATCCGATAAAGGAAGTATTTTCTTCCAGGGTTTCCACAAGATTCCCTGCCTGGATATGCTCCCATACAAATCTGAAAAAAGCCATTCCGCTTCTGAAAAAGAACAGAAACAATGCCAGTACACCGCAGCACATTTTGCCTGTGATCCTAAGTGCAAGCTGATATAACAGCATAAGAAATCCCACAAGCGACAAGGTACTTACGATATTATAGGCAAAGTCTATACGCATTCCAAGATATTCCAGATTTCCTGTGAGAAACTGAAACATAAAATGATACTTTACATCTGCACCTCCATAATGAGGATACTGTGTGGGAAAATTATTTCCTGCAGAAAAAGAACGCATCATCGCCGTATGTGGTGCATAATCTCCATACACAGTCAGGCCGGAATACAGGATTCCGTCTTTTATATAGAATACATAAAACATCATATATGTAATAAATACAGTCAGCAGACCAAAGAGTAATATTTCCTTTTTTAATCTGCGCTTATCCTGTGTTTTATCAATATTCCATATCCTGTAACTTCCCTGTTTTCTGTATTTCTGTACGCTGAGCAGTATCATAATAACTGCTGCACCTGTCATCCCGATAATATTTCCATACAAAAGTGGATTTTCAGCTTTTCCCACAACACTGAAAAACCAGGAAATAATATATACCATCCAGGTCAGTAAAAGTGTTCCGACTCCAAAAGAAGCCGGAAGCATGAGCCAGATACGATTAATACCTGACACACTCCTTCCCTCTCCTGTCAGCATTTTCGATGCTTCACAGCCCAGCATTCCTGCCAGAAGCAGATAAATAATTCCAAGCATAATTTCTCCCTGTACATTTCCCCGCCATGCAGATATTCCTATCCTCCCGGGGGATTTTATCAAACAAGTATCAGTATAGCAAAAATCCCTACTTATTAAAAGCAAGTTCACATAAATTAAACATTTTAAATTTTTTGTTGCTTCAGATATTGTTCAATCCCTTTCACTATAGCTTCCACTATTTTATTCTGATATTCTTCTTTGCAGAGAAGTCCGGCCTCTTCCGGATTTGTAAGAAAACCACACTCTACAATATTCAAAACACTTTCACTTCTTTTTAACAGATAATAGGTTTTATTACCTTTTGCCACACGAGGGCGTTTTACTTTCAGTCCCAGATTCAGTTCTTCCTGGATAAACTCTGCCAGATTCTTTCCCCGGACAGAATCTTCATAATAAAACACCTGGGGACCGCATACAGACGAATCCTGATAGCTGTTCTGATGAACACTTATGCACAGCACAGGTCTGTATTTCTTTATCATAGCAATCCTGCACTGCATATCCTGTGCTTTCTGATTTCTGCTGTCCTCCTCATAAAGGCCCTTATCTTCTTCCCTTGTCATGATTACAGAAAATCCTTGTTTTTCCAGAGAATCCTTTAATTTTACGGCAATCTGAAGATTTATCCCCTTTTCTTCCAGTCCGTTCACTCCGATCATTCCCGGATCCGCTCCACCATGTCCTGCATCTACCAGAATGATTTTTGAATTTTCTGTTGAACTCATAGTCTCTGAAACTTCAGCTGCCTGTTTTGACAGAATGAGAAAACTGACAAGAAGCAGACACCCTAACATTAATTCCAGTCCATATTTTTTCAAACTAAAAACACCTCCTGAGACATCTTTTACAGTCTACGGGAAAATTCACTGTTCCTGTAGACTGGCTATAGCAATTCCATAAAATAATGCAATCAGTATTTCATAAAATTCTATATTAATATATGTTTCAGAAGATGTTTTTATAGCCTGCTGATGCAGAACTTTTAATTATTCAGATTGTCCGAGATTACCTGCCAGATTACGTTGTTTTCAAATCCAAGCTTCCATGCAGAAACTCCTGCAAGGTCATATTTGGATACCAGCTTCACTTTCTCTGCAACTGACTGAGCATCCTCAAGCCAGATCTGATAGGTAGAATTATCTATATCATATTTTCCATAATTCTGGGAAGTGGTCTTATCCCAGTAGGTTTCCACATTATTATCTGCAATTGTCTGCTGCGCCTGATCCATACCGATTGCTTCACTGGTTACATTTCCCCCTGTGGTCCTCCACAGTCTGGTATAAAACGGAATGGCATTGATCACACGTTCAGCCGGAACCTCATCCAGTGTATCCTGGATTCCCTGTTCCACCCATGGAAGAGATGCCACAGAACCGGCTTCAGATCCTACATAATGCTCGTCATATCCCATGATGATCACATAATCTACAACCCTTCCCTGCTCAGCCCGGTCATAATGGCTTGTAAAATCCTCAGGAACCGGGTTATCCACTGAAAGAACCAGATTATTCTTATGACACTCTATGGAAAGTTCTCTCAGAAATTCCAGAAAATGAGTTCCCACATCCTCGCTGAGAGATTCAAAATCCACATTGATGCCATCCATTCCCACATCTTGGGCTGCCTGGATCAGCTGACTGATAATATTCTGTCTCGCCGCAGTGCTGGAAAGTGTTTCCGTTGTACTTACTTCCTGTGTAAAGTTGTCGATCAGTCCCCATACCTGGAGCCCCTTTTCATGAGCCTGTGATACATAATCTGCACTCGCAATGCTTGCAATGTTTCCTGAAGTATCTGTCAGATAGAACCAGGTAGGCGAGATCACATTCACACCTGTCATATTTGCTGTCGCATCCGCAAAATAAGCATTGGCATCTGTGGAAGTCACCTGATGCCATACCATATTGACCTTGCTGTCCATAGTAAGATAGGAGTACTGTTCCCTCTTAAAGCTTCGTTCAAATTTTGTCTTCTCTGCTTCTCCCACTTTCTTCTTATCTATATAACCGATATATCCGTCATCCGTAGCTACCTGATCCCAGTTCTCCATTTCTTCGATAAGACGAAGCTTTGTACCTTTCTTTACAGAAGTAAGAATAGCCGATTTAATTCCTCCGCGGTAACGTATGCTTGTATTCTTCTTAACTGTGACTGTTTTTACATTTTTGAATTTATACTGTATGGCAATCCTGTATGGATCTTTTGTGATGTATGCATCAAGATCTGTAAATTCCTGCACATAAGTAAGATTCAGATACACTTTATCATCTTTCACCCATACCTTATCTCCTGCCTCAGATGATGCACTCGCAGAAGTCAGCTCCGAAGGTGTTGCATAAAGTATCTGCTGATTGGCAGAATCCCAGTAATATCTCTGGTTCAGATAAGTATTCACCACATCCAGTGGTAAATAGACTCTGTCTCCGTCCACCAGACCACGTTCTTCCATTTTCTCAGTTCCAATGACCAGGGCAATCTCCCCATCTGCCATTTCTCCATAATATTCATTCAGATCCATTTTCTCAGAAGATGGTATGTACTTCATTACTACATGAGTGACAATTCCAAGAATCGCAACAAGAATGACCAAAACGGCAACTGCGATAACTGGTTTATACTTTTTATTCATAGTATTTTTCCTTTCAGTAAATATTGTGTTACCGGAAACAAAGCAGACAGTAACACGATCGCTATTGATACATCAGCTCACAGAAAGGTATTTCATATAGTTATTTTGAGTATGATGTACCAGTATTATCAACTGTATCGGTAACTTGATGATACTGGCTTAAGTATACCATAAAATATTACAATTGTATTGCAAAATCGTATTTTTCACAAATTTTTAAGATATGCGTAATTATATTCTTATGCTGCCCGAAGGCATTATGAACATCGGGGGGACTGGTTCAGAATCTGTTCGGGCAGCTTTCTCTTTTGTTATTTTTCTTTGACGAAATCAAAATCCACACGAGCGATCCGTCCTTTTTCATCTTCAACGTAATCACGCATGTATCCACCACCTTCTGCAATCTGACAGGCTTTTGCAATTGTTTTCGGATTACTGAGTATACCATTCAGATACAGAGAAATTCCCTGTTCACGATAACTCTTCAATTCTTTTTCCAGTGGTTTACGCATGCTCTTTTTGGTTGCCCGTGATATATTTTCCGTAAGCTTACCTCCCTTCTTTCATAAGATTTTTTAGAAAGCACCTTATCGGCTGTTGAAAAAACAATATCCCTGCACCTGTTTTATCGTTACTATGAACGGAGTGAACAGTAACGTTTCAACTTCTTATCATCTTCTTATCATCATGGAAATTTTACCTGTACATTGCCACAGCAGGAACGCTGCATGAAAAACGGCAATGAAGTTTAGAAATAAAAGATCACTTTGGTTAATGTTTCAGATCTTCGCTTATGTGAACCGCAGGTTTACTGCTTCTTCTGTTTTCATTATATCCATCTGGTAAACAGATGCAAGTGTTTTTCTTCATTTATGTATTTTTTTCTGTTTTGTTTCTAAAAATTTAATATTTTGGTTGATTACTTATCTTTACATTTTGCAGTTCTGTGTTATATAATATAGTGTATAAAATTTTATAAATTCACAGTCAGACAATAGAATTTTTGAAGTTACTTGCAGCAATTTTCCAAAGACAGCGCATCTATGGCAATCCTTTAAAATTGCTGTTCAAAAAAACAATAGTAACTTTTAATTTATCCGTAATTGTCCGCAGCTTTCAAAAGTTAAATTTTCATTATCAGAAACACTTTTAATGGATTTTCACAGGCAATTATGAAGCTGCCAGATAATTCAATGTTATTCAGAATAGGATGTGACAACATGAAGATAGAAAAGATCAACGACAACCAGATACGCTGCACACTGACAAGAGAAGACCTGGAGAACCATCAGATCCGTATCAGTGAACTGGCTTACGGCACTGAGAAAGCCAAGAAACTTTTCCGCGATATGATGCAGCAGGCACAGATACAGTTTGGTTTTGAGGCAGATAATATTCCATTAATGATCGAGGCCATCCCGGTGAGTACCGAGAGCATCATCCTGATCATTACCAAAGTAGAGGATCCTGAAGAACTGGATACCCGTTTCTCCAAATTTGCTCCATTCAGAGGGAATGATAAGACAGATACTCTTCAGCTTGACGGTGCAGACAATATTATTGATATCTTCCAGAAGCTTTACGAAGCAAAGATGAAGAGTACTCAGACAAAAGATGGCAAATCTGCTCAGAATACCGGAGCAAAGGAAAATGACGATACTCAGGTTCCTGATGTAAATCTTATCCGTCTCTATGAGTTCGACACACTGGACGATGTGATTGCGGCCGCCCATGGACTGAACGGCTATTTTACCGGTACAAACACCCTGTACAAAGATCCGGCCGATGAGCTTTACAAACTGGTACTTCACCAGTCATCACTTTCTCCGGAGGATTTTAACAGGGTATGTAATATTCTTACGGAATATGGACAGGGAAAGGCTTTCTCTCTTTCAGGAGAAGCTTATCTGACAGAACATGGAGAACTGATTTCCGATTCTGCCCTTCAGCAGCTGATTCAACTGTAATAATTTTCATAATTAAAAGAGCATTCAGTTTTCATCTGAAAGCTCTTTTCTTATACCATAGTAAATTACAGATTTCTCAAAAAAGGATGTCCTGAACTTATTCAGAACATCCTTTTTACATGTCAGTCTATGACAATTCAACAATTGTCATAGTCCGTCATATGATTACCTTTCAGGAAGATTATTCTCCAAGAAAATCATTAATCTGGTTAACCAGTACATCAACATCCAGTCCATGAACCATAGCTGCTTCTTCGAGAGATTCCATCTGGGAAGATGGGCATCCAAGGCAATGCATTCCTGCTCTCATAAGAATCGGTGCGATATTTGCATCAATCTGAAGAAGCTGACCGATCAGCATGTCTTTTGATACTTTAGCCATTGTATATTTCCTCCTTAATTTTTCTTCATACTACTCAGCTTTTATAGCTTCTGATATTATAATACTATTTTACTCTGGAATCAACTGCAAACTTTTAATTTTATCGTTCCTCCCTGAAATACGGAAGTCCCAGCGCAGCAGGCGGCTGGTGTTCCTTTTTCTTTCGGAAGCTTGTGAATACCAGTACGATAATCGTTACCACATAAGGCAGTGCTTTAAATACTTCCTGCATGCTTCGTCCAAGTCCCGGGATATAAAGATACAGAATATAAAGAGCTCCGAACAGGAATGCTCCCCAGATTGCATTCAGTGGTTTCCATAATGCAAAGATTACCAGTGCAACAGCAAGCCAGCCACGATCTCCAAAACCATTGTCTGTCCAGGTTCCTCCTGAATATTCCATTACGAAATAGAGTCCGCCCAGACCTGCCAGACCTGCACCGATACAGGTTGACAGATATTTATATTTGATAACATTGATACCTGCTGCATCTGCAGTTCCCGGATTTTCACCGATTGCCCTGAGATTCAATCCCGCTCTTGTCTTGAACAGAAAAAACGATAACAGGACTGCTATAATAATACAGAGATATGTAAGGAAACCATAATTAAATAAAATACCTCCGATAACCGGAATCTTAGACAATCCCGGGATTTTTGCCGTATAGGCACTTCCTGTTACTTTTACGGAAACCTGTCCTACACCGCCTGCAAGCTTGGAAATAGAACCGCCAAAGAAGTTACCAAAACCTGTACCAAAAATGGTAAGTGCAAGACCTGTTACATTCTGATTTACACGAAGTGTGATAGTCAGGATACTGTAAATCAGACCACCGATCGCAGCACATGCAAACGCACACAAAAACGATATCAGTACACCCACAAGTGCATTGGGATCAGGATTATCCTTCTCATAGAGGAAAGCTCCCATCAGACCTGAAATGCCGCCCATATACATAATTCCCGGAATACCAAGATTCAGGTTACCGGATTTCTCTGTCATAATCTCACCAAGCGCCCCATACAGAATACAGATGCCCTGGACAATTGCTTTTTGAATAAAAACTATCAGTACACTCATTGCCGCTACCTCCTATTTCTTTGCACGCTTTACTCTGTAGTTGATAAAGAATTCTGCACCGATCAGGAAAAACAGAATGATTCCCAGAAGAACATTGGAAGCATTCTCATTCAGTCCATACTGTGTTGCGATCTGTACGGCACCCTGGTTCATAAATACGATGCCAAAGGAAACTGCAACCATAATAAATGTATTAAACTTGGAAAGCCATGCGACAATGATCGCAGTAAATCCACGACCGCCTGCTGTTGCAGTGGAAATCGTATGGCTGGCTCCGCTGACAATAACAAAACCTGCGATACCACAGATTGCACCGGAGATTGCCATTGTACGGATAATAACCTTTTTCACCTGGATACCGGCATATCTGGCAGTATTCTCGCTCTCACCTACTACTGCGATCTCATAGCCCTGCTTACAGTATTTCAGATAAATAAACATTCCCACTGTCAGAATCAGGACAATGACTACATTCCAGCCATATTTCTGTCCGAACAATTCCGGAAGCCATCCGCCTTTTGTAGCCTGATTGATGATACCGACTGTATTGGAACCTTTCGGATTTTCCCAGAATACAATACAATAAGTTACTACCTGCATGGCAACATAATTCAACATCAGAGTAAACAGTGTCTCATTTGTATTCCAGTTTGCTTTAAATACAGCCGGGATCATTCCCCAGATCATTCCGCCAAGTGCACTTGCCACAAACATTACGATCAGGAGTAACCCTGCAGGCATTTTATCTCCTGCATAGATCATGGCGGCAGCAGAGCAGGCACCACCGATCAGGATCTGACCTTCTGCACCGATGTTCCAGAATTTCATTTTAAATGCAGGTGCCAGACCAATGGAAATACACAGCAGTACCATTGTATCTCGTATGGTCTGCCACAGACGGCGATCCGAACCCATTGCTCCATCCCAGATTGCCTTATAGACATCCACCGGATTCATCTTTACCAGGGCAACGATCACCGCTCCGCACACGATCAGTGCAAGGATCAATGCAATGAAACGGATCAGAAGACGTTCCTGCCATCTGGCTTTGTTTCTTCTTTTACTTACCTGTAAGAAAGGTTCTTTCTTCATGCCTGTGTCCCTCCTTTTTCATGCTTCGTCATAAGAATCCCGATTCCTTCTTTCGTTGCAGTTCTTCCATCCTCAATTCCGCTGATTTTACCTCCGCAGAACACTGCAATCCTGTCACACAGTTCAAGAACTACATCAAGATCCTCAATAACACAGACTACTGCAACCCCTTTTTTCTTCTGTTCATTCAGAAGA
>SKEU01001624.1_pt1 | contig 10681 bp, 7 predicted proteins | sample 4819571 | NCBI WGS metagenome assembly SKEU01 (sample SAMN11008801, study PRJNA524170) | human gut metagenome | biome: Human fecal sample; material: Feces; isolation source: fecal sample from pouch patient p8, p16 | host: Homo sapiens | place: Israel: Tel-Aviv | collected 2015-06-23
TTTCCCCAGAGAGCCTGTTTGTTCGATTTGCCCGCAGTGGCCGAGCGCTTAAGCCAGCGGCGGCGCTCGCGCGGACTGAGCGAATAACTGTACGAAACATGGGATAGCTCGATGACGGGCTCCGACGCGTTGCCCTCGTTGTCTACCGGAACAGTGCCGTCAGCGATTTCCAACTGGGATACAGAAGACTGCCCCGCGATGCCTGCCCCACTTCGCTCGGCATAAGCCTGCGCAATCTTAGCGACCATATCCGCCTCACGCACCTGCGCATGAACAGGCACGCCCTTCGCACGAAGCGCCATGCCCAAACGGCACGACTCTGGCATGTCAAGGTTGAGCTGTGCGAGTTCATTCGCCCGCGTCAGAATCTCCTCGGGCGTACCCAGCATGGCAACTCGTCCCGCCTGAAACACGGCGACACGATCGGCCTCGGCGGCCTCCTCCATAAAGTGCGTAATCATCACGATGGTCATGCCGCGATCGTGCAACGCGCGGCAAGCCTTCATGAGGCCCTTGCGGCCACGCGGGTCGAGCATCGAGGAAGCCTCGTCCAAGATGAGCACACGCGGTTCCATAGCAAGCACTCCGGCAAGCGCCACGCGTTGCTTTTGGCCACCCGAAAGCGCGTGGGTCTCGTGGCGCTCAAAGCCCACCAGGCCCACGGCCTTCAGCACATCCCGCACACGCTGCGCGATCTGGGCCGATGGCACGCCCAAGTTTTCGGGACCAAAGGCAACATCGTCCTCGACAAGCGTCGCCACCAGCTGATCATCCGGGTTCTGGAATACCATGCCCGCGGTCGAGCGAATGTCGTAGACCAGCTCGGGGTCGGACGCATCCATGCCGTTGATGCGCACCGTGCCCGCATCGGGCTGCAGCAGCGCATTCAGATGCTTGGCAAACGTCGACTTGCCCGACCCATTGCCACCGAGGATGCAGAAAAACTCGCCATCCTCGATGTTCAGATCGACGCCGTCGAGCGCTTTCGCAGCGCCGTCGTAGCTAAATGAGATGCCCCGACACTCAATCATGCGCGGCCTTTGACCTGGTCCTTTTTAGGCGTGATGAGGTTGGAGACTGCTTTATACACCGCCAGCGTCAACACCGAGTTAAGCACGGTCTTGATAAGGTTGAACGGCAGCACGGCAGGAATCATGAGCGGTGCGATCACATCGACCGAGCCATACCAGAACCAAACGCCAATGGTCAGGTTTGCGACCATAGACAGCGCCGTAGCGGCAATGACGCCGAGCGCCAGGCCAATCACGGCACCCTTATAGGTGTGCATCTTCTGGTAAACGGTAGCCGCGGGCAGAATGTAGCCCAGCGTGGCAACCAGGTTCATAAGCGCGCCGACCCAGTCACCCGTGGTGAGCGCATGGATAACGATCGCCATAGCGGCAACGGCAGTGCCGGCACCAGGGCCGTACGCAAATCCACACACCATCGCCGGCACCAGCGACGGGTCATACGTCAAAAACGGCGCCGAAGGAAGGATGGGCAGCTGCACGCACATAAACAGGGCGCCCAAGGCACACATCAGCGCCATGGTAACGAGCTGTTTGGTGCTCCACCTATTCGTGTTCTCAAAATGGATATGCTGCGACTGTTCAGACATAAGATCACCTGCCTCTTTCATCCGGACTCTAACCGTTGGTACTGGGATCTCACCAGTTCAGCCGGCATGCGAACCAACACACGCACGGGTCGCGGACTCATCGGCTCGGTCGCAGACGCTTCGCCTGCGCCACGGCACCCCTTTGGCACCGCCCGATTTACCGCCAGTGGGGAATTCCACCCCGCCCTGAAACAGCAATTGCAAGTGTAGCACGAGCAATCGTTCGCGCAAGTATGCCGAGGGTAATTTATGGTGGGGATCAGCTGCCGCAACAACCACGCTCCCCACCCATCCCAAAGTAGCGCGCCTTTCGCGCAAAGCGCGAAACAGCGAAGGGGACACGTATCCCTATCGACCACATCCTTCTCCGCCCGCCGACCTCAAGGCCGTAAACGCAGGGAATCCGGGGGCGTGACGGGGCTTCTCTCCGGAATATTCCGCAGGACGCAAAGAGGCTCGCCGCACGAAGTGCGCAGCGAGCCTCTTTGCATGTCCGAGGACGTTTTGGGAGGTAGCCCAAACAGCCCCGGCGATCCTGCGGGAGTTGAGTCCCTTTAGAACTTGTTGTGGAAGGTACGCGCAATGACCTCGTCCTGCTGCTCCTTGGTGAGCGTGTGGAAGTTCACGGCATAGCCGGAAACGCGGATGGTCAGCTGCGGATACTTCTCGGGGTGAGCTTGAGCGTCGAGCAGCGTCTCACGGTTGAAGACGTTGATGTTCAGGTGGTGGCCACCCTTCTCGGCGTAAGCGTCGAGCATGTGGACCAGGTTATCGGCCTGGGTCTCAGAAACTTCAGAAACCTTCATAATGTGTCTCCTTCGATTAATAGGCGCCGGCCGAAACCGGCGCGCTAATCAGTAATCGTTATTGTTAGTATAGCACTAACAATAGTTACTCGCCCAGCTGATCAAGGTCGATATCGCCAAAGAACACCTGATCCTCCTTGCCGAGCGCACTCGGGATAATGGAGAAGGTGTTGGAGATGCCGTCCTGAGCATCACGGAACGGGAGCTTAGAAACCGAAGACAGCGAAGCGATGGCGCCGTGGCTATCGCGCTTGTGCATGGGGTTAGCACCCGGGGCGAACGGCTGGCCAGCCTTGCGGCCATCGGGCGTGGAGCCGGTCTTCTTACCGTACACGACGTTGGAGGTGATGGTCAGAACCGAGGTCGTGGGCACGGAGTTGCGGTAGGTGTCGTTCATGCGGATGTACTCCATGAACTGATGCACAACGTCGTGAGCGATCTGGTCGACGCGGTCGTCGTCGTTACCGTACTTGGGGAACTCGCCCTCGGTCTCGAAGTCGACGATGATGCCGTTCTCGTCACGGACGGGGTGGACCTTGGCGTACTTGATGGCGGACAGGGAGTCAGCCACGACGGAAAGGCCAGCGATGCCCGTAGCGAACCAGCGGTGCACGTGCTTGTCGTGCAGAGCCATCTGGATGCGCTCGTAGCAATACTTGTCGTGCATGTAGTGAATGATGTTCAGCGAGTTGACGTACACGCCAGCAAGCCACTTCATCATGTCGTTGTACTTGGCCACAACGTCGTCGTAATCGAGCGTATCGCCCTCGACGGCGCGATACTTGGGGCCGACCTGCTTCTTGGAGACCTCGTCAACACCGCCGTTGAGTGCGTACAGCAGGCACTTGGCCAGGTTGGCGCGAGCGCCGAAGAACTGCATCTCCTTGCCGATGCGCATGGAGGACACGCAGCAGGCAATGCCGTAGTCGTCGCCGTGATAGACGCGCATGAGGTCGTCGTTCTCGTACTGGATCGAGGAGCTGGCGACGGAAGTCTTGGCGCAGAACTTCTTGAAGTTCTCGGGCAGACGGGTCGACCACAGAACGGTCATGTTGGGCTCGGGGCTGGTGCCCATGTTCTCGAGCGTGTGCAGGTAGCGGTAGCTCATCTTGGTAACGAGCGTACGGCCGTCAACACCCATGCCGCCGATGGACTCGGTGACCCACTGCGGGTCGCCGGTAAACAGGGCCTGGTACTCGGGGGTACGGGCAAACTTGACCATGCGGAGCTTCATGATGAAGTGATCCACGAACTCCTGGATCTGCTCCTCGGTGAAGGTACCGTTGGCAAGGTCGCGCTCAGCATAGATGTCGATGAACGTAGAGGTACGGCCGATGGACATAGCGGCGCCGTTCTGCTCCTTGACGGCAGCGAGGTAGGCGAAGTACATCCACTGGATGGCCTCCTGCGTGTTGGTAGCAGGGTTGGAAATGTCGAAACCATAGGTCTCGGCCATCATCTTGAGCTCGCCGAGGGCGCGGATCTGCTCCTGCAGCTCCTCGCGGTCGCGGATGTTGTCGGCGGTCATGACCGTCGGGGTGGAAGCCTTCTGGGCCTCCTTGTCCTTAATCAGGTAGTCGACGCCGTACAGGGCAACACGACGGTAGTCGCCGATGATGCGGCCGCGGCCATAGCCATCGGGCAGACCGGTGATGATGTGAGCCGAACGGCAGGCGCGCATCTCGGGGGTGTAGACATCGAAGACGCCAGCGTTGTGGGTCTTGCGCTCGAAGGTGTAGCGCTCGACAACGTTCTCGTCGACCTTGTAGCCGTGCTGGCTGGCAGCCTGGCAAGCGATGCGGATACCACCGTTGACGTGCAGCGCGCGCTTGAGCGGCTTGTCGGTCTGGAGGCCAACAATGGTCTCCTTGTCGCGATGGGCGTTATCGATGTAGCCAGCGGGGTGGCTCACGATACCCGTGACGGTCTTGGTGTCCATATCGAGGACACCGCCCTGCTCGCGCTCCTTAAGCAGCAGGTCGAGAACCTCGCCCCACAGCTCCTTGGTACGCTCGGTCGGACCGACGAGGAACGACTCGTCGCCCTCGTAGGGGGTGTAGTTCTTCTGGATGAAGTCTCGGACGTCAACTTCTCCCGTCCAGATGCCTTCCTTGAAGCCTTCCCATGCCTCCTGCATTGTGTAACCACGCTCCTAGTTACGTGTAATGCGGCGCTCTCTCACACCGCTGCTTATTGAATTCTTGAATGTTCGGCTTGCACTACCGGCTTCTTCCGTTCTTCACCACACGCTGGTGCAGAGAAAACGTTTGTCCACCTTGGAACTACAACCCAAAACCCAAGATTTCACCCGTCTGAGAAGGATAACATAGCGACCCTCTCCATCCGGGCTGTTATATGTTTCTTTTTTTATATCATAAGGGCGTTTTTTACAAACCCGCAGGAAATGCGAGCGCGAACAACTACCGTTCACCGATTTGTATGTTATTTTTCCTTGCCTTTGTACGGCGTTCGCTCTAGCTGTTATGCCAGCTTTAGCAGGGTAAAGTGTCTCAGAGACCCTACAGAAACTGCAGGGCGGCCACGGGATCCCCCGTGGCCGCCCTGTGGCGTAGCTAGTTTTTAGCTTTGATTGCCGCTTGGCATTAGGCGGCTGCGGCGGCCTTGTCGGTCGTTGCCTTGCTATCGCCGTTGCCCTGGCCCTCAAAATGCTTGTAGCACCAGCTGGTGACCAGCGGGGTCAAAATAGCCGTCACGATTGCGCAGGCAGCAACCTGTGCCGTAGCCGTCGCGAGCACGGCGCCGCCGTACATGGCCCCGTTGACGCTTGCCATGGCAGCAGGCGTGGCCACATTGGCTCCGGCGCAGCTCGAAATGGCCGCACCTGCGACACCCGTACCGCCCGTGAGCTTATCGACCGCGATGACGGGAATTGCAAAGACCACCGAGCAGATCACGCCGAGCAGAATACCGGGGAGACCGCCATTGATAAGCTGACCAAAAGTCATGGTCGAGCCCATGGCAAAGAAGACGAGCACGATGATGGCGGAAAGTGCCGGTGCCATCATCTTCTTAAAGCTCGGGAAGAGGTTACCCAGAATAATGCCGACGACGATCGGCAGGATGGCGCCCACGAGCGACCAGCCAATCGGAGCCTGGCCGGCGGCGCCAAGGACAATCATCGTGACCGGAGGACCGACAACGAGCGTGGTGATGGCGACGGCGCCACGCTCGGCCTCGTTGCCCATGGTGCCCATCAGTCCAGCGTACATAGCATTGTTGGCGCCGGTGCAAGCGGCCAGCATCACCATGGCAGAGATGCCAAACAGGTTGTCGTTGAACACATAAAGGATGAGCAGCGACACGGCAACGACCACGATCTGCTTGACGGCAATGATAATGGCGCCGCGGGCAGCGGCGGCAGGAGCGCTCTTAAACGAAATCGTCGTGCCGACAATGAGCAAAAAGGCACCGACAAGCGGGCCTGCGCCCTGCTGGGTCATGCCAAGCGTAAAGCTGCCGAGCGTTTTGAACAGGTCGGGGAATAGTGTGTTGAGCAGGCAGCCCAACAGAAGCGGCAGCAAGATATTGGCACCTGGGATGGAAGACATCTTAAAGAACGGCTCCCTTGTTGCCGGCGCCTCCACCGCAGTCGATTCACTCATTTATATCTCCTTTTGATGCGTGTGACACGCGGCCACACGCTCCTGTGCCAGAAAGAAGGCGACGGTCCCGAGTTGTAGGAGCCGTCGCCGCATTAACGTCGCGGGGTATTACCCGTCCAGGACGATGCCGCCGTCGCAGTCACCGATCTCGCCGTTCACGAAGCTGGCGAGGTCGGAAGCGAAGAACAGTACCATCTGCGCAGGCTCGCTGGCCTGGGCGGCGCGGCCCAGAGGAATACCGTTGATGATGCGCTGGGAGTTCTCGTCAGAGAGAATCGAGGTCATATCGGTCAACGTGAGCGACGGACACACAGCGTTGCAGCGAACGCCAAACTTGCCGCCTTCCTTGGCGACTGCCTTGGTTAGACCGTTAACACCTGCTTTGGAGCTGGCGTAGGCAGCGGTGCCGAGCAGGCCGCCACCGATCTTGCCAGCAACAGAGCTCACGTTGACGATAGTGCCGGCATGGGCCGCCTTAAAGTGCGGGTACACGGCGTTCATCATAGTGAAGGTACCGTTGAGGTTGATGTCGATGGTGCGACGCCACTCGGTGTCATCGATCTCGTCGAACTTCTTGGTGCTGATGACGCCAGCGCAGTTGATCAGGATGTTGGTTTGCGGCAGGTCCGTAAAAATCTGCTCGACGGTCTCGCGCGCCTTGGGCGCATCGGCGACATCGAGCTGATAGAACTTGTTGCCCTCGCCAAGCTCGGCCACAGCGGCCTCACCCTTAGCAGCGTTCCTTGCGATGAGCGCGACATGTCCGCCGCCCGCGACGATGCCCTTGGCGATCTCGAGGCCAATGCCCTGAGTGCCACCGGTAACGATCGCGGTTTTACCCGTGAAGTCAAATGCCATGACTCCATCCCCCTTTATGTAAGGTGTCTCCTTGCGGGAAGTTGGAGCATCGCACGTGGCGATTATATGAGTCCCAGTCGTCATGGTGGTGACAACCCCTCGCCTAACCGCGTGCATAATAGTTCTTTGAAACGCTTCAGCAATTGAATGATTTTAAGTCTTAATGCACTCTTAATATTGCCTAGCGGCCAAGTAGATTTTTGGGACATGCCTAGAAATCCACCGAATGGGATGGTTGAGCGGGGGTATCATCTTTCACCGAAAATAGTTTCTAGTGTTAGGGGTTTTCGGTGGAAGATACCGATTTCCATGAGCTTGGGCGTCAGCTCCTTACCGAGTTCGGCAGCATGCATCAGCGCATTTCGCGCTTTGCGGACAAAGCCCTCGGCGGCGAGCTGGCCGTCATGCGCGCCCTCATACTCGCTGGCGGTTCGCTCACGCCGAGCGAACTCGCTGATCGCGCCTGGGTCTCGAGTGCCCGCATCGCCAATATCCTACGCGCTCTCGAAGCCAAGGGCTGGGTCGAGCGCGAGCACTCAAAGACCGACCGTCGTCGCGTACACGTCACGGTGACCGACAAAGGATTCCAGGATCTCGAAATCAAACGTCGGGAATTCGAGAACCGCACTGCGGCTTTCCTCGAGCAGCTCGGCGAAACAGATACCCAAGAGATGGTGCGTCTTCTAAGGCGTGCCAACGAAATTATCGACCGCAATCAAGAAAGGAGAGATGCCGAGTGAGGATTCTCAAGCTCTTTAAAAAGCATATCCTGGCACTATTCGCAGCTATCGTACTTATCGTAATCAGCTGCAACGCCGATCTGGCACTGCCTACCTATATGAGCGACATCGTCGACGTGGGTGTGCAGCAAGGCGGCATCGCCTCGCCCGTGCCCGACACCATTCGCGCCGAATCGCTCAACGACCTCGAACTCTTTATGAGCGCCAAGGACGCCAAAGCTGTGGAGGCCGTGTTTAGCAAGGCTGACAAAAACGGCATTCGAACGTACAAGGGCACCGAGGAAGAGCGTGCCGATGGAGGCAAGATTGCCGACATTATGAGCCTGCCCGAGACTGTCGTCCTTTCGCTCAACCAGGGCATTGACGCCAACTCCATGGGCGACATGATGGGCTCGTCCAGCGAGAAAGACAACGACGCTGCTCAGGCCATGCCCACCCCCGAGCAAATGGCAGCGATGACGCCCGAGCAGCTCGCCGAGATGCAGCAGAAGGCCGCGGCGGCGCAAAACATGCAAAAGCAGATTGATGCCGACGGCGGCAAGATCACCATGAAGAGCCTGCGTCTGGGCGTTGAAGGCGGTCTGGTAGACCAAAGTAAGCTCGTCGAGGGCGCCAACCAAATGGCGGACAAAATGGGCTCCATGTCGGGCTCCATCGTCACCCAGCGCGCCGTGAGCTATGTACAGGACGAGTACAAGGCACAGGGCATCGACCCCGCCGACGTGCAGAACGCTTATCTTAGCCGCATGGCAACCACGATGTTTGGGCTGTGCCTGGTGTCGCTCGTCGCCACCATCCTGACCGGTGCCGTGGCGTCGCGCACCGCCTGCTCCATCGCCCGCGACCTGCGCCGCGAGACCTTCAACAAGGTTATGCACTTCTCGCCGGCCGAGGTGGGCAAATTTAGCCAGGCCTCGCTCATCACCCGCTGCACCAACGACATTCAGCAGATCCAGATGGCCGCAACCCTGTTTATCCGCATGTGCCTGATGGCCCCCGTCATGGGCATCGTCGCCGTCATGCGCGTCCTGGCCAACCACACCGGCCTGGAGTGGACCATCGCCGTGGCCATCATCGCGGTTTCGGCCGTTGTCGGCGTGCTCATGGGCCTCACCATGCCAAAGTTCAAAAAGATGCAGAGCTTTGTGGACCGCGTGAACCTTACCGCCCGCGAGCTGCTCGACGGCCTTATGCCCATCCGCTCGTTCAACCGCGAGGAACATGAGCTCGAACGTTTTGACAAGGCGTCGCTCGACCTGATGACCACGCAGCTCTACACCAACCGCGCCATGAGCTTTATGATGCCGCTCATGATGCTCGTCATGAACTGCATCACCGTGCTTATCGTCTGGTTTGGCGCCCAGGGCGTGTCCGACGGCGTGATGCAGGTCGGCAACATGATGGCGTTTATCTCCTATACCATGCAGATCGTCATGGCGTTTATGATCCTCACCATGGTTTCGGTTATCCTGCCCCGCGCCGAGGTCGCCGCCGAGCGCGTGGAAGAGGTCATCACTTGCCCCACCAGCATCAACGACCCCGCCTCGCCCAAACTGCCCGAGGCCAGCGCGCCGCGCGGTGAGCTCACCTTCCGCGACGTGAGCTTCCAGTATCCCGATGCCCGCGCCGATGTCATCAGCGGCGTGAACTTCACCACGCATGCCGGTCAGATGCTCGGCATCATTGGCTCCACGGGCTCGGGCAAGTCCACGCTCGTGCAGTTGATTCCGCGCCTGTACGACGTCACGGGCGGTAGCATTTCGCTCGACGGCATCGACGTGCGTGACATGACCCTTTCCGAGCTGCGCCGCCGCATTGGCTATATTCCTCAGCAGGGTCGCCTGTTCTCGGGCACCGTCGAGAGCAACCTCAAGTTTGCCGGCGACATGGTAAGCGATGACGACATGCACAAGGCGGCATGCATCGCCCAGGCCGAGGACTTTATCGCCGAGCGCGAGGGCGGCTACGACTCCCCCATCAGCCAGGGCGGCTCCAATGTCTCGGGCGGTCAGCGCCAGCGCCTGGCCATCGCCCGTGCGTTGGCCAAAAAGCCCGAGGTCGTGGTGTTCGACGACTCGTTTAGCGCCCTCGACTACAAGACCGACGCGCGCCTGCGCGAGGAGCTGGCCAAAAACGTTACCGACGCCGCACTCGTGGTCGTGGCCCAGCGCATCGCGACCATCATGCACGCCGACCAGATCATTGTGCTCGACGACGGCCACGTGGTGGGCACCGGTACGCACGAGGAGCTGCTGCGCAGCTGCCCGGCGTACCTGGAGATCGCACAGTCGCAGCTTTCCGCCGAGGAGCTGGGGCTTACCCAAGAAGAAATTGCAGCCGTCACGGAAGGAGGCGAGCGCTAATGGCAGACGAGACCAAGACTCAGATTCCCAAGCCCACCCGCCAGCGTGGTCCCATGGGCCGCATGGGCGGCATGCGTCGCGGCGAAAAGGCCAAGGACTTTAAGGGCACCATGAGGCAACTGCTCGGCTATATCGGCCAGCACAAGATTGCCGTGTTTGCCGCCGTCGCCTTTGCCGTGTGCTCGGTCATCTTTAACATTGTGGGGCCCAAGGTGCTCGGCCAGGTTACCACCAAACTGTTCGAGGGCCTGGTTGCCAAGGTCAACGGTACCGGCGATGTCGACTTTGCCTGGATCGCCAAGACGCTCGGCTTTTTGCTCTGCCTGTATCTGGCGAGCTCTGTCTGCAGCCTGGTCCAGGGCTGGCTCATGACCGGCGTCACGCAAAAGATCTGCTACCGCATGCGCAAGGAGATCGCCGCCAAGATCGCCGTCGTGCCGATGAGTTACTTCAACGGCCACAGCAAGGGAGACGTGCTCAGCCGCATCACCAACGACGTCGATACGCTGGGTCAGTCGCTCAACCAGAGCGTGACGCAGCTCATCACGTCGGTGACGCAGATTATCGGCGTGCTCGTCATGATGCTTTCGATCAGCCTGCCGCTTACCGGCGTCACCGTGCTCACGCTGCCGGCCGCCGCGATTATCCTGATGGTGATGATTCACTTCTCGCA
>SKEU01001626.1_pt1 | contig 10662 bp, 7 predicted proteins | sample 4819571 | NCBI WGS metagenome assembly SKEU01 (sample SAMN11008801, study PRJNA524170) | human gut metagenome | biome: Human fecal sample; material: Feces; isolation source: fecal sample from pouch patient p8, p16 | host: Homo sapiens | place: Israel: Tel-Aviv | collected 2015-06-23
GTAGGAAATGCAAAAGACAAATGCTCTTCATCCTCACTTTTAAATACAAGTGTCCGGTCAATAACCGCCCATTTTACCGGATATTTTCTGGACCACAAAAATACATTGACAAAGGTTCTTTCACAGCTTCTGCCTGGATAACGTCTGAAATAATCCGAGATTACTTCTTTGTCTTCCAGCTCTGCTCTTTTAAAATTAAATTCTTATTAAAATGGCTTAATTACGTGTTTTTTTTGATCTTTTTAGATTTATCATTGACGAATGGCACAGAAGTGAGTAAAATTGTTCATTGCTACTCAGAAACAGATTCTTATCACAGGAGGTATTAACATTGGATTTTTATCAACAGTTACAATTAAGTTCCATCGGTTCCAAACAATGGATCAAAGGTGCCAAAGATTCAAAAGAGAAACATAAACGTATCCTTATCTATAATTTTAAAGTATATTTAGTTGTTGCATTTTGTTTTGCAGTAGTAACTCTTTACAGTATGATCTTTGGATCACAAAACAGTGTTGTCGGCGTGCTAGTCTTACTGGTTTTAATGATCTTACGACAGGTTGACTTTGGAATCGATACAAAACACAGCATTGGCGTTATCTTTATGATTTTTGCAATCCTTGCGATTGGACCAAGACTCGCTAATACTGTAAATACTGTTCCTGCTTTTTTTATTCATTTTCTTTGTATTATGGCAATCATGATCTTAAGCTGCCATAACGTTATCATGTCCAATCAGTCCACATTTATCTTAGGATATTTGTTATTCTATGGATATGATGTTACAGGGCATAACTATGTGTTAAGATGTTGCGGATTATTTGCAGGTGCTGTGATCTGTTCCCTTGTATTTTACAAGAATCATAGAAATCGAACATTTCATAGAGGATTTTATCATTTATTTAAGGAATTTCATCTGTTTTCAGCAAGAAGCAGCTGGTATTTAAGATTATCTCTTGGAATTTCTACTGCAATGTTGATCGGAGAATTGGTTCATATGCCAAGAGTTATGTGGATCGGGATTGCTGCAATGTCTGTCCTGTTGCCATTTTCAAAAGATATGAAATACCGTGTACAAAGAAGAGGACCATTTAATATTCTTGGATGTATGATCTTTCTTATTTTACATGCGATCCTTCCTGATCATATCTTTCAATGGATCGGTCTGATCGGCGGGATAGGAGTTGGTTATTCTGCTGGATATGCCTGGCAAACCGTTTTCAACACCTTTGGGGCTCTTTATATTGCAGAAAATCTTTTTGGCCTGAAGAATGCCATCATCTTAAGAATCGCTGCCAATGTCTTTGGCTCTCTTTATGCTTATGGATTTGACCAGTTATTCCGAAAGATAACGACTAGCATTCGAAATCTTTTTGAAAATAATTCCATTATGACAGATCAGGCATAACATCTTTGAATGATACATTAGAAACAGGATATAATTATTACTGAAAATCATTGAAATTAATTAATAGAAGGAGGAGTAAAAGAGCAATGTGTACAGCTGCAACTTACATGACAAAAGATTTTTATTTTGGAAGAACTTTAGATTATGAATTCTCTTATGGAGATGAGGTTGTGATCACTCCAAGAAATTATCCATTTCATTTTAGACATATCGATGCCATAGAAAGTCATTATGCTATGATCGGAATGGCTCATGTAGTCGACAATGACCCTTTGTATTATGATGCATTCAATGAATGTGGACTGGCAATGGCTGGGCTTAATTTTGTTGGAAATGCAGCATATTATGATTATGATATAGAAGAAGGGAAAGACAATATCGCACAGTTTGAATTTATCCCTTGGATTCTTGGAACTTGTGCAAATCTTGAGGAAGCGAAGACAGCATTGATTCATATGAATCTTACCAATACCCCTTACAGTGAACAATTTCCATTAGCGCAGCTTCACTGGATCATTGCAGATCAATCTGGTGCGATCACAGTCGAGGCAATGGAAGATGGGATGCATATCTATGAAAATAACGTTGGGGTATTAACAAATAATCCTCCATTTAACATTCAGATGTTCTTATTAAATCAATATATGAATCTTTCTCCAAAACAACCAGAAAATCTATTTGCAAAAGATATCGATTTAGATCAATACAGTCGTGGAATGGGTGCGATTGGTCTTCCTGGAGATCTTTCTTCTTCCTCACGTTTTGCTAAAGTAGCATTTACCAAATTGCATTCTGTCTCTGGAGATTCTGAAAATGAAAGTGTCAATCAGTTTTTCCATATTCTTGGATCTGTCGATCAGCAAAGAGGATGCTGCGATGTCAATGGAAAATATGAGATTACCTTATATACTTCTTGTTGTAATACGCAAAAAGGAATCTACTATTATACAACCTATGATAATCACCAGATCAGTGCTGTTGATATGACAAAAGAAGATTTAAACACAAAAAATCTGATTTGCTATGAAGTGATCACTGGGGAACACATTCAAATGCAAAATTAAATGAAAAAGCACCACTATTTCATTAAACTGAAAGGAATGACAAAATGGAAGTCAGATTGGCAACTCCACAGGATGCAGAAGAATTACTGGAAATTTACCGCTATTATGTAGAACATACAGCAATCACATTTGAATATGAAACACCTTCGATAACAGAATTCCGTCAAAGGATCAAACAGACATTAAAACGCTATCCTTATCTGGCGGCTGTTGATGGGCATGGAAAAATTGTCGGATATGCATATGCATCATCTTTTAAAAACCGTGCTGCATATGACTGGTCCGTAGAAACAACCATTTATGTAGATAAGGATGTAAAACGACAGGGAATCGGGAAAAAATTATATGAGGCATTAGAAGAAATCCTTCGAAAACAACATGTGATCAATTTGGATGCGTGCATTACAGATCCGGAAATCGAAGATGAATATGTTACCAAAAACAGTGTTCAGTATCATGAACATCTTGGTTATCATATGGTTGGAAAATTTTATAAAAGCGGCTATAAATTCGGACGTTGGTATGATATGGTCTGGATGGAAAAATATATTGGAAAACATAAAAAACATCCAGAAGCATTTATCCCTTTTTCTATTTTATAAAGAGTTTAAAACTTTTAAAAATCCGGAAAAACTGATATAATGAAATATAAATATGCTAAACAAAAGAAAACAGGAGTATTTAATTATGCCAGTATTTGATTTTAGTAACGATACATCAGAAATAAAAGAAGAAGTAGTCTGTACTTATACAACATTTTCTTCGAATGTAGATCACGCTACGATAGAATGCCCTATCTTGATTTTATCAAACAAGGAGAAGCAGTGGGAGCATCATTCCTGTGGTGTATTTTCTGATCAAGATAAGCAGACAGCCTTTGAATTTGAGGGAGAAGATGGGACAGTAATATCTGATATCTTAAAATTAGATTCCCGTTTTGTAAGCCTGGTCAGATGGCTTGGAGAGAATCATATTCATGTCCGCTTATCTGGGGAGAATACAGTAGAAGGTTATTGTGTATACAAGATCAGAGAAATTGCTCTTGGCGGTGGCACCAAATTATCTGCAGAAGATGGTTTCCTTCAGTTTATGATCGAACGTTTATTCCAAAGTGATGCACCAGATGAACGGATCACTGATGAAAATCTTGATGAGATGGGTGATGATATGAAACTTACCAGCATCCAGAGTATCACAGATTTTATGACATGTGCCGGAAGTACGCTGCCTGATAATATTCGTCTATGGGCAAGAAGAAATCTTGCTGTTGCAAAATCTCATGAAGTTTCACAAGAAGAGAGACGTCATGCCCAGCGTGCATTATCCATCATGATGAACATCCAATGGAAGAGTAATTATTTTAAAGCGATCGATCCTGAAGAAGCAAGACGGATTCTTGATGAAGAACTCTATGGTATGGAACGTGTGAAACAAAGAATCATTGAAACGATCATTCAGATCAATCGTACACACACGCTGCCTGCTTATGGATTATTATTAGTTGGACCTGCTGGAACAGGAAAATCTCAGATTGCTTATGCAGTTGCAAGAATCTTAAAACTTCCATGGACAACTCTTGATATGAGCTCCATTAACGATCCAGAGCAGTTAACGGGAAGTTCCCGTATTTATGCAAATGCAAAACCAGGGATCATCATGGATGCCTTTTCCATGGCAGGAGAATCAAATCTTGTATTTATCATTAACGAGCTTGATAAAGCCAATTCAGGAAAGGGAAATGGAAATCCTGCAGATGTTTTACTAACATTGCTTGATAATCTCGGATTTACCGATAATTATATGGAATGTATGATCCCAACAGTTGGAGTATATCCAATTGCCACTGCAAATGAAAAAGACCAGATCAGTGCACCATTGATGTCACGTTTTGCAGTCATTGACATCCCTGATTACACACCAGAAGAGAAGAAAGCGATCTTCCAAAGATTTGCACTCCCTAAGGTATTAAAACGTATGGGATTAAAAGATGATGAATGTATTATGACAGATGAGGCCTTAGATGCTGTCATTGAGATGTATTCTGAAACCACAGGAATCAGAGATCTGGAACAAGCCGCAGAACATATTGCAGCCAATGCATTATATCAGATTGAAGTCCACCATATGAATAGTGTAACATTTGATGGTGCAATGGTAAGAAATCTGCTTTTATAAGTTGTTATTTGACGAAGTATGAATTTTAATGATATAGTAAATCATAGACATTACAAATTATAATTCTCAAACGGAGGTCACATCATGGACATGGAGAAAATCTACTTAACAATGAAACGTACCGGTGCTGGAAACATCGTGCTTGGAATCTTATCCATTTGTATTGGACTTGCATCTGGAATCATGCTGATCATCACAGGTGCGAATCTGTTAAAGAAAAAGAAGCATTTAAGTTTCTAAATAACATCTGAATGATAAAGGAACATGGAATTGGAATAAGATTTTCAATGTTCCTTTATTTTTTTACATTTGACAATAATGATATAAAATATGGAAAGAACAGACCTTGAAAGTGCCATATGCTTAAGAATCAATCTATACGCAAAATACCGATTTAAATTATAGATTGTTGATAAAAGACAGAGAAGCCAGTATTTTACTGGCCTCTCTCGATATTTTTATTTTATGTAATTCAAATTACTAATCCAATGAATCTTACGATTAATGCTGCAATCCATGCAATCATACATTGCCATAATGCCAGACCAACCGCCCATCTTGTTCCTAGTTCACGTTTTACAGATGCGATGGCCGCAACGCATGGAGAATAAAGCAAACTAAATACTAATAAAGAACTTGCGGCTAATGGTGTGATCGCCGCTGTGATATTTCCATTGAATAAAACTCCTAATGTTGAAACTACACTTTCTTTTGCCATGAATCCACTGATCAATGATGTTACGATTCTCCAATCTCCCAATCCTAATGGTGAAAAAACTGGTACTAACACACCAGCTACCATTGCTAAAATGCTATGTGCAGAATCTTCTACCATATTTAACTGCAGATCAAATCTCTGTAAAAACCATACAACGATCGTGGCGACCAAAATCACAGAAAATGCTTTCTGTAAGAAATCTTTTGCTTTCTCCCATAATAATTGTGCTACATTCTTCACTCCTGGAAGTCTGTAATTTGGTAACTCCATAACAAATGGCACTGGTTCTCCTTTAAATAACGTTCTCTTATATAAAAATGCAATCAAAATACCTATCATGATTCCTGATAAATATAATCCTGCCATAATAAGACCACCACGTTTTGGAAAAAAGGCATTCACGAAAAAAGAATAAATTGGCAGCTTGGCTGTACAGCTCATAAATGGTGTTAAAAGAATTGTCATCTTACGATCTCGCTCGCTCGTTAAAGTCCTTGTTGCCATAACCGCAGGAACTGTACATCCAAACCCGATCAGCATAGGAACGATACTTCGTCCAGACAATCCAATCTTTCGAAGCACTTTATCCATAACAAATGCCACTCTTGCTATGTATCCACTGTCCTCCATTAATGATAAGAAGAAAAATAAGGTTACAATGATCGGTAAAAAGCTTAATACACTTCCTACACCAGTAAAGATTCCTTCAATCACTAGACTATGGATCGCATGATTCACGTGAGCCGCAGTTAATGCCTGATCTGTAAGTACTGAGATTTTATCAATTCCTAATTGCAAGATTCCTTGAAGCCAGGCCCCGATCACATTAAATGTAAGATAAAATACCAAAACCATGATTCCTACAAAACAAGGAATTGCTGTATACTTTCCTGTTAGAACTCGATCGATCTTTTCACTTCGAATCCGTTCTTTACTTTCTTTTGGTTTAACAACGGTCTGTTCACATAAACTCTCAATAAAATCAAATCTCATGTCTGCGATTGCTGCACTTCGATCTAACTTACGTTCTGTTTCCATCTGCTTGACAATATGCTCTAACATTTCCATTTCATTTTGATCAAGCTTTAATTGTTCTAAGATCAAATGATCTCCTTCAATAGCTTTTGTCGCTGCAAAACGAACCGGTATCTGTGCCTTTTCTGCGTGATCTTCAATCAAATGTATTACTGCATGAATACAACGATGCACTGCTCCATTATGATCTTCTTTATCACAAAAATCCTGCCGCAATGGTTTTTCCTGATATTTTGCAATGTGAAGTGCATGTTTTACGACTTCATCGACTCCTTCATTCTTTGCCGCTGAAATCGGAACAACTGGAACACCTAGCAATGATTCCATTTCATTGACATTGATCGATCCTTGATTCCCAACAACTTCATCCATCATATTTAAGGCAACCACCATTGGAATGTCCATCTCTAATAACTGCATAGTAAGGTAAAGATTTCGTTCGATATTTGTCGCGTCTAAAATATTAATGATCGCCTTTGGTTTGTCTTCTAGTACGAAGTTTCTGGAAACAATCTCCTCACTACTATAAGGTGACATCGAATAAATTCCTGGAAGGTCCGTTACATTTGTTTCAGGATGTCCTTTGATCGCACCATCTTTTCGATCGACTGTTACACCTGGAAAATTTCCAACATGCTGATTGGCACCAGTCAACTGATTAAATAATGTTGTTTTTCCACAGTTTTGATTACCGACTAATGCATAGGTCAATTGTGTTCCCTCTGGAAGTGGATGTTCATCTTCTTTGGAATGATATTTACCTTCTTCCCCTAATCCCGGATGCTCAAAAGTTCTCATATATTCCGCACCCTTATGACTTCTGCTTCTTTCTACAATTGGATCAATTTCAATCTGATCGGCTTCTTCTAATCGAAGAGTCAGTTCATACCCATGAATCTGTACTTCCATAGGGTCACCCATTGGTGCAAGCTTTACTACTGTGATTTCAACACCAGGGATCATTCCCATATCAAGAAAATGTTGTCTTAATGCACCATGACTGCCAACGCTTTTGATCACTGCACTCTTACCGATTTGTAATTCTTTTAGTGTCATTTTTTATATCCTTTATCTATCTTTATTGTTGTAATTGATTAGATGATTCTAACCAGTCATATTGTACCACACTTTTGATAATTTTTCTCAACAAGATGGTGATTTATATAAAAAAATAATGATAAATCTACATCTATCTTGCAAATTTATCATTATTCTATATAACAATATTGATTTTTTGTTGTTATATTTTCTTGAATTATGTCAAAATATTATAACAATCTTTGTTTTTACTCAATTTCTGTCACTTTGTAATCTTTATCTTCTACTGTCTGTGTTAAGACATCATCTGACACTTCATTTGTCATAGAAACAACTGCTGTTCCTTCTTCATGACTTACAATTGCCTCTTCTACACCCTCTAAAGATTCTAAGGCTTTCTTCACAGCAGCCTCGCAGTGTCCACACATCATTCCTTCAATCTTCATTGTTTTCTTCATTGTTTTTTCCTCCTGTTTTGTTATATTTTGAACCTGAATTTCTTCAAGTACTACACTGTTTTTGATCTTCTGGTCTTTGCTAGCATCATGCATTTTAAAGAGATTTAATCGTAATGCATTGGTAACAACACAGAAACTTGATAAACTCATTGCTGCAGCTCCAAACATTGGATTTAGTTTCCACCCAAGTAACATATACCAGACTCCCGCAGCCAATGGAATTCCGATGATGTTATAAATAAATGCCCAAAATAAATTTTCATGAATGTTCTTCAGTGTCGCACGACTCAAACGGATTGCTGCAGGTACATCACTCAAACGGCTTTTCATTAAAACAACGTCCGCAGCATCAATTGCGATATCTGTACCTGCACCGATCGCAATTCCCATATCAGCTCTTGTAAGCGCTGGTGCATCATTGATTCCGTCACCAACCATTGCAACTTTTCCTTTTTCTTTCAAGTTACGAATGACACTTTCTTTTCCTTCTGGAAGAACACCTGCGATCACATGATCAACACCAGCTTGTTTACCGATTGCTTTTGCGGTACGTTCATTATCTCCTGTTAGCATAACCACACGGATTCCCATGTTCTGAAGTTCTTTGACTGCCTGAGGGCTGTCTTCTTTGATAACGTCCGCAACAGCAATGATACCAATCAGCTGTTCATCACACGCAAAGAATAATGGTGTTTTTCCCTGATTAGCAAGTTCTTCTGATTTTTTGATCATAGATAATGGAATTTTTGCATATTTCTCAATAAACCTCTGGTTTCCACCATAGACCGTTTCTTTATCAATCTTTCCAGAAAGCCCATTTCCAGCAATAGCCAAAAAGTTTTTAATTTCAAGATTGTCATGAATCTGCGCTTCTTCTACTTTTTGTAAAATTGCATGAGCAAGCGGATGTTCACTCTTCTTTTCTAATGCATATGCAATGGAAAGTAATTCTTCTTCGCTGATACCTTCTACCGGTACCATATCTGTAACCTGTGGTTTTCCACTTGTGATCGTTCCTGTTTTATCTAAAGCTATGATCTGTGTTTTTCCTGTCTCTTCTAAGGATACGGCTGTCTTAAACATGATTCCATGCTTTGCGCCCATTCCATTTCCAACCATGATTGCTACAGGTGTTGCGAGTCCTAAAGCACAAGGGCAGCTGATAACTAATACAGAAATGCCTCTGGCAAGTGCAAATCCAAAACTTTGTCCGACAAGCAGCCAGATGATCATTGTTGCGATTGCAATACAAATAACAGTTGGGACAAAAATCCCTGATACCTTATCTGCAACTTTCGCAATCGGTGCTTTAGTTGCTGCCGCATCGCTGACCATCTGAATGATCTGAGAAAGTGTTGTGTCTTCGCCAACTCTTGTAGCTTCACATTTTAGATAACCAGATGTATTTAATGTTGCAGCAGATACAGCATCGCCTTCTTTCTTATCCACAGGGATACTTTCTCCTGTTAAAGCAGATTCATTTAAAGCACTGTTCCCTTCAATGATGATACCATCTACCGGTATATTTTCTCCAGGTTTTACAACGAAGATATCTCCTTGATGTACCTGTTCGATTCCAACTTCTATTTCCTGTTCATTACGGATCACAATTGCCGTCTTTGGTGCTAATTTCATAAGACTCTTTAAAGCACCTGTCGTTTTTCCTTTGGATCTTGCTTCTAGCATCTTACCAACTGTGATCAATGTCAAGATCATAGCGGCAGATTCAAAGTAGAATTCATGCATGTATTTCATAACCGCATCCATGTTTTGATGCATCTGAGCATCTGTCATTGCAAATAGGATATAAACACTGTATCCATAAGAAGCTGCTGATCCTAAAGCAACCAGAGTATCCATATTCGGTGCTTTATGGAATAAGCTCTTAAATCCACTAATAAAGAATTTCTGGTTGATCACCATGATGATTGTTGTAAATAACAACTGGATCAGACCCATTGCTACATGGTTTCCATCTAAAATCTTAGGAATCGGCCAGTTCCACATCATATGTCCCATTGACAGATACATCAAAGGAATCAAAAAACATAACGATGTGATCAGTCGTTTCTTCAAGACAGGAGTTTCTCTATCTTTTAATAAATCTGCATCTGAAGAATTACTCTGCGTTTGCACGCCCTTCTTCTTTGCTCCGTATCCAGCATCTTCCACAGCTTTGATGATCACAGATGAATCTGCAGTTCCTTCGACACCCATTGAGTTTGTCAGCAGACTTACAGAGCAGGATGTGACTCCTTCTACACTGGAAACCGCTTTCTCCACGCGTGCACTGCAAGCAGCACAGCTCATGCCAGTCACTTGATATTGTTCCATGGTTTCCCTTCCTTTCATTTTGCTTGTCAAATTGTTATTTCATTAGTTTTTGTAGAACTTTTACTAATTCATCAATCGTCTCATCCTTTCCTTCTCGGATATCTTCTGCTACACAAGTTCTGATATGATTGGCAAGAAGGACTTTATTGAAACTATTTAAAGCTGCATTGACAGCAGATACCTGAACTAAAATATCGGTACAATAAGTATCATTCTCTACCATCTTTTTTATTCCACGAACTTGTCCTTCAATACGGCTTAGACGATTAATAAGATCTTTATATTCTTTGTCTGAACGTTCTTTTGTCTTGTGATGACAACAACATTCTTTTTTTTCTTCCATGTGATTTCCTCCTTCACGATTGGTATTATATACCCTGTCAGGGTATATTTCAAGAGGTTTATTTGAGAAAATATTGCAGTTATATAGAC
>SKEU01001632.1_pt1 | contig 10645 bp, 6 predicted proteins | sample 4819571 | NCBI WGS metagenome assembly SKEU01 (sample SAMN11008801, study PRJNA524170) | human gut metagenome | biome: Human fecal sample; material: Feces; isolation source: fecal sample from pouch patient p8, p16 | host: Homo sapiens | place: Israel: Tel-Aviv | collected 2015-06-23
ATTTTTAGATGTATGAATTTTAAGTCATTTAAAAAAAATGATTGACGATGAATTCCATACATGATATTATTATTTCAGTTGAGACGCGGGAGTGGCGGAATTGGCAGACGCACCAGACTTAGGATCTGGCGCCTTACGGCGTGGGGGTTCAAGTCCCTTCTCCCGCACCAACTTTATTGCACCTTTTGAGGTGCTATTTTTTTTGCCTAAAAATGTTATAATAAATGAGTTAGAACTATTTATTTAAATAATCATGAATACTATATGGTGCAGTATGGATAATACATTAACTAAGCTGCTTTCACAGAACCCATCCTTTGTGGATGGGCTAAACGCATTTCAGCGGAAAGGAAAGTCAGTCATATATGGTCTAAGTGGATCTCAAAAGAGTTTCCTCTTAAACCAAGCTTTTGCTACAGGCCTTACAAAGCCCGTAGTTATCGTAGTCCATGATAAGGACCATAAAGAGATGTGGGAACGAGATTTAGCCTTTTTCTGGCCTAATATCCCAGTCCTATCATTTCCTATAACTGATAATGTGGAGTTTACAACCACTGCTCGTAGCCTTGAAGATCAAGGTGCACAAATGCGTGCTTTAGCATTGCTAGCATGGCAAGAACCTGCCGTAGTTATAGCGAATGCAGAAGAGGTTACACAATATGTAGTATCTCCACAATATTTAAAAGGCCAGTCGTTACATTTTTCTTTGAATGATACGATTGAACGCGATACAGCTCTTGAACAGCTTGTCACAATTGGATATGAACGTGTAGACCAGGTGGAACAACGTGGTCATTTTGCCGTGCGTGGGGATATTCTAGATATTTATCCTGTTAATAGTGAACATCCAATACGAATTGAGTTCTTTGGCGATGAAATCGATACATTACGATTCTTCTCTGTAGAAAACCAACGTTCTATTGAACAAATCGATTCTTATACGGTAACACCTTTCTTCCTTGGTAAAAGTGATGCAGATTGCACCTTATTATCCTATGTGAAAGATGGCACTCTCATTTATGATGAGCCAGGTCGTATTCAGGAAGCGTTAAAAAAATTCCTTAAGGAAGACCCTACACATCGTAAAAATCATTGCGATTGGAGCGAATTGCAACGAACTGTAGAAGCTACAAATCAAGTAGCTTTCACATTTATGCAACAACGCTCTATCGGTCTACCTGGATTTAATCCAATCGGTATTCAAGGTAAGACGATGACGAGCTTTGAGCGTCAAATTCCGCTCCTAACAGATGAGATTAAGCAATGGCATCGCCTCAATCATCAAGTTGTATTGGTATTAAATAACCAACAACGACGAGAAGGTATTGAACGAGCTCTTGAAGGTGAAGGGATTGCCTTTGTTCATAGTGAGAAATGGATTGCAATACCTAATACGGTCGTTATTTTGCAAGGTTTATTGACCGATGGTTTTGAATTACCTAATAGCCATCTCGTAGTTGTTGTAGAAGGCAATATTTACGGACAACAAAAACGTAAGCTTCGCAACAAGCCTAAAAAGGGCCAAGAAATCAACTACTTTACGGACTTAACACCAGGTGACTATGTAGTTCATAGCATGCATGGTATTGGTAAGTATATTGGCCTTAAAACGATAGAAACAGAAGGCATTCATCGGGACTATATTGAAATTGCCTATGCTGGAACGGATAAGTTATTCCTACCAGCAAACAATCTAGATCAGTTACAAAAATACATTGGCAATGAAGGTGATGTGCCGCGCATCCATAAAATGGGTGGCCGTGACTGGGCTAAGGTTGTTACAAAGGCCAAAAAATCCATCGATGATTTGGCAGATAAGCTCGTTGAGATCTATGCACAACGAGAAATTACAGAAGGATTTGCATTTTTGCCAGATCAACCATGGCAGCAAGAGTTTGAAGATGCCTTCCCTTACGAAGAAACGGAAGACCAATTACAGGCTACAGCAGAAATCAAGGCATCCATGGAAAAACCTGTTCCTATGGATCGCTTGCTGGCAGGTGATGTAGGCTTTGGTAAAACCGAAGTGGCTATGCGTGCCATCTTTAAGGCCGTTATGAGTGGCAAACAGGTTGCGGTACTCGTACCGACAACAGTTCTTGCACAGCAACATTTCCAAACCTTCTGGAATCGTTTTGCTCCATTTGGGGTGAAAGTAGATGTGCTCAATCGTTTCCGCAGTACATCTGAGAAGAAACAAGTTCTAAAAGGTGTAGAGGATGGCTCGATTGATGTTCTCATCGGAACCCATTCACTACTTAATAAAAAAGTAGTTTTTAAAGACTTAGGCATGCTTGTTGTTGATGAAGAACAACGCTTCGGAGTAGCACAAAAGGAAAAATGGAAAGAGTGGGCTAGTAATATTGATGTGCTCACCTTAAGTGCAACCCCAATTCCTCGGACCTTACATATGTCTCTTGTAGGCGTTCGGGAAATGTCTGTTATCAATACGCCACCAGAGGAACGATTACCGGTTCAGACCTATGTGGTGGAATATGATATGAACATCGTTGCTGATGCCATCAAGCGAGAATTGGCACGGGGCGGACAAGTTTACTTCGTATATAACCGCGTTGCATCAATTAATCATATGGGTGAGTTATTAGAAGCAGCATTACCTGGTTTACGCTATGCTATTGCTCATGGTCAGATGACGGGCCGTCAAATTGAAGAAATTATGACGGATTTCTATGAAGGCCATTATGATGTATTATTGTCTACTAGTATCATTGAAACCGGCTTAGATATTCCTAATGCCAATACCATCATCATTTATGATGCGGACCGCTTAGGTTTATCTCAGCTATATCAAATGCGTGGCCGTGTAGGGCGTTCTCGTAGACGGGCTTATGCATACTTTATGTATCGTCCTGATAAAATGCTCTCTGAAGCGGCAGAAAAGCGCTTAAAAGCTATTGAAGAGTTCACAGAGCTCGGTGCTGGCTTTAAATTGGCGATGCGCGACTTAGAAATTCGCGGCGCTGGCAATTTATTAGGCTCGCAGCAACATGGTAATATCGCATCCGTCGGCTTTGGTATGTACGTAAGTATGTTAGAAGAAGCCATTGCGAAGGCTCAAAATAAAGAAGTTGAACGGGAAGTATCCATCGATCCAGCTATCGACTTAGAGGTAGATGCCTTTATCGACGATGCGTATATCAAGGATAGCGCTCGTAAGATCTCCGTATATCAACGGTTGTTACATATTAAATCCAAAGAACAGCTTGATGATATGACCGATGAACTCATCGATCGATTCGGTACTCCAACAGATCCAGTAGACCGATTATTGCGCATTGCCCAAATTAAAGAGCAAGCACGTTTACTTGGCATTAAAAGTATCGTCCGTAGAGATCAACAGCTTACTATCCATTGGCATGATGATTCTAAGATGGCCGACTGGGATATGGGGGCTGTACGAGAAGATCTATGGAAGAAGATGAAATTTGCAGACACCAAGCCAGCCACATTATATGTGAGCCTTAAAGGCATGAAAGGTTCTATTTTGACCATTACGGAAGCGGTGATGAAGGCTCTTAGCCAGAAATCATCGTCTAAGGAGGGCCTATGAATCGATTTTTAAAGGGTGCTATGATTTTAACCTTAGCTGGGATTATCGTTAAAGTTATCGGTGCTTTCAGTAAAGTCCTTATTGCCCGTGTTCTCGGTGGTGAAGGAATAGGCCTATATATGATGGCCTATCCGATTTATCAAATTATCGTTAGTATTTCCGCGGCAGGTATTCCTGTGGCCATATCTATTATGATTGCGGAAAAGCTAGCTAATGATGATATGCGTGGCGTACAACAAGTATTTTCCGTATCTTTAAAGGTATTAACACTGTTAGGCCTTGTATTTAGTGTTGCTTTATACGGCAGTGCACAGTGGCTCATAGATTCTCATATTATTACAGATCCTCGTGCATTGCTCGCCATTCAGCTATTATCTCCAGCAATCTTTATCGTTACGATTTTGAGTTGTTTTAGAGGTTATTTCCAAGGCTTCCAATACATGGTTCCTACTGGGACTAGCCAAGTCTTTGAACAAATCTTCCGCGTATCCTCTATGGTGGGCTTAGCCTATTACTTCATTGATAGAGGGTTACACTTAGCGGCTGGTGGTGCAACCTTTGCTACATTCCCTGGCGTATTAGCGGGATTACTCGTATTAATTTACTTTTACTATCGTCAACGTCGTGTACGGGCGCAAATGTTGGCACAGCAGAATCCGAATGCTGTTGGTGAAAGTAATAGTTCTGTAGTCAAACGACTATTTAGTTTGGCCATACCTGTTTCGATGGCCAATATTATGCTGCCTATGGTATCCCTTATCGATACATTCATCGTGCCAAAACGTTTGATGGATATTGGGTATTATCTCAATGAAGCGACCACACAATTTGGTTATCTTACAGGGATGGCCACATCGTTGATTGGGTTGCCCATTATTTTGACTACATCTTTAGCAGCTAGCCTTGTACCAGCTGTATCGGAAGCGCATGCCCAAGGTGATGTGCATCGTATTGTGCAGCGCGCTGGAACAGCCATTAAAATTGCAAATATCTTTACTATTCCAGCCTGTATCGGCCTCTGTGTGTTGGCGACACCTATATCTAAACTGATATATGCAACGCCTCATGCAGGTCCTGTTATTGCTGTTATTAGCTTGAGCATTATATTCTTAGGTTGGCAACAGATTACAGCAGGCATCTTGCAAGGGTTAGGTAGAACTGTTATTCCTATGATAGCCATTTTTATTGGTTTGTTGGCTAAGACCTTCTTAGACTATGAATTGACAGGTACTATTGAGCTAGGCATTAATGGTGCTGCATGGGCAACGAATTTGAATTTTGCCATTGCGGCACTCATAAACTATATATTTGTTAAAAAATATGTAGGATCTGTACTTAATAAATTAGAGCTATTAAAAATTGTAGTGTCTGCCATGGCTATGGGCGGTGCTACACAGGTAGTGTATGTGACTACCGTAGAGTTATTCGGCAATGGTGGTGCAGTGGCAGCGGCTATTATTGTGGCTGTATTTGTATATGGTTTATCCTTATGGTTAACAAAGGCCGTTGTAAAAGCTGATATGTATCATTTCCCTGTTATAGGCAAGCGCTTACAAGCTCGCCGAGATAAGGAGGAGGCTAAACTATATGAAGAACAATACTGATAAGCCTGTATCGGTACAACCATTAGTAGATGTAGTAAAAGCCTTGCGAGCTCCTAATGGTTGCCCTTGGGATCAAAAACAGACTCATGAATCATTGCGTCGATATTTCATTGAAGAAACTTATGAAGTAGTAGATGCTATCGATAATAAAGATATGGCTAATCTTCGCGAAGAACTAGGTGATGTATTATTACAAGTTGTCTTTCACAGTCAATTAGCTGAAGAAGCTGGTCAGTTTACATTAGAAGATGTAATTAATGATGTGACTCAGAAGATGATTCGCCGTCATCCCCATGTTTTTGACCCTGAAAATAATGAAAAATCATACAGTTGGGACGAATTAAAGGCACAAGAAAAGAAAAATATACAAAAATCTGTATTAGATGGTGTATCTAAAAGTTTACCTGCTTTAGTGGCGGCTTATAAGTTGCAAGAAAAGGCTGCGAAGCTAGGTTTTGACTGGGATGAGCTCGATCCGGTTTGGGCGAAAGTTTCGGAAGAAATGGATGAATTTAAGGAGGCTATTGCCCAAAAAGATAGAGAAAATATGGAAAAAGAAGCGGGAGATGTGCTTTTTTCCTTGATTAATCTATTAAGATGGTATAAAATAAGCGGTGAAAATGCACTAAATCGCACAAACACAAAGTTCCGACAGCGTTTTTTACATGTAGAAGCTTGTGTTAACCAAAGCGATCGCTCATGGGAAGACTTTTCATTAGCTGAGCTGGATGCTTTTTGGGAGGAGGCTAAAGTGCAGGAAAAGTAGCCTAGAGGTTTGCATGCTTCTTAGGTATAGTATTTTTAAGGAGGTTCTGTCATGAACAAAACAGAATTAATCGCAAGTGTTGCACAAAAAACTGAATTAACTAAAAAAGACGCTGAAAAAGCGGTAAAAGCTGTATTTGACACAGTTGCTGAAGAATTAGCTGCTGGCGGTAAAGTACAAGTTATCGGCTTCGGTACATTCGAAGTTCGTGAACGCGCAGCTCGTGAAGGCCGTAACCCACAAAACGGTAAAACTATCACAATCGCAGCTTCCAAATCCCCTGCATTCAAAGCTGGTAAAGGTTTGAAAGAACAAGTTAACGCTGCAAAAGCTAAAAAACGCAAAAAATAATCTTTAATGGATTGGAAAGAGACCTTTCGAGGTCTCTTTTTTTCGTCTATTTATGGTATAATGCACAGAGAAAGGGTGTACTATGAATAACGAAAGATCACGGAAGGTTCTCATCGTGTCCGCTTCTATTGGGACAGGACATATGCAGGCCGCCAGAGCTATAGAAGAATATTGGAAAGAGAAAGAGCCACAAGCGTCCATAACGCATGTAGACTTTCTTGATACAGAAACCATGTCTGTAGAGCATTTGATCAAGGGCACATATATCAAGATGATTGACGTATTTCCTATGCTATATGATATGATTTACCGCGTATCAAAAGGGGAAAAACGTGGTACGATTTTGCAAACTGCATTGTCATACCTATTGAAAAGCCGCATGCTTAAGTTGGTGCAACAAGAAGAACCAGATGTGATGGTATTTACTCATCCATTCCCATGTGGTGCAGCGTCTATCTTAAAACGTCAAGGTCATATCGATGTACCATTAGTGGCTATTATGACGGACTTTAGTAGCCATCAATTTTGGCTATATCCACAAATTGATACATACTATGTAGCTACTGAATCGATGGTAGATGAAATGGTATCGTCTGGTATCGATGCCTCACGTATCCATGTATCAGGGATTCCAGTGCGTCGTGCCTTCTTCCGTGATGCTATTGAAGAATATAGCTTAGAGGAACCTATAAAAGTGCTCGTTATGGGTGGGGGCCTTGGATTGGGTTCTCTAGAAACGGCATTAAAACACTTAGATGAAGTTAATGGCATTGATGAAATTACTGTTGTAGCCGGTCAAAATACATCTCTTTATGAATCCTTAGTTACCCTTAGTGAATCTATGCGTACTAAGACTATTGTGTATGGATATACTACGAATATTTCGGAGCTTATGAAATCCTCTTCCTTGCTAGTAACAAAGCCTGGTGCATTAACCTGTATGGAGGCTGTTACAATTGGTTTACCTATGGTGTTCTTTAATGCTATTCCAGGGCAAGAAGAGGCTAATGCAGAGCTATTAGAACAACGAGGTTGTGCTCGTTGGGCTCGTGATATTCATAACTTAGAAGATGTTGTGACAGCCCTTCTTATCAATTTACCACGACTTCAACAGATGTCTGAGCGCGCTCGTGAATGGCATGTTGATGGTGCAGCAAATATCGTAAATAGCTTAATTGAAATTCTAGATGCTACTGATACGGGCGAATCTGTTGAACTGGTAAAAGCGGAAGAGTCTATTAACTAATCTCTTGTAGTGGCTAGTACGAATATAATTAGCTATTGATAATGAGCGTATATCTAGATTAGTAATATATAGATATTAGTAGCTTTATATGAAATAAAAAGCGATGACTCTTAGGTCATCGCTTTTGCTTTATTGGTATTGTTCAATATGTTCTTGTCGAATTTTTTGAAGTGTTTCTAAGAATGTATCTGTGCTTTCAGCACTGTCCAACAAGTCTTTTAGTTGGTAGGAATCATCTAGGGTCACACTCCATTGGAAGGAGTCGTTATCGTCGTACACATTGAATACGATTGGAATCTCTAAATCCTCTGGCAAATGACCGTCATCATCGGACACAGTTGCATAGGTGCCATCTTCCAAGAGCTCTGTAAATAATGTATCATACCCATCGATATCGATAAGTTCAAAATTGATAGTTTCATAAAAGTCTAAAACGCTATCTACTGCCATGTGGACCTCCTCATGAATATATACGTTACGTTTATTCTACTGACGGCGCCTGTTACTGTCAATGGTAATGTGTAGTATAATAAATAACAGAATGACATAATAGGAGCATACGATGAACGTTATTAGTTTACAAAATATAGAAAAATCATATGGCACACGACTGCTGTTTAAAGATGTGAATATTACTTTCACCACAGACAAACGGCTAGGTCTTGTAGGGATTAATGGGACGGGTAAGTCTACATTCCTAAAAATTTTGGCAGCACAAATGGAGCCTGATAAGGGTAGCATTGAGCGGAATGGTAAGGCGAGTATTCATTATTTGGCTCAAACCCCAGAGTTTGATCCAGAATCAACTTTGCTAGAAGCTGTTCTTGATGGAGACCATCCTCGTTTGCGGATGGTGCAATCTTTTGAACGCATTAGTCGTGAATATCGTGAAATGCAAGAGTCTGGTAGCGAGGATAGTAAAATATCGCGTAACTATATGAATGCGTTAGAACAAATGGATCAACAAGATGGATGGCAGGTAGAGCAAGAGGCTCGTATTATTTTAACTAAATTAGGCTTTCCTGAGATGGATCAAAAAGTGGCTATGTTATCTGGTGGTCAAAAGCGTCGTCTCGCGTTAGGACAGGCATTATTATATCCTTGTGACCTATTATTGTTAGACGAACCGACAAACCATTTAGATGAAGATAGTATCGACTGGCTTGAGTCCTACTTAAGTGCTCGCCAAGGAGGCCTATTAATCAGTACTCATGATAGATATTTCCTGGACTCTGTATGTAATGGAATTTTAGAGCTTTCTAATCGTCGTATGTATCAATATGACGGTAATTACGAAGAATTTATTGCCTTGAAGGCTGATCGAGAGGCTCGCGAGGCCGCTACGGAAGAGAAACGCCGTCAGTTCTTGAAACGAGAAATCGAATGGGTACGTCGTGGGGCTTTGGCGAGAACGACGAAACAAAAGGCTCGTTTAGACCGCTATGAAAAACTTAAGAATATGGAGAAAACTAGACGTCCCGATCAAATGGATCCCATTGCTTTAAAAACGCGTTTAGGGAAAACCATTTTTGATATTGAACATTTAGAGTTCTACTTTGGTGAGCGCCCTATGATTAAGGATTTTACCTACCATGTAGTGCGTCATGATCGTATTGGTATTGTAGGCCCTAATGGTGTTGGCAAGTCTACCTTTATGAATATTCTTGATGGAACCTATGAACCTACAAACGGTACTATTGGTAAGGGCGAGACCGTTCGCATTGCCCATTTCAAACAAGAACTACCAGAGTTTGATGAAGATATGCGTGTTCTTGATTATATTCGCGAAGATCATTCCTATATGGTTCTGGGCGATGGTTCTACGTTGAGTGCTGGTCAGATTCTTGAACGATTCCTTTTCACACCAGAGCTACATGGTGTGCCGATTCGTAAGCTTTCAGGCGGTGAACGACGTCGCTTATATCTATTGAAATTGCTTATGAGCGCTCCTAATGTTTTATTACTAGATGAACCGACCAATGATCTTGATATTCCTACATTAGAGGTGCTAGAGGACTTCCTTGATTCCTTTAGTGGGGTCATTATCACAGTGTGCCATGATCGTTACTTCTTAGACCGTGTTGTGGACAAACTCTTTGTTTTTAGTGGTGATGGTCAAATTGAAATTGTTCACGGCTCCTATTCCGATTACAAGGATTCTTTAGATGAAAGTAGTGGTGGAAAGCGCCCATTCTACATGGCTAATACTGATACATCTATTGCTTCTAAAACTGATAAAACTAACAAATCTGAAACTAGTACTGGATCTGATGATTCATCATTAAGTACTTCGGTAGATGGTAGTGATAGTAATATGGCTACATTTGGGGAAGATACTTTTAAAGAAACACCGAAGAAGGGTCTCAATAAAGCGGAAGAAGCAGAGTATGCTAACATTATGGATGAGTTACCTAAATTAGAGCATTTAGTAAAGGGCCTCGATGTCATGATTAGTCAAGTTGCTGCTGATTATGAAAAGATGCAATCCTTGATGGCTGAGCGAGAAGAGACTCAATCCCAAATAGATGCGCTCACAGAACGGTGGATGGAATTAGAAGAACGCCTATAATTCCTTGTATCATGTGATTTTTTAATATCTGTTATGCAAAGGAATTACATGTAAATTTATTGATAAAAATCACAATGTATAGTATAATTTCATCAATTAACGATAACAACGTTACCTAAGTAGGAGGAACTCATGAGTAAGTACCAATTTTTAGACCGTCGTGTACCTATTGAAGACGGCAATATTGCATTAGTTCAAGATTTGTCCAAATGTAAAAACTGCTCCTTATGTCGTAAAGCTTGTGCTGTAGACATGGGCGTATTTGATTATTATGACTTAACAACTAATGGGGATCATCCAATTTGTATTCATTGCGGTCAATGTGCATCTATTTGTCCATTCGATTCCATCAATGAACGCTCTGAAATTGATGAAGTAAAAGCAGCTATTGCTGACCCTAATAAAATCGTCGTTTTCCAAACTGCACCTGCTGTACGTGTTGGCTTAGGTGAAGAGTTCGGTCTTGATGCGGGTACATTCGTAGAAGGTAAAATGGTAGCTGCTCTTCGTAAATTGGGTGGCGACTATATTTTAGATA
>SKEU01001634.1_pt1 | contig 10639 bp, 6 predicted proteins | sample 4819571 | NCBI WGS metagenome assembly SKEU01 (sample SAMN11008801, study PRJNA524170) | human gut metagenome | biome: Human fecal sample; material: Feces; isolation source: fecal sample from pouch patient p8, p16 | host: Homo sapiens | place: Israel: Tel-Aviv | collected 2015-06-23
ATAGATATCGTTGAGCGTAGCTCCCATGTCAGAGATGATCGTGTAGCCGTTCGCGCCCAGATCAATCTCGTCCATGCCTCGATAGCGCAGGTACGAGTTGTATACGCTCTCCTTCACCACGCCAAGGCCGAGCTCCGCCGTGCCCGTCGAATCCACGCCCGAAGGCATCTCCATGTCCGTCGCATCGCACAGCTGGTTGAGCGTCACGAGCGGCGCGTCGGCACCGAGCGGCGTCGAATCGTATACATCCACCTGCACGTGTCCGCCGGCAATCTGCGACACGTCAAACGGGTGCGCGTCGGCCGTTCCCTCGCCCACCGCCTGATACTCGACAGCATCCTTGGCACGCCACTCCATCGTCGCGTCGACACCCGTGACCTTGCCGTCACGCTTGCCGCTCACGGTCTCGGCCGTAGCCTGGACCACCGGCGCGTCCTGAGCGGCGTTCTTGATGGAGAACTCGCACGTCAGGCCCTCAGTCGGAAGCGCGTAGTTGTCCGCGGCCTTGCCCGTCAGTGCGGTGAGGTTCGCCTGGTACGAATCGCCGGCCTCGACCTGGGAGCCCTCGACGGTCGCGCCGAGGTCATCCTTGCCGATGAGGTTGCCGAGCGTCGCCTCGGGGCAGTGCTCCTTGCCATCGTAAACAAACTCGCTGGTACCCCACTTCACAGTGAGCACGCGCTGGTTGATGGTGAACACGCCGTCAACAAACGTGATGTTGTAGTTGGGGTTAGCGTCCTTGGCCTGCGTCAGGTGCAGAGCATAGCCGCCGTCGCGCACGCTGTCGTCATCTTCGCGCTCAATCTCGAGGCCCTGGAGGCTCTCGCCCTCGACAAGCTCGCCAGAAGTGACATCCCACGTAAACACGGGGTCGGCCTCGCCGTACGTCTTGGAGGAGGCATCGGCTGCGACCGTGATCGCGCGCGGCTTGACCTCGAGCGTGACCTCACCCTCGGCGGTCGCACCGTCAATCGTCACCTGGTAAGCAACGGTCAACGTGCCGACGTCCTTGATCTTGGGAGCCTCGGGGGACCAGTTCTTGCCGTCAGTGCTGTACTTGGCCGTCGCGCCCTCGGGCAAGCTCGTCGCGTCAACCGTGTGATAGTCGCCGTCGTACTCGTCGGAGTAGCCAACGATGGCGGCAGCCGGAATCTCGACCTCGGCCAGCTTGTGACCGCAAACTTTGCACTTCTGTTGCTTGGATCCCTTCTCGGTTGCCGTGGGAGCCTTGACGATGACCCACTCAAAGGTGTGCGCACTCTCGTCAATCTTGTCACCACAGGCGCACTTATGCCAATGCGTGCTGTTGTCGGAGAGCCACTCATCGTTCACGGCCTCGTGCTTGCGCACGCCCTCGACGGTGACAACGAGGTCGCTCTCGGCGTTCTGAACGGTGAACTCGCCACGCGCGTCGGGCGTCACAACGGCATCGTTGACCTTGACGGCGTAAGAGTCGTTGTCAGTAAAGTAGCCGCTCTCGATGCCGACCGTGATGGTGGTTGATCCGTGCCAGTCAAGCTCGTCCGGGTTCGCCGTGATCGTATAGCCAACCTGCTTGGATGGCAGCGTCACGACGAGCTTGCCGCCGGCATTAACGGTAACCTCGGTGGCGGAGGAGGCGTCATGGTCGCCATCGGCGCGGTAGCGCACCTCGTACGTGCCGACAGCGCAATCCATAATCTCAGTCACGCCATCGGGCACGCCCTGGTACTCGCCAGATCCCTTGGCGCGCCACTCCATCTTCGCGTCGACGCCCGTGATCTTACCGTCGGACTTGCCGCTCACAGTCTCGGCCGTGGCCTGGACTTTCGGCGCACCCTGGGGCGCCTTCTTGATGGAGAACTCGCACGTCAGGCCTTCGGCGGGAAGCTTGTAGTTACCCGCGTCGTCGCCCGTCAGCTCGGTGATTTTCGCCGTATAGGTGCCGGCCTTGACCTTGGCACCGTCGACGTACGCGGAGACATCGTCACCCTCGATGACATTGTGGAGCTTCGCTTGGGGACAGTGCTCCTCGCCGTCGTAGGTGAACTCAGTAGTGGTGTCCCACGTTACGGAGAGCTCGCGCTTGCCGATCGTAAAGGTGCCGTCCTTGAACGTAATCTTGTAGTTGGAGTTGGCGCCCTCAGGCTGCGTCAGGCGCAGAGCATAGCCACCGTCGCGCACGCTGTCGTCATCATCGCGCTCAATCTCAATACCCTGAAGGCTCTCGCCCTCAACGAGCTCGCCAGAAGTGACGTCATACGTAAACTTGGGATCGTTCTCACCGTAGGTCTTGGAGGCGTCCTGCGCCGCGACCGTTATCGCACGCGGTTTGACCTCAAGCGTCAACTTGCCTTCGACCGCCGCGTCATCAATCGTGACGCGATAGTCGACCGTCACACTGCCGGCATCCTTAATGCTGGGCGCAACGCTCGTCCAGCCGCCGTCAGCAACCTTGTACTCAACGACGGCGCCCTCGGGCAGGGCCGAGGCATCAACAGAGTGATCCTTGCCGTCATATTTGCCCGAATAGCCCTTGATGCCCAGGGCCGGGACCTCTACCGTGCCCGACTCATGGCCGCACACGGAGCACTTCCCGTGCTTGGAGCCGGTCTCAGTAACCGTCGGCTGTTTGTCGATGGTCCATTCATACGCATGCTCGGCGTACATCTTAATTGTGATGGTCTCTTTATTGCCGGCAGTGTCCGTAGCCACGATTGCATGCTCAGTACCGGCATCGCCTTCAGCGGCCTTAACCGTGTACTTTCCGTCCTTGCCAGCCTCGAGCTCCTTGCCGTTGTCAGTGACCGTCACTGTCTCGTCACGGTCATCAATCACGTCAAATGAAACGCTCTCGCAGTAGGTCTTATCTACCCAGAGGTCATAAATGGTGGGGGCGTAAGTGTCCACATAGGTATAAGGCTCTTCATCCCATTTGCCGTTGCAAACCCTGCAGACCTTTTGACGAACGCCATCGGCCTCAGGCGTAGCAGGCGTAATGATTTTGTACCCCCACCTGCAGGGCTGGCGCTCCTGCACCGTCTTGCAGTACTTGCAGCGCTTAACGTGGCTACCTTCGCCATTCGACTTCCAAGCTGCATTGTCGGCAACAGCATGGGGTCCCGACTCAATCTTAACCTCGGTATCGGCAGACGCATTGTGATTGTTATCCTCGGCAAAGCGGACGTAATACGTTCCCGACTTCGTAAGCCCGGTCAGTTTACCGTCAGACGTTATCTTCTGATAGCTCCCGCTTGACCCGCGACGGTATTCCATCGCCTTGGTCACGCCCGAGATAGAGCCGTCCTTGCTGCTGCACGTGGTCCAATTATTACCCACGAGCCCAGTCGGCGCCTTCTGATCGGCCTTGGAAATCTTCACAGTCGCGCTGCCCTTGACGGTCAGGTAGTCAGAAGCCGTCACACGGTAGTAAGTCGTGTAGTCGGCCGCATTGCGATAGGTCGGCTTGTCCGTCGTCCAATCACCGCCGTCTTCACGGTACTCAATTTTCATATCCGCCGGAACGGGGTCACTCTTAACGTTGACTGTAATGCCGTGCTCGTCGCCGTCATAGGTGCCATCGAAGCCAGCGACCTCGAGGTCAAAGCGCGAAACGTCAACGATCTCCCATTTGAGCGTCAGGACACTTGTGGTGCCGCCATCGGTCGTGAAGTTGCCCTTACCGATGACAATGCACTCGTATTGCCCTGGCTCGGTCTGCTTCAGTCCGGATTCACTTCTAGCGCTGAGCTCGTAATCCTTGCCCTCAACGAGATCGACCCACTCGCCGGCACCGTTCTTGAACTTTGCACTTTCAACGACAGGCTGATGTTCCTTGCCGTCATAGGCATACTTGCCCGCGCCCTTGCCGCCATCTTTAAGGGTGAACTTGTAGGATTGATTCTTGACCAAGCGACGCTGCGAAATCTCAAAAGACTTCTTGCCCTCGAGCGTCTGACCGGAGGCAGTCTTAAAGCTCGTAACGACATAGTAGTAGCCGGCGTCCGTCGGGGCGCCCTTGAGCTTGGTGCCGTTTTTATATGCCTCGGCGTCCGCCTGGGACTTGCACTGATACCACGTGAATTCATCGCTGGCCGTCACGCCCATCTGCTCCAGATTCCACGCGCCGTCCTTGTTCAAAGCGATCTTGACCGGGCAGCCGTCATAGACAAGCTCGGTACTCTGAGAGCTCGTTGCCTTGGACATGGAGAGCTTGTACGTGGCCCTCAGGTACTTTTTGGGCTCGCCGTTCTCGTCCTTGCCATATTCGCACTCGCTGTTGCGGAACGGGCCCACGCACGATGCACGAACGCCCAAACCGTCAGCTTCGACCTTCCACTTATGCTGGTGAATGGTCTCGCGGAAGGTGAGGTCGCCGTTAAGGTTCACGATCTCGTACTTGTCGGAGTTGTCGTCGTTCTCGGACGAGCCGTCTGGCACAACGCCTTCGATCTTGTTGGATTCGCAGGTGCCAAGGACGCGCGACTTTACGCCATTACTGTCCGCAGTCTCCTCAATCGAGATCCAGACATTGTCTCCAAAGCCTCCGCGTACGGAGAGGCCAGACGCAAGGTTCAACACAGGGGCCGTGGCATCGGAGCTCTTTTTCTTAGGGATGTACAAGCTCTTGGCGGCTCCTGTGGCGATATCTGCCTCGGTATATCCGTCGCCTGTCGTTGTATCTCCGGCATGGCTGTTCTTCCAAAAGCTCGCGATAGTCGGCGACCCGCTAAGGGTAAGGGTTCCAGCAGCGTACACCATGCACGTATTGCCGCGCGCACCGTAGCGTTCTATCGTGCCGCCGTTTATGTTGCAGCGAGCGCTTCGTGCAACATTAAGGGCATCAACCGTCAAAGTATTGTCAGCGGAGCTCGAACGCGTGCTGTGGAAGTTGCTCATCGTGCAGCCGTTGAGGTTGACCGTAGCGTTGGTGACGCCCATCACGCCGGCGACGGCATAGGTATTAAGAATAGAGGAGTTAGCAAAATAACGAGACGCTTCGACTGAGCTGTAGCTCTTGTTCGTCTGCCTGACGCCCAAGTTCTCCCCATTGCCGCCGCCATTGTGCCCACTGAAGCTGCAATTGTTGAACGTCGCTGTCAACTTTGCGACAGCGCTTCCGTCTTTGGGCATCTTGAAGCTGCTGTTGCCATCGACGGAAACAGCGCCATTAAAGTCTCCGGACGTATCGTAGAACACGCAATCGGTAAAAGTCGCTGTGAAGGGCTTGGTGTTGCCGCCAGTCGTATCCCTGCCCTCACGGAAGAGACGTACGGGGACGGCATACTCTTGGGCGTTGCCCGCCACTGCGCCCGACTTGCCAACATAGTCCTGGATCTTCAGCTTTTCGAACTTGGCGGTCAGCTCGCCCTCGGTGCTTCCCAACGAAATCGCAGGCACCTTTTGGCCGAGCCTACTGCTGTACGAGAGGAAGAAGTTCTGAGAACCATCGCCGAGCTTTAGGCTAACCGAGATGCCACCCGAAGCGTTTTTGTAGCCACCGTCGTAATATCGGTCGGTCAAAAACCCGCTTACGGACTGGTTCCCCCCATTCTTATCATGAAAGCTGACGCACGGATTGTTGATACCGATGAACTCGATATTGCTGCCCCGCTTGATGTTGAACAGCCATCGAGTTTGCCCAACTAATGAGTTCGTACTGCCGTTCACGTAGACTGTGCCATCAATGTAAATCGTCACGGGGTTATACGAAGTCGCGTTCGGAACGTCGATGACGTAGCCCGAGGAGGGCGTGGTCTGATTTTCGCTCGTCCTGAGCACATAGCAACCAGGCTCGGTGATTTTAACGGGCTCTTTGCCTGCCTGTCCAAGCGACAGAACTTGTGTATTAGCAGGCACCTGTGTCTCGACACTGGCCACGGCCGGCGTCGCCACGAGTGCGCATGCTACGGTGGCGATACCCAGCAGACGCGTCAACGCAGCGCGCATCCCCATCTTCTTCTCCCTCATCACAGCTCCCCTTACCCCTATGCTTTCGCGATGTCCGATATCGCTTGACGCTGGCGGCCGGCATGGTCCCTCGCCAGCCGCCAGCTCAAATTGACATATATATCCACCTGGTATTGTGCAACCGCATGTTTTGACACCCTGCCGCTCGGCGCGAGTTGCGTGCCGTGGGGCGCAAACGGAACGCACCCCCGCGGGTGACGCGTGCACGATGTGGCAAAATCGAGGTACTAAGGGGGCCCGACATGCTCAAAATCATCGCCTGCGACGACGACGTCGCCTTTCTAGATAACCTGCACCGCATAATCGACCGCTGGTCGGCCGAGACGGGTACGGCGGTCGATGTTGCACTCGTTACGCGCGGCGAGGACCTGCTGGCACGCCATGCTGCATCGCGCGCCGACATTATCATGCTCGACATGATCATGCCGCTCGTCAACGGCATGGACACCGCCCGCGAGCTGCGCCAATCCGATACCGCCGTGCGCTTGGTATTTCTGACCTCATCGCCCGAGTTCGCGCTTGAGTCCTACGAGGTCCGCGCCTTCGACTACCTGCTCAAACCCGTGACCTACGAGCGCGTGGCGCAACTGCTCGACGAGCTGTCGAGCCTGCGTCCGGCAGCGACCGACGAGCTCGTCATCAAAACGTCCTTTGGCTACCATGCCCTGCGCCTATCCGATATCGAATATGCCGAGGCTCGCAACAAGCACGTGGTCTTCCACCTGCGCGACGGCCGCGATATCGAGGCGCTCGAGCCGTTCCGCAGCATCGAGGACCGACTGACCCAAAACGCGACCTTCTTTAAGTGCCACCGCAGCTACCAGGTCAATCTGCGCAACATCGACCACTTTAACCGCACGGAAATCGTCATGCGCTCGGGCGCGTGCATACCGCTCGCGCGCAGCTGCAAGCAGGGATTCCAAGACGCCTACTTTGCGGTGCGGTTCGAGGGCGGGAGACGCTGATGCTTTCCTCGGCAGAACTGGCACTTTGGGCAATCCACCATGCGACGACGTTGCTCTTTGGCGTCTTTGCCTCGGCGGCGCTGTGCGGTGTCGAGATCAACCGCCGCCATTCGCTCGAGCTGGTGGGGGTCGGCGCCGTAACCGGCACCGCTTTTGCGATTGCCAACCTCGTCGGTGGTGAACTGCTTGCCCGACAGGCCTATCCACTCGTCGTGCATCTGCCGCTTGTCGTCTACCTGTGCGACGCTATCGCCTGAGTCCGCTGCTCGCCATCCTGGGCGTTACCAGTGCCTACCTGAGCTGCCAGTTTAGCAACTGGGTGGGCATCGCCGCATTCGCCGCCACCGATTCGCAGGTCGCGTACTACGTGGCGCGCATCATCACCACGCTCGGCGTCTTTGCCGTCTTGTTGCATTGGGCAAGCGAAATTGGCCCCCGCCTGGCGATCAAAAGCCCCACCGAGCTGGAGATTCTGCTCATCCTGCCGCTCGTCTACTACATCTTCGACTACGCCACCAACGTCTATACCACGCTCTTCCACTCGGGCTCGGTGGTGACGGTTGAGTTTTTGGCGTTCGCCCTCTGCGCCTTCTACCTTATGTTTCTTGCCGTCTACCTTCGCGAATACGAGGCAAAGGAAATCGCCGAGCGCGAGCGCTGGATGCTCGCGACCCGCGATAGTGCGGCCATCAAAGAGCTCGAAGCCTGGCGCCAGTCCGGACGCGAGCTCTCGGTTCTCCGTCACGACATGCGCCACTACCTGCGCGGTCTAGCGGCCCTGATCGAAGAGGGTCACACCGATGAGGCGCTCGAGCGCATCGACGCGCTCTGCGAGACCAACGACCGCACCGCCGTGCGCCGCTACTGCGCCAACGAAACGGTCAACATTGCGCTCTCGTCGCTTTCCGCGGACATCAACGCGCACGGCATCACCGCCGACCTGCGCGCCGCCGTGCCCGAAACCGTCCACGTGGGCGATGTCGATTTGTTCAGTGTGGTATCGAACGCCCTGGACAATGCCATCGCCGCGGCGAGCGCCGCCCCCGAGGGCAAGCGATTTGTCGACCTGGACCTTCGCTACGAGGACGGTCAGCTTCTATTGCTGGTTTCCAACACGTTTGGCCGTGCGCCGCACATGGTCGACGGCATGCCCGTGGCTCAGCACACTGGGCACGGCTTTGGCACCAAGAGCATTAAACTTGCCGTCGAGCGCATGAACGGCAACTGCCAGTTCCGCATTAACGGCGACCGGTTTGAGCTGCGCGCCGTGATGTAGAGCTGCCGCCAGCCTCGCTACAGCGGTGCAGCCGCCGGGGTCAGCTGCTTAATGTAGGCCCACATGCGCTGCTTGGCGGCCTTGTCGGTGAGCGCCGCCTCAAAACCGTCGAGCGCCAGCACGCGGCGCCCCTGCACATGGGCGATTAGGCCGGGCTTGAGCATGGCGGTGTCAAAGTCATCAATTGCCACAAGCATATCGGCATAGGTCTCGCGCATGACATCGGCCGCACTGTTGTCCAGCAGCAGCACCGCCTCGGGGTCCAAGGTCTCCAGCGCCTCGCGGAACAGGTCGCACGTCAGGGCCTCGCCCGCCGCGACCGCTCCGTCGCCCGCGCCGGCAACGCTTGCCAGCACGCAAAAATCCTCGGGGGCATATCCGATGGCGCCGAGCGCCTTGCGCAACGCGGCGCCATCCGCGCCGGCAGCCAGCTCGCCGCCCGAGCACTCGGCTTCATCCAAATCGCCTTTGACCAGCACAATCGGCGAGCACGCGTTGCCCGCGATACGCACGCCGCGATCTGCAAGCGACGCGAGCTCCTGCTCGGTCGCCTGGGCGATGGCTTCTTTTTTCTGGCTTTGTGACGTGGGCATGCGCTCTCCAATCATTTGCGTGCCCACCATTATATAAAAGAGCCGCCCGCGAGTGGTTGCTTTACGAGCCGCTGGGTATAAGCACGGTCGTACTGAGTTTTACGCGGCCGAGCCGCGTTGTATTATGGAGGTCACCATGGCTGACATTAAGCAGATTACCCCCAAGAACTTCGACGCTGTCGTCAACGATAGCCTGCCCGTACTGGTTGATTTTTGGGCCCCGTGGTGCGGCCCTTGCCGCTCGCTCTCGCCCATCGTAGACGAGGTTGCCGACGAGCTGACCGGCAAGCTGGCCGTGGCCAAGTGCAACGTCGACGACAACCAGGATCTGGCCATGAAGTTTGGCGTCATGAGCATCCCCACGCTAATCGTCTTTAAGAACGGCGAGGAGGTCGACCGCTCGGTCGGCGCCTTACCCAAGGCAAGGCTTCAGGCACTGCTGGAGAAACATCTGTAATACGCTTGTTACTTGTCTGCCGTCCATGAGCGGTTTCGCACCGCTCGCCGGAGTGCCAAACGCAAGGCATGCGACCACGGATAGTATGGTAGACACAAACAGCCCCCAGTGAACGGGTGCGGGTCAGACGGACTCGCGCCCGTTTTCTTATGCGGCGGCGCCCAAGGCGGGCGTAGTAGAATCTGAACCACCATTTCGCCCCGCACAAAAGGAGATTCCCATGCATGACGTCGGAATGAACATGAGCCAGCTTGCCATGAGCGTCAAGCAGGTCGACGACACCATTGAGCTCGCTCACGAGTGGAGCCATCAGCTGCTGCATGCGACCGAGAACTTTGACATGGAGCGCATTGGCGCCAAGCTCGAGGCCGCCATGTCTGCGCTGCACGAGGCGCACGATGCGCTCGAGGGCTACGAGGAGGCCATCGAGGCAGATCACAACTCCGTCGGCTCTGTGAAACTGGTGTAACGTGGCCGAGCACGAGCACGCGCACGATTACGGTGCGGACGATGATGCGAGCTGCCGCTGCAGCGGCTCCAGCTCCGAGCTGGTCCGCTTTTCGGTCACCGCGCCCGACGACCTGCTGCGCCGCTTTGACGAGCAGATCGCGCGCCGCGGTGACGTGGCCAACCGTTCCGAGGCCGTACGCGATCTGATTCGCGCCTCGATCGCCAAGGAGCAGATGCGAACGCCCGACGAGCAGGTCATCGGTTCGCTCACCATGATCTATGACCACCATACCGGCGATCTGACGCGCCGTCTGGACGAGGTGCAGCACGACTACACCGACGAGATTGTCTCGACCATGCACGTGCATCTGGACCACCACAACTGTCTGGAGATTCTGGCGCTCAAGGGTCGCGGCAAACGCGTCTACGAGCTGGCGGACCGGTTGCTGGGACTGCGCGGCGTTAAGCACGGCGAGCTCACCTGCGCCGCCACCAAGCAGAGCTTGGGGCTCTAACAACACGCACTTCAATGAGGGAGGGTCGCATGCGGCATGTGCATATTCATGTGACGGGCATTGTGCAGGGCGTTGGCATGCGGCCATTTGTGTATCGCGAGGCTATGGCGCATGGCATTTGCGGCTGGGTGCTCAACGCGGGCGATGGCGTGCACATCGAGGCGCATGCTTCGGTCGAGGCACTCGACGGCTTTGTCGCCGCGCTGTCGAAGCACGCGCCTGCCGCGGCCCGCGTTGAGCATGTCGCTGTTGCAGACCTGGAGCCCGACGCTTGGGATACCGGCGGTACCGATGGAAGCCAGTGTTGCGGTAACAACAACCGTTGCGAGGTTTGCCGGAGTCAGATGAATACCGTATGCCTCTGCGATGAAGATGACAGCGACACCCTGCATAATGGAGGTACCATCCATGTTGATGGTTGCGCCGAGCGGAAT
>SKEU01001645.1_pt1 | contig 10572 bp, 8 predicted proteins | sample 4819571 | NCBI WGS metagenome assembly SKEU01 (sample SAMN11008801, study PRJNA524170) | human gut metagenome | biome: Human fecal sample; material: Feces; isolation source: fecal sample from pouch patient p8, p16 | host: Homo sapiens | place: Israel: Tel-Aviv | collected 2015-06-23
CAAGAAACAGCTGGAGGAAGCAAAGGAAGAAGCGAAAGAGTGGGAAGAAAGTTGGAATATGTGTCGTGAGCAGGTTCGAGCATTGTCCAGGCAGTCAGATATTATTAGTATGGTGTTAAAGATGGATGATGTAGAACTATTAGATTTAGCTTTTGGATTTGTTAGAGGATGTTATAACCAGCAGATTAAAAAGGAACAGGAGGCAGAAAACAATGGAGAAATGTAATTTAACTCAGGTTCCTTGCAGAAAGGCAATTATGGACGTTGTCCAGGCTAACAAAGATAGAAGATCATTACAGCATACCTATGAGCTGGCAGAACTCTTTCGGATAGCTTGTTCCGGCAATGAAGCATTTATGGAATTATCAGAGGAAGATCAGGAGCGTTTCTGGCTGATTACAGATGCTTTAATGATGAATGATCCGGAAGACCTCAAGAGAGTACATAACCTTGCAAATTATCTGATGGTAAAGCGGATAAAGGACAATGCAAAAGTGGCGGAGGCATAACATGGACTACAAAAAGAAAATCATAGAGCTGTTAGAGAAAGCGGATCATGACCAAATATATACAATTTTCAGATTTGTTTGTAGCTTTCTGGGAATTAAATAAGACAATCAGGGGCGGCGGACTGCTGCCCTATTGCCAATAGAAAGACAGGTGATATAATGGCAAGAATACCATCAGGAATGCGAAAAAAAGAAAATGGTTTATTCGAAAAGCGTTTTACCGTGGAGGGCAAGAGATACAGTGCTTATGGTCGTAACACAAAGGAATGTGCAGAGAATGAGCTCAGGATCCGTGAGGAAATTAAGGCAGGTCTGTATAATTCCAACAAAAATATAACACTGGACGCATATTTTGATGAATGGGAGAAGTCCCGGAGAGGAACGATCAAGGACAGTAGCATTAAAATAAACCGGTCGAAGTACAATAACCATATCAGACCAGTACTGGGAAAAATTAAGGTTCAGAAAATAGAAAAGCGTGCAGTGGTGAAATTGCAGCAGGATTTATCAAAGAAGCTGAGTGCATCCATGACTAATGGTGTTATAGTGCTGCTGAAAACGGTGTTGAACGCGGCTGTTGATGATGAAATCCTTATGAAGAATCCTGCTGCCAGTGTGAAACCATTAAGGAAGGATGACCGGCCGAAAGCGAGTGAGACTATTCACAGAGCATTAACCAGAGAAGAGCAGCAGGCGTTTATGCAAGAAGCCAAGACGGAATGGTTATATGAGTTTTTCTGTTTTTCCTTGTGTACGGGAATGAGACTTAATGAGATCACGGCTTTAAAGTGGCAGGATATAGATTATATCAACAATGTGATCCGGGTAAACAAGACCGTGAGCTGGAAAGAGGGCGGCGGTATTGAGGAGACTTTGCCAAAATCAGATACCAGTAATCGCGATATTCCTATGAATGACACAATAAAAAAAATCTTGCAGATGCAGAAAACCAAAATGTCCATGGTTTACGGGGAAATCCATGCGAGAAAGATGGATAGTAATATCTTTATCGGGAGTAATGGAGCTAAGGCAATAGCATCATCCACGGTATCATCTGCTATAGATAACGTTTTAAAGCGGCTCCGGCAGCAGGGTATAGAAATCGAGAGGTTTACGCACCATGCTTTCAGAGATACCTTCGCAACACGGTACATAGAAGAGGGCGGAAACATGCAGACGTTACAGAAAATCTTAGGACATAGTAGCTTGGCTATGACTGCGGACTTATATGCTCACGTTCTTCCGAACACAAAACAGCAGGAAATGCAGCAAATCGAAAATGGATTTATTGGGGTGGCAGTTTTATAACTGCTGCTCCTTTTTTTGAATAAAATGAGCAGATTGGGGTAATAATTGGGGTAAAACGCTGATTGCTTTCGTAAGAATGGCTTAAAATCAAGGTTTTTTGTAGTTTCTTAATAAATTTTATAAATTTATTAGAAATTGTACAAATTTCCCTCACATTTATCCTGTATGATATAAACATCTTAAGAGAACAGAAGCTCTTAAGAAAAACTCTTTCCTTTCCCTAAAATATGTATGAAGATAAACCACCGTTCCGTTGGCAAGACAGAGCCGACAGGACGGTGGTTTTGCATTGCAGAAAAAAACTGCCGAATGACAGAGGAGATAAAGATTTCCAATGTTTATCGGCAGCGTTTTTTTGTTGTCTGAGATTTATTGGATATACAGCTTCAGGCACAGCTACGGCCTGCGATAGCGGTTAAAGCAGGAATATATTTCCTGGATCCTGGGCATGGCATAACCGCATGGAATATAAGAGCCTTCCGAGAAGAAGGACAATCCCTGCCTTTTCAGCTGAGTATCCAGATAAGTGATGATCTCCGGCAGAGTACGTTTTCCGTCAATGAGATGTTCGCAGGCATATTTCAGAAGCAACGCCAGGGATGCAGTTTGCTCGGAGTCGATCAGCTGCTCCACATAGCGGAGATCCACTTCGGTTTTTCCAAGAGAAAAGCCATCTTTGCCGTGAACCTTGGTTTTCAGTCTTTCCGGCTGTCCGGGACGGCTGTGGCGGGATGGAGCCACTTTGGCCCTGGTCATGATGCGATGGCTTTCCGGAAGGCGGAATGCAGGGGCCTCAATGTCTGAGAGAGGATATTCCTGACAGAGCTTTTTGGTGACTGCTGTGATGTCCACCGGATGATAATTATCCATCTGGATCACAGTATCCGCAATATGGAAAAAAGCTCCGGAGCTTCCGGCAACCAGGATAGTGGAGATCTCTGCCTTTTCATAGAGATCCCGGGCACGTTCCAGAAATGGAGTGATGGGCTCCTTTTCCCGGCAGATCACCCGCTGCATGAAGGAATCACGGACCATAAAGTTGGTGGCAGAGGTATCCTCGTCAAGGAGAAAGACTTTACTTCCGGCCTCCATACTTTCCACGATACCGGCAGCCTGTGAAGTGCTGCCGCTGGCATCCTCTGTAGAAAAGCAGAGGGTGTCTTTTTTATTTGGAAGATCGTTGATAAAAAGAGAAATGTCCACATCTTTGATAAAACGGCCGTCCTCAGAGCGAAGCTTCTGAGCAGAAGGATCGGTAATGACATACTCCCGGCCATCGCCGGAAATGTGATCGTAAATTCCCAGCTCCAGTGCGTTAAGTAAGGTGGATTTGCCATGGTAGCCGCCACCTACGATCAAGGTGATGCCGCAGGGAATGCCCATGCCTGTGATGGTTCCTCTGTGGGGCAGATCCATGGAAACCCTCAGGCTTTCCGGAGAAACAAAAGGAACAGAATTTTTCATCGGGCGTGAAGAGATGCCGCTTTCCCTGGGGAGGATAGCGCCGTCACTGACAAAGGCAGCCAGAGAACGTTTTTTCAGCTCCTGACGGATAAATGCCTGATCTTCGGCAAGGCAGATGGCTTTTCTCAGCGCTTCCGGGTCAAGATTCCGGTAAAAAAATGCCTTGTGAATACAGACCGGAAGAAAATCGAAGAGGATTTTTTCCAGTTCGGGAGAGTTGATGGTTCTGCCATTGGCCGGGAAACCGATGAAAAAACGGGCAGTGATGCCTTTTTCCGTTATTTCACAGGCGGTACGTGCAAGAACCTCCTGACCACAGTGGCTTACTGAGATCAGGCCGCTTTTTCCGGAGCCTTTTGCACGGAAGGTATAACGGTTTACCTGCTGTTCAAACTGGCGGTTCAGAAAGTCTCCCAGTGTGATGCGGGTCAGGGAATCCTTATAATATTCTGCCGGAAATCCGGTGTCTCGGTGGGAAAGCTTCACACTGATGTGAGAGGGAGAGGCAAAAGGATCCCCCTGCACGTGGTCAATGGACAAAATATAACGGTCAAACTGGTATGCACCCCGCAGAGACTTGTATGCAGGATAGCTTTTGCGGTTGATGCTGTGAAGAAGCTCTTTTAGCTGAGCAGATGCTTGCATGTTGTTTCCTCCTTTGCCCTGTTGGAGCATACAGGTAAAGTCTACGGTGAAACAGAAAGCTTTCCGTGTGTGAGATACCTGAAAATTTTGGATACAGGGCCAATTCTTAAGAACTACTATAACGAATCATAAAGATTTTGTAAAGAATGGGAATTGCGGTGGAAATTCGTAAATGTTTGACCTATAATAGTAGACAGATTGCAGATAATATGATGAGAAACGGCAGCTGCCGGAAGCTATAAAGAAAGGTGGACCACTAAAATGGAAAGAAGAAATGCGTGGCTTTCTTATAAGGAAGCAGAAGAGACAGAAATGGAGAAGCTTGCGAAGGCTTACAGAGAATTTTTGGATAAAGGAAAAACGGAACGGGAATGTGTTGCAGAAATCGTGAAGGAAGCAGAGGCTGCCGGATATGAGTCTCTTGAGTCGAAGCTTGAAAAAGGCGAGAAGATCAAGGCCGGTGACAAGGTTTATGCGGTAGGGATGAAGAAGATCGTTGCTCTGTTTCATGTAGGAACGGAAGAGCTTTCCGGAGGTATGAGCATTCTCTGTGCACATATCGATTCTCCGCGACTGGATGTCAAGCAGAATCCTCTGTATGAGGATACGGATCTGGCTTATCTGGATACCCATTATTATGGTGGTGTAAAGAAATACCAGTGGGTGACACTGCCTCTTGCCATGCATGGTGTTGTTGCAAAGAAGGACGGAAGCATTGTGGAGATCAGCATTGGTGAGGATGTGGAAGATCCGGTACTTTACATCACAGATCTTCTGATCCATCTTTCCGGAAAACAGCTCCAGAAAAAGGCAGCAGAGGTTATTGAGGGTGAGATGCTGGATATCCTGATCGGCAGCAGACCTCTTGCAGAGCTTCCGGATGATTCCAAAAAGGATGCGGTAAAACAGAATGTGCTGAAGATTTTAAATGAGAAGTATGGTATTGAGGAAGAGGACTTTCTTTCAGCAGAGCTGGAGATCGTTCCGGCAGGAAAGGCAAGAGACTGTGGACTTGACCGCAGCATGATCGCAGCATATGGACAGGATGACCGTGTATGCGCTTACACATCCCTTGCGGCAATGCTGGAGATGGAGGAGACACCGAAGCGTACCGGCTGCTGTCTCCTTGTAGATAAGGAAGAGATCGGAAGCGTTGGTGCCACAGGCATGCAGTCCAGATTTTTTGAGAACAGCGTGGCAGAGCTTCTGGACGGAATGGGCTGCTATTCCGAGCTTGCATTAAGAAGAGCTCTCCGTAATTCCAGCATGCTTTCTTCCGATGTAAGTGCCGGCTATGATCCGGCCTATGGTGAGGCTTTTGAGAAAAAGAATGCAGCATATCTTGGACGCGGTATCGTTCTTAACAAGTTCACCGGAGCAAGAGGAAAATCCGGTTCCAACGATGCCAATGCAGAGTACGTTGCAAGAGTTCGCAGGATTTTTGATGATCACAATGTTGCTTTCCAGACAGCAGAGCTTGGAAAGGTTGATTTTGGCGGAGGCGGAACCATCGCTTATATTGCGGCGCTTTACGGAATGGAGGTTATCGACAGTGGCGTGGCAGTGCTGAGTATGCATGCTCCGTGGGAGGTTACCAGCAAGGCGGATGTATATGAGGCATACAAGGCATATAAGGCATTTTTACTTGATGCATAAACAGATGTATAAATGTGCGTCAGTTTTGAAGACATTCAGGTGATCTTTTCGTTACAGATCAATGAGCGGGGTTTTCCCGGAAATGACAGAGCAGTCTGCCTGCTGCTGTTTTGGCTTGGAGCGTTCCGACGAGAAACAGCAGTATCCCCTGCAGACTTCGCTCTGTATTTTTAACCTGATCAGGGAAGCTCTCTGTTTCAATGGCGAAAAGCAATAAGCAGAGGAGGGGCTTGCCTGGGACTGATTTACTTTACAAGGAGTAATTTTATTATGGAAGATGCATTGGTACGGGTAGTAGATCTGTGCAAGGTTTACAATCCCGGAGAAAATGAGGTGCGGGCGCTGGATCATGTGGACCTGGAGATCCATAAGGGTGAATTTGTGGCTATTATCGGACAGTCCGGTTCCGGAAAATCCACCTTTATGAACATGCTGGGCTGTCTGGATGTCCCCACCTCCGGGAAATATTATCTGAATGGAACAGATGTATCCACAATGAAGGATAATGATCTCTCGGTGGTACGAAATAAGGAGATTGGTTTTATCTTTCAGGGCTTTAATCTGATCGCAAATCTTACCGCAATAGAAAATGTGGAGCTTCCTCTTATCTATCGTGGGATCGACCGGAAAACAAGAAGAAAGCTTGCTGTGGAATCCCTCAAAAAAGTCGGACTTGAGAAGCGTATGGACCATAAGCCAAACGAAATGTCAGGGGGACAGCAGCAGCGTGTGGCTATTGCCAGAGCTATCGCAGCCAGGCCGCCGGTGATCCTGGCAGATGAACCAACGGGAAATCTGGACTCTGCATCCAGCAGGGAAATTATGGAAATCCTGAAGGGAATGCACAGATCAGGAGAAACCTTGATCCTGATCACTCATGATAATGGGATTGCGGCTCAGGCCAGACGTGTGGTCCGGATCATGGATGGAAAAATTGAATCAGATACGATCAATGAGGAATTTGTCGAGGAGGCTTAAGAATGAAAAAAGGGAAAAAGATTGTGATCGGTGTGGCAGCAGTGGCTGTTGTGGCAGGCGGTATTTATGCGGCATCAGGTGCAGGCCGCGGGGGATCACAGATTCCGCAGATTGCTGTTACCAAAGCAGAGACCGGAGATGTGGAGGAGATCGTAGATGCAACCGGAACCGTTGTCAGTGATGAGCAGAAGACCTTTTATTCTCCTGTGAACGCACAGATCAAAAGCGTATCCTTCGCAGAAGGCGATACGGTTTCAAAGGGAACGAAGCTGATAGAGTTTGAAGTGAAGGATCTGGAGAGGGATAATCAGAAAGCAGAGCTGAATGTACAGTCCGGACAGTATGATTACAAAAATTCCATCAATAAATCCAATGAGGCTCAGCAGAAGCAGGACAGCGCAAAAGCAAAGGTTTCCAGTCTGGAACAGCAGGTAAGGGAGCAGCAGAATTATCTGGCTTCCCTGAGATCACAGCTGGCGTCTGTACAGGCTCAGGCTGCGGCAGATGCGCAGGCACAGGCCCAGGCGGAGACCCAGGCAAAGGCAGAGGCCCAGGCTGCCAGGGATGCAGAGACTCAGAGAGCGTATTCAGAAGCGCTGACTACATATCAGAATGAGACACTTCCGCAGTACCAGCAGGAGCTGGGACAGCTGAATTCCGATTATGTAACGGCACAGAATGCTTATAATCAGGCAGATACCAGTTATCAGATGGCTTTTGCACAGTGGCAGGCAGACCAGAGCGATGAGAATGCCCAGGCGCTGGATGAAGCGGAAGCAGCAAGAAGTCAGGCAGAGATCGCCTGCCAGGAAGCAAAGGAAGCTTATGAGGATAAGAAGGCCAGCCAGCCAAAAATGCCGGAGTATTCCGATTACAGCAGTAGTGCGGCCGGTGATTTTGTTACCGATGGAGCTTCAGAGGAAACACAGGATCTGACAGATCATGCATCTGCGGATGCTTCTTCTGCAGGAAGTACAGTGGATACTTCTGCCATTGAGAATGCGATCGAACAGGCAACCTCTGATCTGGCGGATCTGCAGTCGGATCTTGCTTCCCAGAAATCCATTGCAGAGGCGGATTCTGCCAGCCTTACAGAAGAAGAGAAAGAAAAAATGCGTGTCAGCAACAATCTTACTGAGCTGGATGCAAAATCTGCGAAAGAGCTGGTAGAAGAAGGAAAGAAAGGCATTTCGGCGGATTTTAACGGCGTCATTTCCAAATCAGCAGTCCAGCAGGGCGCAGCGGCAACACAGGGAATGGAGCTTTTTACCCTGCAGAATACAGATAAGGTCAGCGTTGATATCAATGTGTCCAAGTATGACTACGATAAGGTAAAGGAAGGCCAGAATGCGGACATTACCATCGGCGACAGGAAATATACCGGCAAGGTGACTAAGATCAGTCACATTGCGACAACCAACGAAAAGGGCTCCACACTGATCTCTGCCACAGTGAGCATCGACAAGCCGGACAAGGATATTTTTCTGGGAGTAGATGCGAAGGTAAAGATCTATGCAGAAAAGGCAGAGGATGTGGTAACGCTTCCGGCAGGCGTGGTAAATATCGGCAAGGATGGTTCCTTCTGTTATGTGCTGAAGGATGGTGTGATCACGAAGCAGGATATCACAACAGGAATCAGTTCCGAGGACTCTGTTGAGATCACAGATGGCATTAAAGCCGGAGATGAGGTCATCGAGGATCTGGGCTCCCTGGAAGAGGGAATGAAGGCAGAGGCAGCAGCGGCAGACAGTGACAGTGCAGCAGAGACAGGGGAGACTGCTAATGAGTAATATTTATGAATATATCAAAATGGCGATCCATAATATCATGGCCAATAAGGGAAGATCCTTTCTCACCATGTTAGGGATCATCATCGGTATTGCATCTGTGATCGCCATTGTGTCCATCGGTGAGGGTACGAAGAATCAGATGAACAGTGAGATCAATGATATCGGCGGCGGCCAGATCGCTGTTTACTGCAGTGATGATGCCATAGCAGACCAGGTCTGGATCGAGTCGGAGGATATTGATGCAGTCCGGGAGCTGGATGGCGTGGAAGGTGTTAATGTTTCAGATTCCTATACAGGCGAGACCGTAACCGGAAAGGGTGATTTTAATCTTACAGTGACCGGGGAGGCCCAGGATGCCAAGCTGGTGGACAATGCTTCTGTGAAGTACGGAAGCTATTTCGGGCAGAAGGAGATCGAAGAGGGAAAAAACGTCTGCGTGATCTCCGATGCCGATGCGAAGAGGCTTTTCGGAACGGATGATGTAGTGGGAATGACACTGGACATTACCTGCTATGATCTGACCAAGACATTCCGCATCTGCGGAGTCACCACACAGAAAGAGAACGGAACCTTTGTCAGCTATACTTACGATGGAATGCCGGTGACCATAAATGTGCCTTATACGGCCATGGACGACTTTACCGGAAGCAGCGGAGAATTTTATCAGATCATAGTTCAGGCGGATAAGAGTCTGGATTCCCAGGCGGTCGCAGATAAGATCATAAATCTTCTTGAGAGACGTCACCAGTGTGCCGGAGATGAATATTTCCAGGTACAGAGCTTCCAGGATGTTATGAAATCCATGAATCAGATGCTTGGTATGGTGACTGCGTTTATCTCTTTTGTTGCGGGCATTTCCCTTCTGGTAGGTGGTATCGGTGTTATGAACATCATGCTGGTATCCGTCACAGAGCGTACCAGGGAGATCGGTATCCGGAAATCCCTTGGAGCGAAAACCTCGTCTATTATGTTACAGTTTCTTGCGGAGGCGGCGATCCTGACGATCATAGGCGGGCTGATCGGTATTGTGCTGGGGATTGCAGGCGGCTATGTGATCTGTGCGGTGATCAGCAGCAGTATGGGAATGACCATCACACCTGGGATCAGTGCGGGAACCATCCTGGCGGCTACGCTGTTCTCCTGTGCAGTAGGTGTGTTCTTCGGAATCTATCCGGCGAAAAAGGCAGCGAAACTGAGCCCGATCGAGGCACTTAGACGGAATTAAAAAACTGTTGCTTTTGCATCAAAAATAGCAATAAAAAATATTTTTAAAAAAAATCAAAAAAAGTTTCAAAAAACCCTTGACATTTTATAGGTCTTAGAGTATCATACATATTGTTGCAGCGGTGATACGAAATATCACAAAGGAAAAGCAACAAAGATGTGCGTTTAGCTCAGCTGGATAGAGCGTTTGGCTACGGACCAAAAGGTCGGGGGTTCGAATCCTCTAACGCACGGACGGTAACCGTCCTGGTGAAAACCAGGGCGGTTTTTTCGTATGCAGAATGAAAAATAAAACAAGAGGCCTTTTGGTCAGCAGCCAGACGGCCGCGCTTTTTGAAAAAATCATGGGGAAACAACTTGTACGCTCATTGACACAAGTGAGATACATCTCCTATAATAAAGCCAAATTTAAGATCTCGAAAGGGGACAAGTTATGGCTAAGTTAGTAATTGATGCGAACAGAAAGCTTTCAAAAATCAATAAGGAAATCCAGGGACAGTTTTCGGAGCATCTGGGAAGATGTATTTATGAGGGACTTTATGTCGGAGAGGATTCCGATATCCCGAATGTCAACGGAATGCGCACCGATGTGGTGGAAGCATTAAAAGAAATGAAGATTCCGGTGCTGCGCTGGCCGGGCGGATGCTTTGCAGACGAATATCACTGGATGGACGGTATCGGACCGAAAGCATCCAGAAAGAAAATGATCAATACACACTGGGGCGGCGTTGTCGAGGACAACAGCTTCGGAACACACGAGTTCTTTGAACTGTGCCGTCAGCTTGGTTGCAAGACCTATGTCAACGGCAACCTCGGAAGCGGTACGGTTCGTGAGATGAGCGAGTGGGTAGAGTACATTACGTTCAACGGCGTATCCCCGATGGCAGACCTGCGCAAGCAGAACGGTCATGAGGAGCCGTGGAAGATCGATTACTTCGGTGTCGGCAATGAGAACTGGGGATGCGGCGGAAATATGCGCCCGCAGCATTATGCAGATG
>SKEU01001663.1_pt1 | contig 10467 bp, 9 predicted proteins | sample 4819571 | NCBI WGS metagenome assembly SKEU01 (sample SAMN11008801, study PRJNA524170) | human gut metagenome | biome: Human fecal sample; material: Feces; isolation source: fecal sample from pouch patient p8, p16 | host: Homo sapiens | place: Israel: Tel-Aviv | collected 2015-06-23
GCTTTCGGCTCTTTCAAGGCGATTTCCCGAAAGATATTCACCAGCGGAGCCGATTGCTATGTTTCACTCAGAATGACCACACTGGTCAGACTGGATTCAAAATATGCCCCTTTTTAAAGTGGGCTCAATAAATAAAAAATAGAAATTAAAAAATTGTATCAGCCTTGTCAAAGAACGATGGACTGATACGCTGCGCCAGCTACAACCTGGCACGAAATCCATGCCAGCACCCTGGCGATAGGAAACGGAAAAGCCCCGAATCCCAGAACATGGCTCGTTCTGAAATCCGGGGCAAAAGTAGAAAGAAATCTCCGTTACGCCATTTCCGCCAAATGCGCCAAATTGAATTCGGCGGAAAATAAAAAAGGGCAACCCTTTCGGATTGCCCTATATACTAACAAGTTATGCCATTAACTTTATTTTCTTTACGTCAAATAGAATCCATATAATCCGCAACATTACACTCCACATCAACATGACCGGCATTAATCTTCTTTCTGATATAATCGCCATACGACTTGGGAGTCACCTTCATCTCTAGCTTACAGTCTTCCTGCAGGAATCTAGTAATGGAAGCCCCGTTGGGAGTACCCGAATATAAGTAACCCTGCTCGGACCAATACTGGTAGAAAGCCACCACACTCTCATTCATCACACCATCCGAAGTAGAAAGCTGCTCGTTTGAAAGATGATGCAGTTTGAGATAATTCACAAAGGCATTCGCCATCTTCCCCGTCAGGTTCACATCCTTCCCGCCATTCTTGTCGGGAAAGAGCACCTCGGCAGTTCTTCCTGCTGCAGAAGAAGAGCATTTCACCTTAACACTCTGCTCAAAAACAACTTCATCGGAATCGTTCTTCTTTTCAGAAGAAACTTCAGAATTCTTATGCTGAAGTCCTACCCCCTCATAGTTATTTTCTATATAGGTAACAGGGCCATTAATACGAAAAATTCTACTCATCGGTAGCCTCCTTCAAATCATCATCATTAGAATTCACGTAATTATTCTCGATATATTTGCTGTTAGGCTGCATATATACCACAATCTTAAACAAACAGAATCCCCCATGTTTACAAAACAGGCGGATGAGTCTAAAGAAAAATCTCTTACCCATAACTAAAAGGTATTAAATTAAATAATATAGTTGATTGGGTCCTCTAGTGGTCGCGGAGAGGGCTAGACTAACGAATAGCCAAGGAGAGCTTCATAGGGTGGCATCCTCGATACCAGCAGACTAGTCTTCCCTAAGTAAATTTGCTTGATTTCTTCATTTCTGTAATTTTGTCATTTGTTTATATTATTAGTATTTATTTGTTAGGCACAAAACGCCTTTGGTATATTTCTACCTGTTCTTCCAATTTGTTAAGTTGTTTCAAGTCTCTCGCAAATGTAATCCACTGCGAAAAAGCTTCATTGAAATTCTTTTCAAATAGGCTCTTATCAAACTTTTTACTTTCCGCCCTATGCCGCTTCTCCAGCTCATCAACAATTGTATCCCAATGTAACAGAATACAACAACACCATCTTCGCTGCTGATAAGTACGGAATTTTACTTCCCTGTTCAAGATTCCGGTTACTGTAGAAAGTCTGATGTGAATGATATTAGAAAACTGATATGCGGATATCAGTCCACCACCATTACCAATAAAAGAGTTGAGATACAAGATGATGCACTCTTCTTGTATCCAATCGATTTGGTCCTCTAGCTGAGCTAGATTTTCCCGCATCAACCCTCTTCTATGTTTTGCAATATCCAACATACTGATGTAAATTTTTGCGAATTTACAACTAATTGTTGACACGGCAAAATCGATGTCACACCTAAAAGCAATAGGCGTGAGTATTTTTCAGAAACGTTAATACTTGAATAAAATTAAACTACAGAATAACAAAAAAAGGAGAAAAAGTGCGCATTTTTAGTGCTACACTTCCTCTCCATACTTTTATGAATGGGTAGGTAATTCCGTTACCATTTCCACGGCCTTCGTAAATGTCATGATAGGCGGCAGCTTTACCCCCTTACTTCTCAAATACTTCACCATTTTCTTCTTAGCCCAGTTGATTCTTGAATCTCGCTCGTTATAGAGTTCTCTGAGCTGTTTCACCTTGGATGGAAGCGTTTTCAGCATTTCCCGCAGTTCTTTCGGGTCGCCATACTCAGCCTTTTCATCTTCCATCTCCTTGATACGAGCCTTCAAGGCCTTGTTCTCCACCACCAGCTGGTCGTAATGGTGGAGCAAGATTTTTACCTGCTGCTCGTAGGGCAGGTCTTTGTTCATTTCATACATGCTCGATGCTATTTATCTTTGATCAAGCAGAAACAGAAGTTTACTGCTTATTCTTATAATTGTTTACCTGAGTCAAAATCTTCTGGAACACCTCATCATTCCACTGTGGCGGATATCCTTCGTGATAGATGAGAGTTGCCAAGTCATAGGCGAGTTTGCCCTTCAAGTTATTGTTGTTGATAAAGTCGGCATATACCGTCATATCATCCACTAACAACTTTACCTTTTTAGCCAACTCGATGCATCGCTCATCTGAGTACTCAAAGCCATGAGTATCACGCACGTTCACCAAAATATCATAAAAAGCCTTTTCCTCAAACGAGATACCCAACTCCTTGAATTTCTGGCTATCCGCCTTCAAGTCCTTGAATATCTGAACCAATTGTTCTGTCAAGTCGTTTATCTTTTCATCAACAATACCTGTTACTGCATCGATTGTATCAGATGCCACATCATTGGTAAAAGTAAGGTTGTCACGAGTATTATACTCATCTATCACCTTCTGCAACATGGCATCAAACTTTTCGGCTTGCACCTTATTGGTTTTGCCATAAGCTTTTATCGCCTTCTTGATAAGCTTAATCAGCAACTGGAACTTGGTAAATGGTAATTTTACATCTTCCAATTCTTCAACAAACTCATCACCAAAGATGTTCTCCTCCCTGTCTTTCTCATCAAACAAGGTCTCCACACCGCTGCTAAAGATGGCTTCCTGCACCATCTTCTCCACATGGCGATTCATCTGTTCTGTATTGTGTACACCCGTAGTCATCTTGGTAACATAAGAAGAAATAGCCATAAAGCATTGTGCCCAACCACTTTCCTCTTCTGTAAGTTCACCAGCCGGATTTAGGATATTGAAGGCAGAACGAAGGCGTTTGACATGCCCCTGGAATTTCTTCATAAAGGATACCGTTCCCTTCTTCTCCACCGTGTTGGCAAGGATATATTCCGCTGCATCCTGCAAGAACTGAAGGCTAGCCCAACCATTGTCTTGAAAGAATACGGTAAAATCCAAGCCCTTGAGCATCTCCTTCAAGATTTGAACCTCGTTGGAGAATATCTCGTGCGCCACCTCCAGGTCTTCCTTTGAAGTTGGATCTCCACCATATTTCTTCATGGCCTTTTTCATCTCGTTTCTGATGCCCAGATAGTCGATAATAACACCAAATTCCTTATCCTTATACTTACGGTTCACACGACTGATGGTCTGAATCAAAGTATGCTTGCTCAGAGGCTTATCGTTGTAAAGCATGGTAAGACATGGCACGTCGAATCCTGTAATCCACATATCCACGACAATGGCAATATGGAAGTTTGATTTCTCCGACTTGAATTCAGAATCCAGAAACTTGCGATGATCCTTGTCACCCAAAGCATTATACAGTTCCTTTTTATCATCCTTATCCCTGGTACATACCAGATTTACGTATGCCACCTCCTTCAATTTTTCCTTCTCTTCCTTGGTCAAAGACTCTTCATGAAGCGCTTTCTTCTTCTCAAACCAGCTTGGTTCCAGTTCACGCATCGCCTTGTAGAGCTTGAAGGCTATCTTTCGGTCGGCACAAGCCACCATAGCTTTCTGCAAGCGTGTGGTTGTATCAATACGCTTCTTGTAATCCTCGACAATATCCTTGGCTACACGCTTGATGCGGTCTTCATTATCAAGAATAGCCATCATGCTCGACATCGCCTTCTTGCTTCTGGCAATATCCTCTTCCGTAGCACCTTCATCGGCACAGGTCTTGTAGTATGCCTCCACCAAATCCGCCTGCTCCTTGTTCAGGAATACACGTGCCAGACGAGGGTTATACTTGATAGGCACAGTGATGCCATCAGCCTCGCTCTGCTGCATGGTATATTGATCTACAATTTCTCCAAACACATGCACGGTTTCGTCGATAGGTGTACCGGTAAAACCTAAGTAGGTGGCGTTGGGCAATGCCTTGCGCAAATAGGTGGCAAAACCGTAGGTTACCTTGGTACCGCCTTTGGTTTTGCCCTCTGTGGTAGCCTTAGCCTTGGCTTTATCGCTAGTACCATCGTCGATAACAAGTTTGGAACCTAAATTATTCTGACTGCGATGTGCTTCATCACTCATACAGATAATGTTGGAACGTTCTGACAGCAGACCTGTTGTTTCGGCAAACTTCTGTATGGTTGTGATAAAGAATCCTCCTGTTTTACGGAGACTTAATTCATCTGCCAAATCACTTCGAGACTCAAAGATCTTAACCGATTCATCGCACAGATATTTCTTGGAATTACAGAACAGTCTTCCTGCCTGGGTTTCCAAATCTTCTCTATCTACAATAAGGATGATGGTAGGACTGCCCAGCTGCGATTTGCAGCGCAAAGCCAGCTGACGGGAAAGGAAGAGCATGGTATAGGTCTTGCCACAACCTGTAGCACCAAAATACGTACCACCCTTACCATCACCACCCACTGAGCGAAGATGATTGATGACGTGATTACGCAGCTTTCTTGTGGCAAAGAACTGTGGATAGCGGCAAACGATTTCGGTGGTATCATCCTCATCGGTTGGGTCTGGGAAGTAAACATAGTCTCTCAAAATTTCCAAAATACGCTCTGGACTCAATGCGCCCTTCACCAGAGTTTTCAAGGTATCCAAGCCCTTACCTGCCTGGTCTTCGTTCTCCACCTTCTTCCACTCATAGAAATATTCAAATGGCGTAAAAGGTGTACCCAATTCTGTCTTTGCAGCATCGCTGATAATAGCCAAAACGCAATATTTCATCAGATTCGGGATGTCGCGCATATAGCGAGTGCAAATCTGGGTATGGGCATCATAAACCGTGGCATCTACCTTGGTAGGATTCTTCAACTCAATGATGCAGACTGGAATACCATTCACAAAGAGCATCACGTCTGGGCGACGGTTCTCGCTTCCTTGTTCCATTACAAACTGGTTGACGCAGCGGAATATATTACGCTCAGGGCACTCGAAATCGATATACTCCAACTTAAAAGGCGAACCTTCTACCGGTATAAAATCATATCCGTCACGATAGAGATAGAATGTGTTCTGGAGAGCATAATATTCATTCTGTCCGCTCGCATTCCTGACGTTGGCCACGATGCCATCCATCTCATCTTGCGAGAGATGCTTGGTGCTATATCTGCAGGTTAAGTAATCTCGCAAGTCCTTCTCTATCAATGGGTCTGTAAACTTCCTGCTGATGGTATCACCGTGGGAATACTCCCAGCCCACTTCTTCGAAGAGGTCCACCAGAGCTTCCTCGAAGTCGCTTTCATATAGTTTTCCGTTCTTTGCCATAATTCAAATTACATTTCTTGTTAGTTGTTGTTGATGACGTGCTGTATCAATGCCGGGCAAACCTCTCGACTCATGCGGTCGGCTTCTGCAGCTATCTTCTTCGCCTCGTTAGCACAATTGTAGATATTTACAATGGCTTGCTGGACGGAGAGAGGAGGAAGAGGGATTTCGATTTCAACAAAACGTTCCCAATCCAAATTCGAGCGTATACTTGAATCGCTATAAAACCATCCAAGCCTATCCATTTCTGAACGTTTAAATATCATCATAAAATATACGGCCAAAAGGCCCTTACTTTCATCTATATTAAAGGTCGTATACGCAGGTGAAATCAAACATGGATTTTCTTCATCATAATAAGCAATTCTGATACAAAGATCCCTACCCGTCTGCATCCCGCTATAAGCGAACATACCATGTGAAACTACTTTATAATTCTTCAAATTAACAGATTCTGTATTTGCAACTGTAGGCATAAAACTTTTAGTTTTATTAAGTCCTAGCACAGAATAAGCCTTATTTTCTTTGTTTGTAATCTCATTAACTTTAATAAAATCACCAATTCTAACAGAATCACACGTGGCACTATGCTTCAGCTCTTGAATATAGCTTTGGCATACTTGCATTAGTGGTGCAGCAATCTCCTCATTTTGCTCTTTGATTTCTCGCAAAGCCTTCCAAGCATTCACAACTTTCTGCTGCTCGGCTAGGGAAGGTAAGGGAATACGAAGCTCTCCTAACTTACGGAGATTATATTCTGCTCTTTGACTACCATAATTGTCATAATCTACATATCTGTAAAACTCTGATCGTCGCAAATATAAAGTCAAGAACTCGGCAGAAAGGATAGAAGTATATTCCTCCTTTACATAGAATACTTGGTACAAATGTGATACAATACACATTTCACCTATTCTATATGCTAAAGAACCAATATTAAGTCGAGAAGGATTATACACAATATCACCATGCCTAACAACCTTATACGGTTTTAAATTTATATTTTCCGTAATAGCCTTAGTCGCCTGGAATTCTCCATTACTATTGATGCCTTCAATAAGTTCTGCTCCATATTTTAAAGAAGAGTTATTTTCATGACGCATTTCTATATAGTCTCCAAGACGCACCCATTTACATCTACTCTCCATCATACCCCAAAACTTTAAAAGCATCTACTAATGTTGTTTTATTCTTCTCCCATCTAGCATTCAGAGCCTTAAACTCCTTGCTCATGTTTTGCAAAGCAGACTGGTAATCCATCTCTGTATCACGGTCGATAAACTCAATATATCTGCTTGGAACAAGGCTAAAGTCTTTTTCGGCTATTTCCTCTTCCGTAGCTGCATAATAAAGCTCAGGCTTGGCAAACTTTCCTTCTGTAGTCTGCCAGGTATGATAAATATCGCACACCTTCTGAATCTGTTCTTCCGTCAACTTCACATACTTCTTCTCGTAGATATTCTGACTCCAAGTACGCAAGTCGATAAACAGCACCTCTCCCTGTCGGTTGCGGAGCATACGGCCGTTACGTGGGCCACCCTTCTTGTTGTTATTCAACACCCAAAGAGTAACACTGATATCAGTGGAATAGAACATGTTTCGCGGCAACACGATAATCGCCTCTACCTTATCATTCTCTATCAGCTTCTGGCGAATGTTTTTGGTATCACTATCATCCAACGCACCATTGGCAAGCAGGAAGCCAGCAATACCTTTTCTCACATTCAGCTTGCTCAAGATATGGAGAATCCAGCCATAGTTGGCATTGCTTACCGGAGGCACATCATAACCGCTCCAGCGAGGATCATCCAACAATTCTTCCTCACCACGCCACTTCTTCAAGTTGAATGGCGGATTCGCCATGATGTAATCCATTTTCCTATCCTTATGCTGGTCGTTCGTAAAAGAACTTGCCGCACTTTCTCCTAAGTTATAGCTAATTCCTCGAATGGCAAGATTCATCTTACAAAGACGATAAGTAGCAGGTTCACTTTCCTGACCATACACGCTAACAGCCTTTGTGTTACCGCCGTGAGCCTCAATCATTTTCATACTCTGTACAAACATACCACCCGAACCGCAAGCTGGGTCGTAGATGGTACCATCGTATGGCTCCAAAATAGAAGCAATGAGTTCTACAATGCTATGAGGCGTATAAAATTCGCCCTCTTCCTTATCCGCATTGATAGAGAACGCCTGTAAGAAGTATTCATAGACACGACCTATCAGATCGTGCTCAGTAAACTTTTTAGGATCTATCTTGTTTATCTCATCACACACCTTTTTCAAGACACCAGGTTCGAGAGCCGTCTTCGTGAAAATCTGCTGTGGAAGCGCATTCTTTAATGGGCGCACAGGAGCACCATTGGTATCTTTTCCAACCTCAATGGTTTCAAGTTGCATGATGCAATTATCAAATGCCAACGCCAAGTTTGTTGAATTCAAAACAATAAGTTCATCCCATTGGCAATCCTTGGCAAGGTAGAAAACACCATCCTTCTGGTAAGAGAAAGGACTATCCAGCTGCATCTGGATAAAGCCTTCATCCTTTATTCCCTGGTTAGCAAAATCTGCTTTGAGAGATTCACGCTGCTGGTTAAATCTATCTCCCAAGAACTTGATGAATACGAGTGCAAGCAGCAAATCACGCTTATCCGTCATTTGCGCCTTACCACGAAGATGATTTCTACAGTTGAAAAGAATAGTCTCTAATGTTTCCTCCTTCACTTTCTTTGTTGCGACTTTCTTTGCCATATCTTTTGTTTATATTTTTTCATAAATATTGTTATTAGTATTTCAGCGTAACCTCCCCATCAGGCATTTCTTCAATGCTCTGCACCCATTCGATGCTGCCTGTATCAGGATTTACGTCTATCAAATATTCAATATCTCCCTCTTGTTCACCAAAGTGCACGGCGAAGCGCCAAAGGCCATCATTCAGGACTTTGGTTCTCGAAATATTCATCGTTGATACTTGGGTAAAGGGTATGTCAAGGCGCTTAGCTATCTCTTCATAGCTAAGTATCCATTTGGGATGCTTGATATCATGATTGATAAGATATACTATACCGTCGGTGGTATAAGTAATGCCGTCGGTTTCATTTATGGCATAGTAAGTGCGTGTACCACTAGCTGAAATGCAGATGACACGCTCACCTGCATCCATCGTTTCTTCCTTACTGCAACTGGCAAGGACAAACGCTAATATAAAGGCTAATAAAGCCTTGATGCCCGCCGATATGGGGGGGTAATTTGTCTGATATTCATAGAGTTACATTGTTTTTAAGATCTACTTTCTATCATTTATTCCCCCAAAGGTACAATTTTATTTTGAAACAGACAAGAAAATCGGGAGAAAGTTTTGAAAAAAAATATAGTGGGGTATATTAAATTTTCCCCAAGTTGGGGGAAAATTACAACCATAACAAAATCCTTTTCTATTTTCGTTCTCCATAAGAAAAGCAAGGCTGCAAGTTTTCTTGCTTCTGTTCGCCCCCCTTGGGGACGATTGGAGAGAGTATTGCAGCTATCCGCAGGTTCCATTCCCTTCGGTCATTCCACCAGCGGTTATTGAAAGTTGGCCCCCTCCGGGGACCGGAGGTTATTTGCGAAACCAGAGTGCTTCATAAAGCTTTTGCCCATTCAGGGCGCAGGGCGAAATGCGATGATACCCAGAGCGATGCCCTGGGCTACGAGCTTCTGCCCCTTCAGGGCGTGTGGGGCTATCCTTGCTCCTTCTGCCCCTTCAGGGCGTGTGGGGCAATAGAAATTACATCAACTGCTGCATCTGGCTCTCCGTCAGCCCCGTTATCTCCATTACCGTTGCTGCATCCATGCCTTTTGCCAGCATATTCTTAGCAATCTCAATACTTCTTTGGCTTTTACCTACTTCTTCGCCTTTTGCCATGCCTTGCTGATAGCTGTCGTACTGAAGGGTCTTCTCTACCCTTACAGAATCCCAAAACTTATCGTAGGCTCTGAGTTCGGCATCTGTAAAGCCGGAAATCTTCAACTCCTCTACGGCTTTTCCTATCTCCGGGTCACGAAGCAGATCGGAAGGAATCTCCTGCGTATTGGCATTGATTTCCGTCAGGAAACGGAGCCACAATACCATCATGCGCTTGTCGGAGATGGAATGAGGAGTGAACTTAGGAAGTTCTATGAAGGTGAAATGCAAGCCTTCGATTACCTTGTTGCTGTCCTTGTCGTGCACGATGCGATAGTTGTGGATGAATTCAGGAGTATCACGCTCGAAGATGTCATTCACAAGATTCAAGGAATATACCGGTTGCAGATCGCTGTATTTCTCGCGCTTCATCGCCTGACTCACGTAGAGCTTGGAGGCATTGAACAGTACTCGCTGCTTGAAAGCGTTAGACCATTCCATCTGCATCTCTACGCAAAATTTCCTTTCTCTGGCATCAGTGCAGAGCACATCTACTATCGTATTCTTGTGACCTTCCAGTTCGGGCACAAGTTCCGTTGGCAGATACTCTATCTCGTGTATCTGCTCTTCTTCGCTGAGTGGCAGAAGGGCGTTCAGGAGGCTGATCAGTCTTTTAGGATGATTGCCGAATATCTTCTTGAACGTAAGGTCTGCCTTAGGGTCTAAGTACTTCATAACCTTTCTGTTTTAAAATGATACGGTTCTGTTTTGAATGCTACCGCAAAATTACGCTTTTATTTTGAAACCTGCAAGAAAAAAGGGAGAAAAGTTTGAAAAAAATATGGTGGGGGCTTGAAGCCATCAGATTTTTTATCAAGGAGATAAGCGAACAAGGTGCTCAGTACAAAAACTAAAAAGAGGGAAAACTGCCTAGAAGGCGTTACGTTACAGATGTGACAGTTTTATCCGGAGGGGTAAACCTATTTTTTTGAAC
>SKEU01001664.1_pt1 | contig 10460 bp, 10 predicted proteins | sample 4819571 | NCBI WGS metagenome assembly SKEU01 (sample SAMN11008801, study PRJNA524170) | human gut metagenome | biome: Human fecal sample; material: Feces; isolation source: fecal sample from pouch patient p8, p16 | host: Homo sapiens | place: Israel: Tel-Aviv | collected 2015-06-23
TCAGAAACAAAACAGCTAAAGCAGCATGATATGATTTTACTCACAGAATCAGAAGAGGTCATCAGACTTCTTCCGGAACGTCATGTCCTGTCGGATAGAAGTATGTGAGAAAGCACGGAAAAATGACTATAAGAATGGCATATGAAATGGTCATGCCCTATCATCTTCATATGCCATCTTATTTTTTAGAGACATTTACTGAATATCCCTAAATATTGTTTGAAGAATTTTCAGAGATTCTTCCAGTGTGTCATGAGGTTTCCAACCAGCATTATTTCCTAGGTTGGGATGCTGGCAACAGTTAAAAACAGCTTCCGTATCATTCTCTGTAAAAGGACGTAAAATAAGTCGCTCGGTTTCTATTACATGATTTCCCTCAGGAGGGCATTCCTGCTCTTTTTTGTAAACACACTCTATCCGGTTTCCGTCTGGATCTAGTATCACACTTTCAAAATAGCCATCTCCTGAAATGCGAGGTTCACCTACGATATGGTATCCTTTAGTACGTAGCTGTTCCGTTAGTGATAAGACAGCTTCTTGGCTTTCAAAAGAAAAAGCTAGATGGGTCAATCCCGGTCTGTTTTCTTCTATCGGGATATTTTGCACGTCAATCCTACTCATCAACTCTAATGTAGCACCACTTTCAAATGAAATGAAGTAAGATTCAAAACCTTTTTGGGAATTAATGTATTTTTCATTACTTGTTCCGTTAAAGTAACGAGTATAAAATTCCCTTAGCTTTTCCAGATGAAATGTCCAAATGGCGATATGATGTATTTTCATGAGTGATTATTTATTCATTATAGATATTTTCTTTAGTTCGTTTTATTCTAAATAAATCATCTTTTTGGTCATTCCACCATCGATGATGATATTTTGTCCATTGATGAAGTCGTTCTCTTCTTGACATAAAAATAAACACATACGTGCTATGTCTTCTGGTTTGCCTACTCGTCTTGATGGATGTTGGGCATGATCTTCTGGGCGTAGCCGTTCGTAATCATTGGTCTGAATCCATCCCGGCGAAATACAGTTTACGGTGATATGAAAGTCGGCAAGGGATAAAGCAAGTGCATGGGTCAGTGAATAGATTCCTCCTTTGGAAGCCGCATAGCTTTCGCTTCCCGGTTCGCTCATTAAATAACGGGTGGAACAGATATTGATAATTCTGCCATACGGGTGATTTTCTGCTTGGGATTTGCGATGCAAAGCTAATGTGCGTGAGGTGATAAATACAGGTCGCAGATTGATGGACAAAATTTTATCAAAATCTTCCACGCTGGTTTCCGTGATGGGAGAAAATTCGCTTATTCCGGCATTGTTAATAATGATGTCCATATCCCCCCACTTTTCAAAAAGCTCGTGCATACAGTTCTCAAGGGATTCTTTATTACTTACATCGGCATGATAAAAAATTGCTCCGGTCTCTTTGGCTGTCTGTATTCCTAAATCCTCATTTTTGTCACAAAAGGCGACTTGGTATTGTGAGTTGCAGAAAGCTTTCACAATGTTTCTCCCTATGCCATCGGCACCTCCTGTGATGAATACTTTTCTAGGAAGTTTGATTGTATTGTCTGTCAGGTCCTTTGGTTGAGGCTTGACGGAAATCGTTTTCTTCTTTCCTTGTTTACGTTTTTTTTCCCATGCAGCCTTTCGGGCTTCATATTGTTCGTATTGCCTTTCTATATAATTGTCTGCCATAAGTTTTGAAATATATTTATCGGAATGTTATTCTATTGTTTACCATAAAATTAACAGCTCCATATATTATTATTCCAATAAATTGTGCTGTAAATTCTTTGATTCCTATTGCTTCTATCATCAGTATCACAAAAAGAAGTTGTATGCCATAGGCAATACCAAAAGCGGTACAAAAGAGCATTATTTGTTGCCAAAGACTGTTTTGGGGATTGCTGGAAGGAAAAATCCAATATTTGCTCCATATAAAATTATGGGTTTGAGCGATGAGATATGCCATAATATTTGCTACTATATATTTTCCTTTGAATGAGAAGTAACTCATCACAATCCATATCACTAACATGGTAATAAGGTAATTTAAGGTTCCTATTGTAGCAAAACGAACTAAACGTACTGATGCTTTCATCCTCTTTTTATTGGTTTGTTTTATATGGTGAATTTGGGTACAAAAATACTAAAAATATGTGATTTTAATGCTTGTATAATAAAAAAGAAGCCTACTCATCTTAGTTTCTGTTTTAATGTTGTTCAGCATTTTTTGAAGGAAAATTTAAACTGGCTTTTTTCAGTTTTGTCCTGAATTTGAAGTTCAATTGTAATAGAGGTGGACTTTTTTTAGGGGAAAGATGGGAAGAAACGCTGAAAAGCATGGTGGAAATCCGCAGAAAGTGTTGATGCAAATATGTTGATTTTATGACAATCGGACAATATATAAGGCACACTTTTATATCATGCAAAATAATAGCATGTTATAGATGTACCTTATAAACTGTCTGATTGTAAATATTCAAAATCTGTGATTAATGAATTTCGATGACTCTGTTCACTTTGGCTTTTTCTTCAGGAGTGCGTTTAGGCAAATCAATGGTCAGAACACCATTGCTGGCATTGGCGCTGATTTTTTCCTTAACCACATCTTCAGGAAGAATCAAAGCTTGTTCGAACTTAGAGTAAGAAAATTCACGACGTAAATATCTTCTGTTGTGATGGTCGTCCTCTTTTATTTCATTCTTTTTCTCCATTGAGATCACTAGTTCGTTGTTTTCGCTGATGTGGATATTGAAATCTTCTTTAGTCATACCCGGAGCAGCAACCTCTACTTTATAATCTTTGTCACTTTCAATGACATTAATTGCAGGGGCGGTAGCGTTGGCTCTTGTCAACCATTCATTATCAAAGAAATCGTTGAAAATACTTGGTAACCAATTCTGATTGTTATACTTTCTAGTCGGCATCATAATTATAATCTCCTATATTTTAAATTGTTACTAGACTGCTTTTTGATTTTTTTATCTTGTCGTTTTTGGAAATACACTGATGTTCTTGCAAAGTATATGCCTGATGGCAAAATGTCAGCCGGAAATGAAATGAATTTAAATCTGTGAAGATAATTTTAATGAATATCGAGATGTGTTTAAACCTTTGTAAAATTTGTTTGCAGTTGAGAAGCAAGGTAAAGTGATAAAGAAAGCCATTTTGTCAGCAAATGGTGGCTGTTATTTATGTTTGTATATTATCTTTGCGTCGTTTTATAAAGATAACCATTAAAGAAGAAAAGGAAATATCATGTTGGCATATACTTATATTAAACAGGGAAAATTTGAATTGATAGAGAAACCGAAGCCTGAGTTGAGAGACTCGCGTGATGCTATTGTGCGCGTTACTCTCGGGAGTATTTGTACCAGTGACTTGCATATTAAACATGGTGGTGTGCCACGTGCTGTTCCCGGAATAACAGTGGGGCATGAAATGGTGGGTATTGTGGAGCAGACAGGACGTGATGTTAAATTAGTCAAACCAGGCGATCGAGTTACCGTCAATGTGGAAACCTTTTGTGGAGAATGTTTTTTTTGCCGGCATAGATATGTGAATAATTGTGCTGATCCTAATGGGGGATGGGCCTTGGGATGTCGGATTGATGGGGGGCAGACGGAGTATGTTCGCGTACCTTATGCTGATCAAGGCTTGAATCTCATTCCCGATTCCGTGAGTGATGAGCAAGCTTTGTTTGTAGGAGATATCCTTGCTACAGGATTTTGGGCTGCTCGCATTTCGGAGATTACCGAAGAAGACACGGTGCTTGTCATTGGTGCGGGACCTACGGGAATCTGTACTTTGCTTTGTGTGATGCTGAGAAAGCCGCAGCGCATTGTTGTTTGTGAACAATCCTCTGAAAGAATTCGGTTTGTTAGGGAACATTATCCGCAGGTAGAAGTTGTCACTCCAGAAGAATGTAAGGAATTTGTATTGCAAAGTAGTCCACACGGTGGTGCGGATGTAGTTTTTGAAGTGGCAGGAGGGGAGGATACATTTCGCTTGGCATGGGAATGTGCGCGCCCTAATGCTGTCGTTATTTTGGTGGCTCTTTATGACCGTCCTCAGATTCTTCCTTTGCCGGATATGTATGGAAAGAATCTAACCTTCAAAACTGGTGGCGTAGATGGTTGCGATTGTGCTGAGATACTTCGCTTGATAGAGATGGGAAAAATAGATACCACTCCACTAATTACACATCGTTTCCCGCTAGATCAGATAGAAACGGCTTACCAGATTTTTGAGAACCGACAAGATGGAGTGATAAAAGTAGCTGTGACAATGGAAACTGGAATGTAGATTAAAAGCAATGAAATAGCATAATATAAGAGTGTATGCCTATTATTGAAATATCATCATTGACACATCCCGGAGTGGATGTTTTCTGCATGTTGACGGAAGCTCAGTTACGTCAGCGTATGGAACCTGGGAAAGGGGTGTTTATAGCCGAAAGCCCCAATGTCATTAGTAGGGCTTTGGATGCAGGATATGAACCTCTTGCTCTTATGTGTGAGCGTAAGCATATCTCTGGTAGTGCTGCTCACATTATCAAGCGTTGTGGTGATGTGCCCGTTTATACGGGTGATAGAGAGTTGTTGGCTACGTTGACTGGCTATGTTCTGACACGTGGTGTATTATGTGTTATGCGTCGTCCGGTGTTGCCCTCTATGGAAGAGATCTGCCGGGATACCCGGCGGATTGTAGTCATTGACGGTGTGGTGGACACTACCAATATCGGGGCGATATTCCGTTCGGCAGCTGCTCTTGGGATAGATGCTGTTTTGTTGACACGCAATTCTTGCGATCCGTTGAATCGCCGTGCGGTAAGGGTGTCTATGGGTTCGGTGTTCTTGGTTCCATGGACATGGTTGAATGGTACGATTGGCGATTTGAACAAGTTTGGTTTCCGTACTGCTGCCATGGCGTTGACTGATGATTCTATCTCTATAGATCATCCCATATTGGCGGCTGAACCTCGGTTGGCTATTGTGATGGGAACAGAAGGGGATGGGCTTCCTTACAAGACAATTGCTGAAGCTGATTATGTAGTCCGTATCCCTATGGCGCATGGAGTGGATTCGCTCAATGTGGCTGCAGCAGCTGCTGTTGCCTTTTGGCAACTCCGGATTACAGACCTTTGAAAAGATTAATATATGATTAAGTTTATTTTATTTTCATAGCTCCCATGGCGTCCGGGCAGTCTGTGGGGGCCTTAGTTGTATAGGCATAAAGCGTATCATCACGCTGATGTGTGGTCACTAGGCGCAGACCATGGTATATCTTCAGCGTGTCAGCATCATAGACAATTTCGACACGTTTGCCTATATACTCTTTCGGCATGCTGTAATGGTGAAGCTTGAAAGTTACATAGCAGTTCCGCATTACCGTTGCAGAGCGCTGCTCCTTCATCTGGTGGCGTATGGCGGGAAGTGGGCGGAGGTACTCGGCTTCAATCTGTTCGCGTCTGGACAGGGAACGTCCGTTCATCCTGCGCCTGTTAAAGGCTGAGAGCGATTCGAAAATGGCCACATTCAAAGATTCCAGAGAGTTGAACACAAGCTCTTCGACATCTGCATATACTGCCGGTAAAGCAGTTTCACGGCATTTTCAACCAACGCCTTGTCCTTGGGATGGCGTACCCGTGCGGGGTATACGGTACATCCATAATGCTCGGAAAATGCCGCAAACTCCTCGTTGATTACCGGACCGTTGTGGTTGCTGCGGGCTACTGCTGCTTTGAGGTTGTCAGGTACGATTGCCATCGGAATACCGCCGTAAAAATGAAGTGCGTTTTCACATGCCTTGATCAGATCTTGTTTTGACTGGGACCAGACCGCCTCACAATAGGTATAGTGGCTACAGGGGAGTATGGACACAAACATTTCAACGCTACGGCATTCACCGTTTTCATTGTCAATGACCTCAAACTTGTCACTGGCAAAGTCAATGTATATTTGGTCATCGGCATAATGCTCAATATGCCCCACGACATGAGTCACCATCCGGTAACGCATGAGATAATTACCGAAACTGGCATGTTTGTATCCATTAGGGCGTGTTTTGTGATACTCTTTGTACAGGGATTTGACCGTTACCCCTCGGCGGCTAAGACGGGCGGAGTACTCGGGTGGAAGTGCCTCCAGCTCAAGTTGGCGTTGTGATGGAATCTGACTACGGCTAACCCCTTCGGAGAACATTTCTTGGATGCGGGAAGAAGGCATTGATGCCAACTCCTTTATCGGAATGCCACACTTTTGGAACAGACGCACATATCTGCGCACTGTGTTGCGGGATAGCTCAAAACTCCTGCTTATTTGCTTTATCTCCATCCCCAATGCATAGCATTGGAGAATATTTGCTATATTTGCAGCATGTTTCGGAAGTATAAAGCATATTCTGTTCAGAAAATTACGATATGACAATGAAAGAAGATGTTCAACCAAAGAAGAGGTCTGAAAAGATAATAATTTCAATAAGTGGCGAAACCTCCGAATGGCTGGAATTATATTGCAAAACAGACGGAATACTCCGTAAAGACTTCGTTTCACTCCCGCTGGATTATTTCGAGCATACCGGGTTTGACCTGCAATATAGCGTTCTTGATTATTTCCCATTGGAGAAGATTATCGGAGAATTGTGCTGGGTACATAATGAACAAAAGACTTTCGGAAAAATACATGTAAAAACTGAGTTGTAATCAAACCTATTGATAATACTATGAAAAAACAATCTATATATTTTTTAGTTATCATCATTTTGTTAGTACAGACATCTTGCCAACAAAACAATGAGGAAGAAGACTTTTTTAATAATCAAATAACACTCTTAGAAAATAATCCTCGATTATATCTTTCTAAAATTGATTCAACCCAGGTCACTAATCTTAATAACTCAAAAGAAGCAACTCATTTCTTATTGGTTTCATTAGCAAATCACTATATAAATAATTATTACCCACATAAAGGGTTATTACAAAAAAGTATTCATATTTTCACAAAAAAGAAACTAATTCAACAACAACTTGAATCCCTTTTGTTTCTTGCCAAAACATACAAAAAAGAAAAAAACTTAAAAATGGAGGTGCAAGCTATAGAAAAAGCTATAGATATAGCAAGCCAAATAGAGGATAAAGAATGGCTATGTTGTTTATATGGCTATCTAGGAGATATGTATATCCGCAAATACAATATGTTGAAATTTATTAAATATCAAACATTAGCTAACCAGTGTATTGAAGATATTGCATTTAGGGATATGGATATATCAACTCAAGTACAAATGGCAAAAAGCTTTTTATATATAGGAAATCATAAAAAAGCCTATGAGTTATTGAATTTAATAGAAATTTCCATTGATAAAAACAATATTTATTATAATGAAATCAAATGCCTACAAGGTATTGCGTTATATAAGACTAAACAATGGACATTATGTATTGATAAATTACAGGAAGCTATAACATTAAAACAAACAGATGATTTTTTGTTTGTCTGCCATTCTATACTAACTTATTGCTATCACTCCATAAATGATTTAGCAAATGCTTATAAACATAGAAAATTAGCTATACAATATGACACAGACCCGGAAACTAATTTTGCTGAAATAGAATTTTATAAACTGTGTGCAGAATTTGCTAGAGAGAATAATAATACAGATAATCAAATTGATTGCCTGTATAAGGCAATAGAACGACATGAAATTCTTCTAAGAAATTTGAATGGAAGTTCTTTAGATGAAGCTATTCAAGCATATACCCACTTTTGTGATAAAAAAAATTATGAAAAGAAATTATCTACATACAAATATGCTGCTTTAAGTTCTCTTTTTATAGCAAGTATAGGGCTATTAATCTACATCAATAAAAAAAGAAAACAAGCTTACCAAATTGTGGCTCTTCACCAACAAATAGAAACATTGGAGGGATTAAATAATATAAAAGATGAAGCAAAGATGTTCATTTTACGTGATTTTGAAGTAGCCAAACAAATTGCGATGTTGAGATATACGCAAAAAGAACAAAGTGCTAAATTTATAAAAGAATTAAATAGATTCAATATTACACAAAATAATTCTTTACTAACTACGCAATGGGACAATTTTTATAAACACATTGATTTATCTTTTGATAATTTTTATACACTGCTGAAAGATAACTTTTCAGATCTAAATGAGAAAGAACTACAACTTTGCTGTATGATGGTTGCAGGGTTCAAGACAGAAGAAATTGCAGCTATATGGATGCAAAGTATTTTTTCTGTACACAAATATAAAACCAATATCCGAAAGAAACTTAAAACTCCTGAAGGTGCTAATATCATAGCTTTTTTAATGTCTGCTCCTCCATTCCAATGACAGTTTATACTTTTACAATCTTTTTTTGTGATATACCCTAAATATCAAATAGTTATATATTAAGTTTACAAGTTAACAAAAAGGCTTACAAATGGCGATTTAAAGTATTAAGTCTAACTTTGCAACGTTCAAAATCAATAAATTATATGATAAAAAAAGGTTTTTTACTTGCATCGTTTGCCATAGGTGTTTTTGCAAATATATTCGCACAGGACACCTTATCTTTCAAAAAGACAAGAGATAAAAATATCTATGTAGAGTTTTTAGGATCTTCTAACCTTATTGGAGTTTCTTTCGATTCAAGATTTACTCCTATATCCCCATGGGGATATAGGCTTGGTGTTTCTTATTTTCAAGGAGGGGATTCTTTTATTAAAGCATCTAACTCTAATAGAGGGCTATTTTTCCCTATCGAAGTCAACTTTCTCACCTCTGGAAATAAGCACAAATTAGAACTTGGATTAGGTTCTAATCTTGGAATATATAACGAACATATTTCTTTTATAGAAAAATCAAAGGATCAATATGAAACAATAAATTTAACTTCCAATACAACATTTGGATATTATTTCTTTTCTAATATAGGTTACCGTTACATATCAACTAAAGGTTTTCTATTTAGAATAGGATTAAGCCCTTCTTTTAGTTTTAATGATAAACACGGTGTAACAAAAGAACCATTTATTTACCCTTATATTAGTTTTGGATATTCATTTTAATAAATTACACATATATGAAAAAAGAACAAAGTGCCAAACTTTTAAAGGAAATAGAAAAATTTAACTTCATAAAATATAATGACCTATTAACAATACAATGAAACAGTTTTTGTAAACATATAGATTTATCTTTTGACAATTTTTACTCCATGTTAAAGGAAAACTATTCATGCTTAAATGAAAAAGAAATGCAGCTATGTTGTATGATGATTGCAGGTTTTAAAACAGAAGAAATAGCTGCTATTTGGATGCAAAGCATATTTTCATAGATACAAGACCAATATTCGAAAGAAAATTAAAGCACCTGATGGAGCCAATATTATTACCTTTCTTTCTCAAAAAAATGAAATAAATAATTACAATTTAGCCTATGAATTACAGATAAATAAAAAGATATATATTCCAATTAAACAAATGATGGAAAAGAAATTGCTACAATCAGCCTGGGAAGCAAAATATCAAATGAAGGAAAGATTTCCTTGCAGTTATATGATAAGAATGGAAGACAAACTGCAACCATTCAAAATCCAGAGATTGCAAATGAGACATCTCAAACAAGTGTAAAAGCAGGAGATTCATCAATTTTGCAACAAGTGGCGTATGATGAAAAAGGTAATGAAGCATCAAAAACAGATGGTAATGGAAATAAGATAGTATATAATTATGATGCACAGAATCGTATCACAGAGGTTGAGCAGGATGGACATAAGACAAAGATTGCGTACCAAGTGAACGAGGATGGCTCCACAGCTACAAGTGTTACAGATGCCAATGGTCATGTAAACCAAAAGACAATCAGCGCATCAGGAACTTTGATATCTGTAGTAGATCAGGGTGATGGCAATGAGTCAATTTCAACAAAATATGAGTATGATGACAGGGGAAATAAAACTGCAGAGATTTATGCCAATGGAGCTAAGAAAACGTATGATTATAACAGTAGAAATTTAGTGACGAAAACACAATCATATGATAAAGAAGGAACAAAGACACTGATCAGTCGGTATCGTTATGATGATTATGGACAGTTACTGGAGATGATAGATTACAGAGTATCATCTGAAACAGAGACGGCGTATCGTTATACAGAATATACTTATGATCAAAGAGGAAGGATCACAGCATTTGCAGAGATCAGTCAGAATGCTCAGCCAACGGCAGATGATATCAAAGCCCATCAGATCCGGTATACTTATAATGAGGATGGAAATCTCAGTAAGGTATCCTATCCGACCACCAAAGATGGAATCCAGTCATTATCTTATATTTATGATGAAAACGGATGGCTGCAGGAGATCAAAGGAGAACTGCATTCCAAGGGGCAGACAACAGAGAAAGTCCTCAGAAGTTACAGTTACGATGCGTATGGAA
>SKEU01001673.1_pt1 | contig 10387 bp, 7 predicted proteins | sample 4819571 | NCBI WGS metagenome assembly SKEU01 (sample SAMN11008801, study PRJNA524170) | human gut metagenome | biome: Human fecal sample; material: Feces; isolation source: fecal sample from pouch patient p8, p16 | host: Homo sapiens | place: Israel: Tel-Aviv | collected 2015-06-23
TAACTCCGGATACGCAAGAAACATCTGGCGTGCAAGATTTCCTTTCATGATCTTGATCATATCTGAAATATAAAACTGAGGTTTACAGTCCACAAGCAGATGGATATGATCCGGCATCACCTCCATTGCCAGGATCTGAAATTTATATTCTTCTGCAAGATTCTGTAACATTTCTTCGCATTCTGTATCGATTCCGTTTTTTAAAACCTTTTTTCTGTATTTTGTACACCAGACAAGATGATACTGCAAGGAATAGACATATCCCCTACCATATGAAAGTTTGTTTTTATCTATATTAAATATATCTTTTCCCATATAAATATTATACCATATGTATTGGTTTATGTAAACATTTGTTCTGTTGTTTTGTAAAAAAATTTGCGCGTCTAACTCATCACTGGAAGTAACGAGAATGCGACGCGCAGTTATTCAAAATCATTTTTCCGGAATTATTGCAGAAACTGAAGAAGGGTATATTTTTACTTATGACCAGGATTATCTGGACAGAGAAGATGCAGTGGCAGTAAGCCTGACACTTCCATTACGTCAGGAGCCTTATGAAACAACTATATTGTTTCCTTTTTTTGACGGACTGATTCCAGAAGGATGGCTTCTGGGGGTGGTCAGCCGAAACTGGAAAATCAACCAGAAAGACCGGTTTGGATTACTGTTATCTGCCTGCAGAGACTGCATTGGCGATGTTTGTATCAGGAGAGAAAAGGTATGAAATGCTTGTGTTGTGGAAAGCCAATAACAAATAGTGCAACGAATGTGGAAAAAGAATGGTGCTGGCATAAAAAGTGTGTAAAGAGATTTTTTCAGACAGATGAATTACCAATCTTGGATATTACGAAAGAGCAACTGGAAATCCTGGCAACTGAAACAGTAAATGAGGGACTTACTGTGCCGGGAGTTCAGAAAAAGCTTTCCCTGCATTTATCAACAGATCTTAATGCAAGACTTACAATTGTGGACTATCCGACAGGATATATCCTGAAGCCGCAGACGGAAGAATTTGATAATATGCCGGAATTTGAGGATCTGGCAATGCGTCTCGCAGAAATTATGGGAATCCAGACGGTTCCCCATGCTCTTATAAAAATGAATGATGAATACGCGTATATTACTAAAAGGATAGACCGGGAAATATCAGAAAAAGAGACCAAACTATATGCCATGGAAGATTTCTGCCAGCTGTCTTACAGGCTGACACAGGATAAATATAAAGGTTCTTATGAACAATGCGGAAGAATCATAAAAAAATGTTCTGCAACACCGGGATTAGACCTGTCAGAGCTGTTTCTGCGTGTTGTTGGATCTTTCGTTATGGGAAATTCAGATATGCATTTGAAAAACTTTTCGCTAAAGGAAACGGAGCCTGGTAGCAGAAATTTCCAATTATCAAAAGCATACGATATGCTTCCTGTTAATGTGATCATGCCAGAAGATAAAGAACAGCTGGCACTCACAATAAATGGCAAAAAACGTAATATTCATAAGAAAGAATTTCGGATACTGGCAGAATCCTGTGGGATTCCATTAAATTCTGCGGAACGTATGATGAAAAAAGTATGCTCATTAAAGGCAAAACTTTTTACACAGATAGAAGAATCTTGCCTGTCAGCAGAGCAAAAAGAGCAAATGGAGGAACTTATTTCAAAAAGGCTTGATATTTTGAGTTAGATAAACAGCTTATTGACCATGCTTTAAGATCAGAACAGGAAGGAGGACCGATGAATATGTGTAATGCGTTGGAAGAATTAAGACGCGAAGGGGTGCTTGAGGGTCAGCGTGAGGGACGGCTTGAGGGACGACTTGAGGGAATCCGTGCAACGATAGGAATCTGCAAAAAATTCAGCATTAGTGAGGAGGATATAATCAGAAATATTATGGAAGAATTTTCCTTATCACAGGAAGAAGCCTCTGGTTATGTAAAAAATATTAGTAGATTCTAAAAAGAATGGCTCCAGTTAACTACGCCTTAGTCAAAAAAGACTTCGGCCTCAGTGATCGGAGCCTTCTTTTGTGCTCCTGGCGGCGCACGAAGGAAATAAGCCCGCCAAAAGGCGAGCTTACTTAAAGTGCTTATTTATAGGCTGTCGCTGAACTACGTTTTCAGGACAGCCCCTTATATGATGATCATCAGCCGCTTGATCGAGCAGGATCATTATTTTGACAATACTTCAACTTTACAGAAATGTTCCTTGGTTTCTTTATCATAGCTGATTCCGACACCCAGGACTTCGCCCGTATATTTGCGGGTTTCTCCTGATTTTCCCTGAAAACGCAGCAGATAATCTTTTTCTCTGATCTGTAGCAGGGCATCTTCGGGAGAGTGGTCTACTTTTAATTCGAGGATAATACAGGTGTCCGTAAGATTCCATGGGTAAAAAATAAAATCAACAAATCCTTTTCCTGCTTTATCTTCACGTTCAATACGATACTTATTTCTTGCAGAAAGATATACCAGATTGACAATAGCAGAGAGTTCTACTTCATTATTATATGAGAGAATCGGGGATTCTGTATTATGTGCATACTGCAGGATCTCGGACATTTTCTGCGTGTCACGGGATAAAGTAGCCTTGAGCATCTGGTCTGAAATCTTAGCCAGCTGGTATACATATCCAAGACTTTCCTCATTCTGCAGAAGTTCTTCATATTTGAACATCAATTCTCTGTTAGGAATAAAAACTTTTCCGCCAGAATAAGTAAGCAGCCCATATACAACCATAGCTGAATAGATCTGATCCCGGCTTTTTAATTCCATTGCCGATGCAGCAAATTCATCTATTTTGGCATCAACGCCTTCTCCGGTAATCATCAATGCCAGGTCATTTTTTATATGGTCAATGTCATTGCGGATATAGTAAAAAATCTCATCATAAGGTCCGGAACTGGTCCAGTAATTGGATAACTGGTTAAAACGCAGTGCCATCACTACGGATCTTGGATTATACAGGCGTTTTCCTGAAGCAGTGAAATATCCATCATACCAGTTCTGCAGACCGTTGCGTGGTACCTGAAGTTTTTTGCATAAATGTGTGTACTTTTCATATAGAACATCTACCTCTTCGTCTGTAAAGCCAAAATATTCGCTGAAAGCTTCCATTGAAGTCATTTTAAATTCCATAAACATGTTCAGTTCAGAGCCACTGGAATATTTGGAAATCGGCAGGATACCGGTAATATATGCCAGTGCTGTATAGTCCTGATCTTTCAGCAGAGTTTTGAGAAAAAGTATATACTCTGCTTTTTCCTTTTCAGTAATAAATGGAAGATGAAATACGGCATCCCATTCATCCATGATGAAAACAAACTGTCGGTCTGTCTGCTCTGAAATTTGGGAAAGTATGTCCCAGAGCGCATATATGGAGTCTGTCTGATATTCCGGATATGCTTCCGCCAGATCGTTCTTCAAACCTGTAATGATACGGTCAATATATTGTCTGTAAGATGTGCAGTTTTCCGGAAGTCTGCTGAAATCGATATAAATGATATCATACTGATTTAAATACTGATGGTATTCAGGTGAATCTGCAATTTTTAAATGATCAAATATCTGCGAAGCATCCCAGACCCTTCCAAAGAAGGCTCCCAGCATATTTGCCATGATCGTTTTTCCGAATCTGCGCGGTCTTGTAATGCAGATATACTGTGTTTCTTCTTCCATGCATCCAAATATGTCATTCAGAATAAGGGATTTATCTACAAAATATGTTGTTTCTGAAATCTTCTTATATCTTTTGTACGGAAGAGGAGTATTTAAAAACATTGCCATATCAGTTACCGCCTTTCAGATTTTTTGCTTTAGAGATATTATAGCATTCTTATGAAAGACTTGCCAGATGGAAGAGGCGGAAAGATTATTACAATAAGATGGACAATGACATCCCGGAAAATCAGCAAGATAGAAAAATTGCAGTGTCTGCTATCAAACATCTTGATCAATCAAAAAAGAGAAAAAATATTTTGATTGCAGTTGTTTCTCTTTTTAAAGAAAATTGGCTTTATGAAAAATTTAGCCTTTTTTATTTGGAAATTAGATACATAATATTTAAATATAGGTGGGATTAATATGTGTGATGTAAAAAAATATGAAAAAATATATGAAGAAATAAAGTGTCTGGAACCTGAAGATACATTGCAACTTACATTAGAAGCTGATTCAGAAGAGCAGAGGGAATTTTATCAGATGGTAGGTGATTTTTTACTTCAAAAAAGGCAAAAACAAGTAATTGCGAGGAATTTATTTTAAAAGAAAAAATATATCGTTCTGGGTGGAGTTAATGGAGCTGGTAAATCTAATTAGTGACAAACTGAGAAATCAGCAACACTTATACTTGCCAGATTAAGTTTTAGACAAAGAATATCTTTGTTTTAATAAAACATTTTTTCGCTGTTTTCGATGGTCAGACCCCTCCAGGGCAAAATGCCAATGACACAAAACTTAGCAGATCTGTGACATGGGAGCAAATCTGATTAGTGACAAACTGAGAAATCAGCAACAGTAAATATCCTTGTTTTGAATTACAATAATTATTGTATAAAGTTTTCATCGCAAGTTAATTTTACCACAAAAATAGAACCATTCGCATGAACGAATGGTTCTATTTCTTTTAGGGACTTATTTCACAGACCCTTTCTTTTTAGGAATCTGTGAGTATGTAAATAAATTGTTTATTAACAATACCTGAAAGTTATCGATATGTGTGACTCTTAATAAATTATTTCTTTACATAGATTTCGATTTTTTTAGTTTTGACAGAGCAGGAACCTGTTGTTACCATTTTGTATCCTGCTGGTACCGGAACTTCACTGGCTTTAATAGATGTAGCTTTTTTATCGACAACGATTTCTCCAGTAGCAACAATTTTGTTTGTTTTTGCTAATCTATAAATAACTTTAATTGTTTTTCCTAATTTTTTAACCTCAACAGTTACTGTATTATTTTTGGAAATTTTTAATTTGGAACCAGTTGTTACAATCTGATATCTGTCTGGTGCTGTGATTCTGCTCATATTAACATATTTGGCAGTAGCTACTACAGAAAGTTTCTTACTGCTGACAACTTTACCAGATTCTTTAAAAATAACAGTTACAGATTTTTTATTCTGGTCTACAGTAATATAAACTTTGTTATTTTGGGAAATTTTAATGTCACCAACGATGCCAATTGTATATCCATCTGGTGCTGTTAATTTGCCAGTGTTAATATAAGTAGCATCTTTATCAACAGTCATAGGAGCTGTCTTGATGACATTTCCTTTTCTATCCTGATATACAACAGTAATTCCTTTTGTTGTAACTGCTTTACGAACAGCAGCGTATACATAACCATCATTGATTGCAAGATCACCAGCTAATACCAATTCATAGCCTTCTGGTGCTGTAAGTTTGCTGGTATTTACAGATGTAGCATCTTTATCAACAGTAAGCTCCACTTCTGCAATCTGTTTTTCTTCTTCTTCAGAATAGTAGTTGATTTTTACAGTTTTAGTAGTAGCTACTTTGCGAACAGCAGCGTATACATAACCATCATTGATTGCAAGATCACCAGCTAATACCAATTCATAGCCTTCTGGTGCTGTAAGTTTGCTGGTATTTACAGATGTAGCATCTTTATCAACAGTAAGCTCCACTTCTGCAATCTGTTTTTCTTCTTCTTCAGAATAGTAGTTGATTTTTACAGTTTTAGTAGTAGCTACTTTGCGAACAGCAGCGTATACATAACCATCATTGATTGCAAGATCACCAGCTAATACCAATTCATAGCCTTCTGGTGCTGTAAGAGAACTTGCGTTTACAGATGTGGCATCTGCAGGAACTTGCATCGGTTCTTCTTTAACCTGTGCATTTGCCTCTTCATCATAGAAATTAATATATATAGTTTTTTGAGCTGCTACATTAGCACTATCAACATCAGCAGAATCAAAAGCTTCTGGTGAGGCATCAGTTCCATCAGAGAATACGCTGACGTCAGAAGCTGCTACAGGTACAACGCTGGTTCCTGCTACGCAGGCAGCGAGCATTAAAGTCATAATTTTTTTTCTACGTTCTTTTAATCCCATATTCTTTTTCTCCTTCATTATCTGGAAAACATATTTCTTTTGCATTGCAAGAATGGGGCATAATCATGAATTATGCCCCGTCTTGCCTGTTGGAATCTTATATAAAATTACCCAAATGGATTATTTTACAGTGATCTTTTTAAGATTGGACCATGGGCTGAATACTTTCCTGCCGTTTTCGGAAGTTCTGTTGAATGCATGCATTCCTACTGTCCAGCTTCCTTTTGGTACATTCTTAAATGTAGCTGTTACTGTACCTTCTTTGAGGTTCAGGATCTTGTGATCGCCATAGTGGTATGGACGAGTCTCGCCGTTTTCTTTCTTGGAGGATGTTCCAAGTACTACGTCGTATCCTGTTGCATTAGCAGCTGCTTTATATGTTACTTTTACAGTTGTTCCGCTTACATTTACGCTTGTGATGATCGGAGCATCCGGTGTGATTGCAGATACAACGAATGGATATGCATTTGACCAGTCGCTGAATACTTTCTTACCGTTTTCATCACGTTTCCAAGCATGGCAGTATGCATAATATGTTTCCTGCTGTACATACTTAAATGTAGTAGATGTACTAACCTGATTCTTGTTTACAGAAGTATAATTTTTATTTGTGATGCAGTCACGATCTGTAGAGATTACATAATCGTAACCAGCAGCACCTTCAGAATCACCGGAAAGGATGACTGTTGCTTGGTTTCCAGTAACATTTACTTTAGTGATCATCGGAGCATCCGGTTTTTCATCTTCTGCTTTTCCGTCTGCAACTACTGTCTTGGATCCTGTGTAGTTTTTGGATGTGCTGTTTGCTTTTACTGTATATGTTCCGTCAGTGTTCTTTTCAGAAGTATATTCTGTAGCCGGAACTGGGAGATATCCATTTAATACAGTTGTAACGCCATCTTTTACAGTTACAGTACAATCGTTGATGTTCTTCTTATCAACGCCCCATGTTAAGTTTGCTCTGGAATAAGCTGTACTGTCAACATCGTCTGTATCGAATGTTGCAACACCAGACTCTGTGTATCCGTTGATACCTTTGATTTCTACGCCGTAGATGTCTCCAACTGTTACATCGATAGGAGTTACAGTATTGCCATCTTTGTCGATTAATCTAAGTGTATAATCTTTGCCTTCAACTAATGTGCTTCCGCCAATCTGAATCAGTACTTCAGGTTTAACCGGAAGACCAGCTGCGTATGTAGCATTTTTAACACTTACATTCTTAGCAACAAATTCAACAGATTTGATTGTAAACGGGATATAAGCAACAACACCATTGATAATTGTTCCGTCAGAAGTAACAATTGTCTTGGTTCCTGCAAATCCTGTTCCTTCTTTAGCTACTGCATAGATATAACCAATGTTTTCTTTTCCTGCAGTTACTTTCTTACCTGTGATATTATCAGCGTATTTAATCTCGAAATCACTTTCTTTTGCAGTTGTCTTTACGCCATCATCAGTAACTTTTCTGATATTGCTTAATAATGCTTTTGCAAAAGTATGCTCATTTCCATCAAATGTGAATGCAGTCTGGCTGTTATGAACTACGCCGTTTACATTTCCATCAGCATCTTTATCTACATCTGCTGTATAAGCGTCTGTTACGTCAAATCCTTTGCTGTCATAAACGTTAAGAGTAGCTTCTACTTTTTCTTTTACGATATTGAAGCTTGCTGTGATGTTAGAACCTGTGAAGTTCTTGTTTCCATCTAATGGTTTCAGAACAACTGTTCCGACTCCGGCTTCAACGTTTTCGCCATAAGAAACGATTTCAAACTGGTTGGATACATCGTTTCCGTTTAATGTTGCTGTAAATTTACGAGGTCTTACCTGTTTTCCAGTGTAATCCTGATCAGCGATGGATACTTTTACATCTGCTGTGTTTGCAGCTGTGATTGTAAATGTTCCAGTTGCTTTTCCTGAATAGAAGTAGTTGTATCCCTGTACAGTGATTGTTCCAGTACCAACATTTACAGCATTGCTGATGCTTACTTCCTCATATTCAGCATCTTTATCGTTAACTTCACCCTTCTTGTAAAGAGCAATAGCACCGTCAAGCACTGCATAAGTAGGCTGGATCTTTCCACCTGTGTAAGTATAAGTAGAAGGTGTTGCAACAACCATAGCGTCTGTTAATTTCTTAGGTACGATTTCTGTCTTACCGCTTGCTGTAACAGTTCTTGTTTTGCCGTTTGTTGTTTTTAAAATATAGTTTGTGTTTGTAACAGTAACTTCTGTAATGATGTTGTTAAACAAGCCATTAGCGATATCTTTGTTTTCATATTCATATTTAACTGTGAAATCGCTGTCTGTGAGAGTTTTTTCTACTTTTTTGCCTGTTTCGTCTTTTGCTACAACTGTTACAGGAAGTTTATATTCGCCTGCTTCTGTAAGTGCTTTATTAATAGAAACATCATCCGGTACAGTTACATAATCAGCTTCAACTACCAGTGGTTTGATTAAGAACGGAATAGATACTGTCTGATCTTTGTATGTTCCGCTTGTAATCTTGATGTTAACGTAAGCGTTTGCTACTGGATTGTAATTTCCGTCATATACAGTTGTTGCATTTACGTTGTTTGTATATCCTGTGATTTCGTATCCGTCTGTTCCAAGATCTTCTGTCTTAGGAACACCAGTAGCGTTATAATACTGAATAACTAAATCGCCTAAATCGCTCTTGGAAGGTTTGATCTCATCGCCTGTATAAGGTGTTGTATACTGTGTTTTTGCAGATACAGCATTTAATGCAGCTGCAGTAGCAACAACAGTAAATGTCTGCTCACCTGTGCAGTTTCCACCGTCTTTTGCACGTACTGTAACAGTATATGTACTTCCGTTTTTAAATTCTGTAGCGTCTGTACCATCAGCGTTCTTTACGATGAGTGTATATTCTTTGTTGGAGTTTTTAATTGCAGAAAGGTCTGAGCCTTCTACACCTGTAAATGCCAGATAATTAGCTAAATCTTTTACAGCAATGCTTGTTGGAATCTGTCCGCTTAAAGTTTTCACTGAAATTTTTGTTCCTGCTGTAGAGAGATCACGTTTTGCAACGTTAACAGTTTCATTTGTTGTATAATACTCATCTGCATCAGTGAAGTTCTTTAATTTTGTTTTGTCAACATATACAACAACGGGGTAATCACCTACTTTTGTATATTCAACCTGAGCAGTTGTAACTGCAGCAGATAAATCAGCACCGCTTAATTTTCCATCAGCGCCTTTATTACTGGAAGCAGATTCTTTTAATGTAATGTTATCTTTGGAAATCTTAATAGCCTTACCTGTATACTGATAGGACTGTCCTTTTGTTGCTGTTGCAAGGATATCTCCTTTTGCATATGCTTTTGCTGTAACCTTACCGATTACAAGTTCAGCACTGCCTGTGTAAGCAGAGTCTTCTTTTGCTGTTACAGTAAGTTTGAATTCTTCTTTATTATTAGTTGCATTAGTTACAGATGTTTCATAAGCATCAGCAGCTACATTTGCTTTTTCAGAATCCAGAACAGTAAGTGCAACGCCGTCAGCTTCAGTAATAGTCTGAGCAAAACCGTTGTATGCTTTTGTTGTGGTTGCAGGTGTAGCAGTCACAGAATTTAAAGATCTCTTTTCTACAGCTACAGAAATACCTGTGTTAATGTCATAAAGAGTCTGCTGATTGCTGTCTACATCGTAAACATAAAGGGTTAATGTTTTTCCAGCCATGTCAGCTGTTGTATTTAAACTCATATCAGCTGCATCGTCTACTTTTCCGTTAGAAGATGCATATGCAATACCTTTTTCGTCAACCCAACGATACCGCCATCCACCTTCTACTTCTGATCCGTCAGTTTTAGTTACAGTACCACTGATAACAGATGCTCCTCCCCAAACAACTTTTTTGCTGTCTGCAGATAAGTTAAGAGTAATATCAGCTTCATTTACCATTACAGATGCTGGAGCTGCGTCTTCTGTATCGTCAACAACAGGAGCTTCTGCAGCGAACGCATCTGCTTCAGTAGCTACGGAAGCGTCAGTACCATCGCTGAACTCAGCAGCCCATACCGGCACATTAGAAGTAGCAAGCATTGCAACAACAAGTGACATACTTAATGTCTTTTTTGCCATGCCCTTCTTTGTGTTTTTAATCTTTGTCATGATTATAGTTCCCCTTTCCTTAATATAACTATTTCTTTTTGGGTAAAGATTCCTAGTGCTGTATCCGGTTAGTAACAATACTTTACAGTACTGAAAAAATTTGCTATACTCCATCAAAAACGGTATTGGAGGACGCAAATATGCCACGCTACATTGTCACGCTGACAAACGATGAAATA
>SKEU01001690.1_pt1 | contig 10332 bp, 6 predicted proteins | sample 4819571 | NCBI WGS metagenome assembly SKEU01 (sample SAMN11008801, study PRJNA524170) | human gut metagenome | biome: Human fecal sample; material: Feces; isolation source: fecal sample from pouch patient p8, p16 | host: Homo sapiens | place: Israel: Tel-Aviv | collected 2015-06-23
CTCCATAGTTCTGCAATTCACGGCGCCGATGTTCATCGTCGTCTTTTCGGCGCTGTTTTTGAAAAAGCGTTTTTCGCGTGCGGATGTCCTGGCCGTCGTGCTGACGATGGCGGGCATCTCGCTGTTTTTCTTTGACCAGCTGACGCCGGGACACCTGGCCGGCAACTGCGTGGCCATATTCGCCGGCATGGCCTTCGCCTGCTACTATATGAGCCTCGACGGCGCGAGCGAGAGCCAGCGCATGAGCGCCATCCTCACCGCCCACTGCCTGACCTTCCTTGTCAGCATCCCGTTCATCGCCATGTACCCTCCGGAGCTCAAGGCGGCGCCGGTGGCCTGCATACTCGTGCTCGGCGTGGTGCAGCTGGGCATACCATACGTGCTGCTTGGCCGGGCCTCGGGCGCCTGCCCGCCGCTGGCCTGCTCGCTGCTGGGCGCGGTGGAGCCGCTGCTCAACCCCGTGTGGGTCTTCATTTTCGACGGTGAGGCCCCGGGCCTCTGGGCGCTCATAGGCGGCGTCGTGGTCGTCGCCACAATAACCGTATGGTGCGTCTACGGCGATTTGCGCGGGAAGAAGGCGGGCACTGCATGAACGAAAAGCTCCCTGAGCTCCGGGAAAAGGCAAACCGCCTGCCGCTCCTGCCGGGAGTATATATAATGAAGGACGCGCGCGGCGAGGTCATCTACGTAGGCAAGGCCAAGGCACTCAAAAACCGCGTGTCGAGCTATTTCCGCGGCGAGCACCTGCCCAAGGTCGCCGCCATGGCAGATAAGGTGGACGATTTTGACGTCATCGTCGTCTCCACGGAGTTCGAGGCCCTTGCCCTCGAAAACTCCCTTATAAAGCGGCACAAGCCATATTATAATATCCTGCTCAAGGACGACAAGGGCTACCCTTATATCCGCCTGGACGACAAGAGCGAATATCCGACATTCTCGCTCACGAACCGCTACGCCAAGGACGGGGCGCGCTATTTCGGCCCCTTCGGCGGAAGGGCGCAGTCGAGGGACATCATAGACACGGTATGTAAAGCCCTGCTGCTGCCCACCTGCACGCGGAAGTTCCCGCGCGACATCGGCAAACAGCGGCCCTGCCTCAACTATCACATGGGCGCCTGCGCAGGCTGGTGCATGGCCGGACACACGGCGGAGGAATACCACGCCGCCATGGAGCAGGCCGCCATGATCCTCAGCGGCAAGACAAAACAGCTCACCGAGGAGCTGACGGAGAAGATGCTCGCCGCCTCGGAGGAGCTGAAGTTCGAGCTCGCCGCGTCCTACCGGGACCGCATCCGGGCCATCTCCGTGCTGGGCAAGCAGCAGCAGGTCATCGCCGGGGTCTGCGCCGACACGGACGTGTGGGGCATATACGTGGGACAGGTGCGCTCCGGCTGCGCCGTGCTGCACATCGAGGACGGCAATCTGCTGGGCCGGGAGGTGGAGGTATTCCCCACCGCCGCCGATGAGGCCCTGCCGGCGGTGCTGGCGGCGGTGCTGATCCTGCTCGCCGGAGCCTTTGTCTGGGGCATACTGGGAAGGCTGGAGACCACCGTCCCCGCGGTGGTCATAAGCCGGGACGGCGCGGCCGTCTGCTGCTATGACACGGCCTACGGCGCCGAGGTCGGGGCCGGAATGCCGGTCCGCGTCGGCGGGGAGGAGCTGAGCCTCGTGAGCGTGTCCTCCGAGGCGGTGCAGCTCGGCGCCGACGCCCCGGAGGCGGGCTTTGACGCCGGGCAGTATGTCTACGTCTCGGAGCTGAGCGGCTCCGTGGGCGACGGGGTGTACGAGGCCGAGATCGTCGTGGACAGCATAGCCCCGCTGTCCTTCCTGTGGAACTGAGGCGGCGCATGGGACAGACTTCAAGAAAAGTTAAGCGGCCCGTGCAGGCGGGCTGCGTCAGGGTCCCCGTCATCATGCAGATGGAGGCGCTGGAGTGCGGTGCCGCCTGCCTCGCCATGGTGCTGGCATATTACGGCAAGTGGGTGCCCCTGGAGCAGGTGCGCGCGGACTGCGGCGTCTCCCGGGACGGCTCGAACGCCCGGAACATGGTCAGGGCCGCCCGGAGCTACGGCCTTATCGCCAAGGGCTGCCGCTACGAGCCCGACACGCTGCGCCGCCAGGGCAGCTTCCCCTGCATAATACACTGGAACTTCAACCACTTCGTGGTGCTCGACGGCTTCAAGGGCGACAAGGCCCTGCTCAACGACCCGGCGAAGGGCAGCTCTGCCGTGTCTATGGAGACCTTCGACCAGTCCTTCACCGGCATATGCCTGCTGTTCGAGCCGGGCGCGGACTTCCAGCCGGGCGGCAAGCCGAAGTCGGTGTTCGCCTTTGTCAGAAAGCGCCTGGACGGCGCGGGCGCGGCCGTGGCGTTCATGCTGCTGACCACCTTCATCACCTCGCTCATCGGGATAATATACAGCGTGTTCTCGCACATCTTCCTCGACCGGCTGCTGACCGGGTAGAACGTCGGCTGGCTGGGCGGCTTCATCCTCGCGCTGGTGCTCTTCGGCGCGGTGAGGCTGGCGGTCGAGTGGATAAGGGCCGTATACTCCCTGAGGATAAACGGCAAGCTGGCCATAGTGGGCAGCACCTCCTTCATGTGGAAGGTGCTGCATCTGCCCATGGCCTTTTTCTCCCAGCGCATGGCGGGCGACATCCAGCAGAGGCAGAACGCCAACGCCGCCATTGCCGGCAGCATGGTCAAGGTCCTCGCCCCACTCGCCATAGACGCGGCGCTGATGCTGTTCTATCTCATCGTGATGTTCCGTTACAGCGTACTGCTCACGCTCATGGGCGTGGCGTCCATAGTCATCAATCTCAGCCTCTCGCGGCTGATAGCCAAAAAGCGCGTCAACATCACCAGGGTGCAGCAGCGCGACGAGGGCAAGCTCGCGGGCGCCACCGTGGCGGGCATAGAGATGATAGAGACCATCAAGTCCAGCGGCGCGGAAAACGGCTTTTTCGAGCGGTGGGCCGGCTATCAGGCCAGCGTGAACACGCAGAAGGTGCGCTATGAGAAGCTCAGCCAGTACCTCGGCGCGCTGCCCTCGCTGGTCTCGTCCGTCACCAACAGCGCGGTCATGATGGCCGGCGTCTGGCTGACCATCAACGGGGAGTTCACGGCGGGCATGATCCTGGCCTTTCAGGGCTTCCTGACCGAGTTCGGCGAGCCCGCGATGACGCTGGTCTCGGCGGGCCAGACCATACAGGAGATGCGCACGGACATGGAGCGCGTCGAGGACGTCATGCAGTATCCCGAGGACGCGGTGTACGGGCCCGAGACGCAGCTGCGCGACGACGTGGAGTACGACAAGCTCTCCGGCAGCGTGGTGATGCGCGGCGTGACCTTCGGCTACTCCAGGCTCGCGGAGCCGCTCATCGAGGACTTCGACCTGACGCTCAAACCGGGCAGCCGCGTGGCCCTTGTCGGCGCCTCCGGCTGCGGCAAGAGCACGATAGCCAAGCTCATCGCGGGCCTCTACCAGCCCTGGAGCGGCGAGATACTCTTCGACGGCAAGCCGATAAACGAGATAGACCGCAGCGTCTTTACAGGTTCCCTGGCCGTTGTGGATCAAGATATCATTCTCTTTGAAGACACCATCGCCAACAACATAAAGATGTGGGACAGCTCCATAGAGGACTTCGAGATGATCCTGGCCGCGCGGGACGCGAGCCTGCACGAGGACATCATGCAGCGCGAGGGCGGCTACAACTGCAGGCTCGCGGAGGGCGGCAAGGACCTCTCCGGCGGCCAGAGGCAGCGCCTGGAGATAGCGCGCGTGCTGGCGCAGGACCCGACCATCATCATCCTGGACGAGGCCACCAGCGCGCTCGACGCGAGGACGGAGTACGAGGTCGTGCGCTCCATCAACGAGAGGGGCATCACCTGCATCGTCGTGGCGCACAGGCTCTCCACCATCCGGGACTGCGACGAGATAATCGTCCTCGACCACGGTAAGGTCACGGAGCGCGGCACGCACGAGGAGCTCTACGCGCTGGGCGGGGCCTACACCAGGCTTATTTCCAACGAATAGGGGTGATGAGATGGGCTGGTTTGACGAGCAGATAAGGCAGCGCAAGCTCAGCGACGACGAGGTCTTCGCCGACAGCTTTGCCGACATCGCCGGCGCGGTCGCGGGCCGCAGGTTTTCCGACGCGCTCCGCGGCGACCGCCGCGCGGCGAGCGACGCCATAGGCGACGTCCTGAGGTTTTACCACATAAAGCTCCGCGAGGCGCCCGGGAACATCACGGACATAAACGAACAGCTCGAATATCTCATGCGCCCCTACGGCGTCATGCGCCGCACGGTGCGCCTGGAAAAGGGCTGGTACAAGGACGCCATAGGCGCCATGCTCGGCGTGAGGCGGGACGACGGCGCGATAGTCGCGCTCATCCCCACCGGGCTTTCGGGCTACCGCTTCTTCGACCGGCGGAGCGGCAGATATGAAAAGGTCGGCCCCAAAAACGAGGCGCTGTTTGAAGAGGACGCCATCTGCTTTTACAAGCCCTTCCCCCTCGGGAAGATGGGCATCCCCGGCCTGCTGCGCTATATGGCCGAGTGCCTGCAGACGGCGGACCTGGTGCTGATAGGCCTCGCCACGCTGGCGGTGACGCTGCTGGGGCTGCTGGGGCCGAAGCTCAACAACCTGGTGTTCTCCGACATCGTGGCCTCCGGCAGCGAGCGGCTGGTCGTGGCGATGCTGGTCTTTCTCATCTGCGTGGCCATAAGCACGGCGCTGATGAACTCCGTCAAGGCGCTGCTCATGTCCAGGATAAGCACCAAGCTCGAGATCTCGGTGCAGGCCGCGGCCATCATGCGCGTGCTCTCGCTGCCCGCGAGCTTCTTCAAGGAATACAGCTCCGGCGAGCTCTACCAGAGGACGCAGTACATAAACGACATATGCAGCCTGCTGGTCTCGGCGGTGCTATCCACGGGGCTGACCTCGGTGTTCTCCCTGGCGTATATCTCGCAGATATTCATCTACGCCCCGGCGCTGGTGGTCCCGGCGCTGCTGGTCATACTCGCCACGCTGCTGCTCTCGCTCGTGACCACACTGGTGCAGGCCCGGGTCACCCGGCGGCAGCTGGAGGCCGCGGCCAAGGAGAGCGGCGTGAGCTACGCGCTCATCTCCGGCGTACAGAAGATCAAGCTCGCCGGCGCCGAAAAGCGCGCCTTCGCCCACTGGGGCAGGCTCTACGCAAAGTCGGCGGAGCTGAGCTACAACCCGCCGCTGTTTTTGAAGGTGAACTCCGTCATAAGCACGGCCATCAGCCTCGCGGGCACGATAGCCATGTACTACCTCGCGGTGAAAAACAGCGTCAGCATCGCGGACTACTACTCCTTCAACACGGCCTACGGCATGGTGACGGGCGCGTTCATGTCGCTCTCGGGCATCGCGCTCACCGCGGCGCAGATAAAGCCGGTGCTGGACATGATAAAGCCCATACTCGAGGCCGTGCCGGAGATAGCCGAGGGCAAGCAGGTCATAACGCGCGTGTCCGGCGCGGTGGAGCTCAACAACGTGTCCTTCCGATGCGGCGAGAACCTGCCCTGGGTGCTCGACGACCTGAGCCTCAAGATAAGGCCGGGGCAGTACGTGGCCATCGTCGGCAGGACCGGCTGCGGCAAATCCACGCTCATGCGGCTGCTGCTCGGCTTTGAGCGGCCGCAGAAGGGCGCGGTGTATTACGACGGGCGCGACCTCGAGACCATAGACCTCAAGTCGCTCCGGCGCAAAATAGGCGTGGTCATGCAAAACGGCAAGCTGTTCCAGGGCGACATCTACTCCAACATCGTCATCTCCGCGCCCTGGCTGAGCGTAGCCGACGCCTGGGAGGCCGCGGAGCTCGCGGGCATCGCGGACGACATCCGGCGCATGCCGATGGGCATGCACACGCTCATCTCCGAGGGCTCCGGCGGCATCTCCGGCGGGCAGAGGCAGCGGCTGATGATAGCGCGGGCCATAGCGCCCAGGCCGCGGATACTGATGCTCGACGAGGCCACCAGCGCGCTGGACAACCTGACGCAGAAGACGGTCTCGGACTCGCTCGACAGCCTCAGGTGCACGAGGATAGTCATAGCCCACCGGCTCTCCACGATACGGCAGTGCGACCGCATCATAGTGCTCGACCAGGGCCGGATAGTCGAGGACGGGACGTATGACGAGCTGCTCGCGGCGGGCGGGGCCTTTGCGGAGCTGGTGGCAAGGCAGAGGCTGGACGAGCCCGCGCAGTGAGCCCCTGTCCCGCGCATGGCCGGAGGTGGTGACGAAATGGCCATACTGGAAAGACGACAACTGGATCCTCCGCCCGACGGCAGAGAGGTGCTGTTCCTGCTCAGCTGGGCTCAGCGGGCGGGCGAGGCGCTGCACGGCGAGCTCGGCGAGGGCGGACTGCTCACGCCGGGGGCCGCGCGGCGCTGCCTCGTCGGGCTGCTGGGCCGGCTCATGGAGCTGTGCTCCGACGTGTTCGAGGCGGCGAAGAACGCATACATGGCCGAGGCCGAGCCGCTTCTCGCCCTGGACCCCAAGCTGGCGACGCTCGAGCAGCGCGCGGCCGCGTCCGGGCGGCTGCTCTCGGAGCTGGAGGCCACCGGGGGCGAGTGCGTGTTCGCCCGTGCCCCGCTGCTGCGCGGGCTGCTCGAGCGCGAGACGGAGCGCTTTGTCCGGGCGGGCCGCGAGCTCTTTGCAAGGCTCGGCCGGGACCGCGGCGACATCAGCCGCAGCCTCCTCGGCACCGAGGACTTCGGCCTCGTCACGAGGATAAGCACCGGCGCCGGGGACTTGCACCTCCACGGCAGGTCCACCAGCGTGATTGAGACGCAGCGGGGCCGCTTCGTCTATAAGCCGCGCGACTGCGGCATAGACCGGGAGCTCCGCGAGCTGGTCGGGCGCGTCATGCCGGACTGCCTGGGCATACCCAAGTGCCTCGTGCGCGAGGGCTACGGCTGGTGCGAATACATAGAGCCCGGCGAGGTCTCCTCCGCCGCCGAGGTCGGGCGCTTTTACCGGCGCTTCGGCAGCGCCTGCGCGCTGATGCAGGCCCTGGGCGGCAGCGACCTGCACTTCTCGAACTGGATATGCAGCGGCGGCCTCCCGGTGCTCGTGGACGTGGAGACGGCGCTCTCCCCCGTGCCTAGGGTGTTCAGCGACAAGCGCATGTTCCCGGAGCTGATGGCGGAGAGCGAGAGCTTCCTCCACGACGCCAACCGCTCGCTCATACCGAGCAGCCTGCTGCCCTCGAGGCTCGCGGGCCGGGAGCTGAGCGTGCTGCTGGACGACTCGGGCTCGTCGGGCTGCGAGCCCGTGCTCGGCGGGAAAAGGCGCTCGGTCCTGGGCTTCGAGGCCGAGTTCCTCTCCGGCTTTTCGGAGGGCTACGACAGGTGCCTGGCGCGGCGCGATGAGCTGCTGCGCAGTCTGGAGGGCTTCTCCGGCGTCACGGTCAGGAGGCTGCTGAGGGACACGAGCAGCTACGCAAAGCTGCTGTCCCGGCTGCACAGCCCCCGGGCGCTGAGCTCGGAGGAGAGCCGCAGCGGCGCCGTGCGCCGTCTGGGCGACTTCTTCCGCGAGCACGGCGCGGAGCACATGCTGCCCATAGCCGGCTGGGAGGCGGAGTGCCTGCTGGAGGGGGACATCCCCTACTTCTGCTGCAAGGGCGGCTCACACGCGCTCCTGGGCGGTGACCGCGTGCTCGTGGAGGACTTCTTCAGCCTCAGCCCGGTGGAGAACGCCCGGGAGCGCATCGGCAGGCTGTCCGAGACGGAAAAGCGCTTTGAGCTGGGCCTGCTGAGCCAGAGCCTGAGCCGGGCGCTGATACCGGCCGAGCCCGGTCAGGAGGCGCGCACGGAGCTCGCGGACTTCGCGCCGCTGGAGCGCGAGGCCGCCCTGGCCGAGGCCGCGGAGCTCTTCGACCGGATAGACGGCCTGCTGCTGACCGGCCCGTCCGGGAAGCCCTCCTGGCTGACGGTCTCGGAGCGGAACATGAGCCTCGTCGCCGCGAGGCCGATCTTCATGCAGGGCACCTCCGGCATGGGCGCCTTCTTTGCGGCGCTGTGCGCCTCCGGCGGGGCGCGGGCGGCCCGGGCCGCGGAGCTGGCGGGCATCTGCCTGGAGCAGCTCGAGGCCGCGGCGGAGCAGCTCGAGAGCGCGGTCTGCATACCCGAGGCGGCCCTGCCCCTCGGCATCTCGGACGGCTTCGGCGGGACGCTCAGGGCGCTGGACATCATGGAGCGCTGCCTCGGCACCGGCAGGGCCGGCGCTCTCACGCAGCGGCTGCTCGCGCTGCTGGATAAGGCGGAAATAGAGGACGCGCAGCGCCTGGACGTCTACTCCGGCGCGGCGGGACTGCTGCTGGCACTGTGCCCGGCGTATGAGCACACCGGCGCCGAGGCGGCGCTGGTGCACATGCGCAGGGCCGCGGAGCGCCTGCTCCGGGCGCAGACGCTGGAATACCGGGGCCTGCTGCTCTGGGACACTCTGGGCAAAAAGCGGCCGATAAGCGGCGCGGGGCACGGCATGGCCGGCATAGCCGCGGCGCTCTCCTGGGCCGGGAAGCTGCTGGGCGACGCGCGCTGCATGGAGGCCGCCGCGGCCGCGCTGGAGTTCGAGCACGGGATATACTCCGAGAGGCTCGGCACCTGGCCGGACCTGAGGGCCTCGCCCGTGGCCTCGTCCGCCATGCACGGGCTCTGCTCGGGCTCGCCGGGCATCGGGCTCGCGCTGCTGCGCTGCAGGGAGAGCGGCCTCGGCTCGCCCGGGCTCGAGGAGGACCTGGCCCGCGCCCGGCACAGCTGCCTGACCACCGGGCCGCTCAGACGCGACCACCTCTGCTGCGGCAACAGCTCGGCGGTCGAGTTCCTGCTGAACTTGCCCGGGTGCCGGGAGCAGGCCGGCAGGCTGCTGGCCTTCATGAAGGCGAGGAAGGACGGGAGCGGGGGCTACCGCTACATGCCGGAGAACTTCAGGAAAGTCCTCTGCCCCGACCTCTTCTTCGGCGCCGCCGGCATAGGCTTCGAGCTGCTCAGATACGCCCGGCCCGACCTCCTCACGCCGGTGCTCTTCTGACCGCCGGCCGCAGGGGCACACAACGAGACCGCTGTCATCCGCGCCGTCAGGCAGGAGATAATGGTATACAGACAGACAAGAAGGAGCGATACTCATGACCATCGAAGCACTGTACAAAAGGATCATAGCGAGCGACGAGCTCAAGTCCGCCTTCGTCGAGGCCGTAAAGGCGCAGAAGCTCGGCGACTTCCTCAAGGCCCAGGGCTGCGAGGCCACCGAGGCTGAGGTCGTCGACTTCCTCAAGTCCCTGCGGAAGGGCGAGGGCGAGCTCGCCGACGACGAGCTCAGCGCCGTCGCCGGCGGCTGCAACTCAACAGAGGCGATATATTCTATGACCGTCGTGATCTGCATAGCATTTGCCGCCATAAGCGCGGAAGATCCGGTATCAGAGAACAAGGACGATTGGGGCGACAAGCTGCTCTGCGACATATGAGCCCCGGGCAGAACAGCAGCAGACATGATCTGCGCATAGTCGCAAACACAGGAGATCATCGCAAATGCGCTATATAATCAGCAACAATGTGGCCCTGCGCTCGTGGAAGCTGGTGCCCTGCGCCTGCTATGTGCGCGGGCACCAGTACGCGCAGCGGCTCAGCCGCGAGCAGTTCGAGCTGCTCAAGAGGTGCGACGGCGTCCAGGAGCTGGAGCAGACCGAGCCCCTACGGCTGCTCGAGCGCGCCGGAGTGGTGCGCGAGGCGCGCCCGGGCGAGACCTGGAGCGAGTGGTCCAGGCCGCGCAGCTTCGGCAACCGCTATTTTCCCTGCGTGAACTGGGCCATCACCGGAAAGTGCAACTTCAACTGCCGGCACTGTTTCATGGCGGCGGACAACGCCCCCATGCTGGGCGAGTTCAGCTGGGAGGAGTGCGTCTCGTTCCTGGACGAGTGCGAGCGCTGCGGCATCCAGAGCGTGACGCTCACCGGCGGCGAGCCGATGCTGCACCCGAGGTTCCGGGACATCGTGCGCGAGATCGCCAGGCGCGGGATGTACCTCGTCGAGCTCAACACGAACGGCAGCTTCCTCACGGCGGACTTCCTCGACGAGCTGAGGGCCCTGGATATGGACACGGAGATCAAGCTCAGCTTCGACGGCATCGGCCACCACGACTGGCTCAGGGGCGTGCCGCACGCGGAGGAGAAGGCCCTGCGCGCGATAAAGCTGGCGAAGGAAAAGGGCTTTCGCGTCCGCAGCCAGACCAACGTGCACCGGGGCAATCTGGACGTGATGTACGACACCATCGCCATGCTGGACGGCCTGGGCGTGGAGG
>SKEU01001691.1_pt1 | contig 10324 bp, 10 predicted proteins | sample 4819571 | NCBI WGS metagenome assembly SKEU01 (sample SAMN11008801, study PRJNA524170) | human gut metagenome | biome: Human fecal sample; material: Feces; isolation source: fecal sample from pouch patient p8, p16 | host: Homo sapiens | place: Israel: Tel-Aviv | collected 2015-06-23
CGTGGTGGAAACGCTCAGGCCGGTGAGCAGCGGCACCAGCACGGTGGCTCCGAACATGGCGAACATGTGCTGCACGCCCAGGATGAACATCCGGCCCGCACCCAGCTGGCGCGCGTCGTAAATGCCCTTGGAGTAATCGATCTGTTTACTCATGGATTTTGTATACCTCCTGCATCGACCCAAAAAAAGAGGCATTGCCGCGGTGAACGGCAGTGCCTCCTGAATTGGGAACGATGATTGTGCCCGGAAGAAATGGAAACGGAACAGCGCAGTCGAAGGATCTCCGGCATACTGCTCTCCCCTTTCGTCCGAGTTTTTCCAAACCGCCGGAACCGCTCCGGCCAAAAGCCTGCCCGCCCGCACCGCAGAAACCGGGCCGTCAGGCAGCTTTACTGGATAGTATAGCAGATTTACGCCTGCACCGCAACCTTTTTCATCAATTTTCTTGCATTCCGGTCCAAAGCGCACTATAATATTACCTACTATTATAATCTGTATACCGAGCAAGATCAGGAGGATCTATGGTCTATCTGGACTATTCTGCCAACACGCCGGTGGACGAGGCCGTGCTGGAACGCTTCTGTGCGGTGGAGCGCAGCTGCCCCGGCAACGCGAACTCCCGCCATCAGGCCGGTGCCGCCGCCAAAACCGCCATCGACGAGGCCACGCAGAGCATTGCCCGCAGCCTTAATGTACAGCCGGCGGAGATCATTTATACATCCGGTGCCAGCGAGGCCAACAATTTTGCGCTGAAGAGCATCGCCCGGCTGGAGCGTCACCACGGCAAACACATCATTTCCACCCCGCTGGAGCACTCCTCGGTCAGCGGCTCGCTGACTGCCCTGCAGGAGCAGGGGTACGAGATCGACCTTGTGGACATCAAACAGGACGGCACGGTAGACCTTGCCCACCTGCGGGAGCTGCTGCGGCCGGACACCATTCTGGTGGCCGTCACCGCCGTGGACAGCGAACTGGGCGTGGTGCAGCCGGTGACCGAGATCGCCGCACTTTTAAAGGACTATCCCCACTGCCACCTGCATGTAGACGCCACCCAAGCCGTGGGCAAACTGCCGCTTCCCTCTTTTGAGGGCATCGACACCCTGAGCCTGACTGCCCACAAATTCTACGGGCTGAACGGCATCGGTGTGCTGGTCAAGCGGCGGGGCCTCGCGCTGGAACCGCTCATCCACGGCGGCGAGAGCACCACCATCTACCGCAGCGGCACCCCCACCGTGGCGCTGGCCTGCTCGCTGGCACTTGCACTGGACAAGGCCATGACCGAGCTGCCGGAGCGGGTGGAGCGGGTGCGCAGCCTGAACGCCCGCCTGCGCACCGAACTGGCAAACTACCCCAAAGTGCGCATCAACAGCCCAGAAGCCGCCGTGCCGCAGATTTTGAACCTGAGCGTGAAGAACGTAAAGGGCACCGTGTTCCAGCGGGAGCTGGATGCGCATGGCGTGTGCGTCTCGGTCAAGTCGGCCTGCTCGTCCGACGGCCTGCCCTCCCGGGCCGTGTTCGCCGTGAGCCGCGACCGCCGCAACGCTCTTTCCTCCTGGCGCATCAGCCTGAGCCACCGGACCACCGATGAGGAGATCACCGGATTTTTACAGGCTTTCGATGCCTGCTACCGCACTCTGACCCAACCGTAAAACGAGGTAACCCATGAAAAAAACTCTGGAACCCTATCAGCTGATCGAACGCAGCATCATCAAAAAATATCGCAAAGAACTGTGGACTCCCTTCATCGTGGCGGTCAAGCGCTACGAGCTGGTGCAGGCCGGTGACCGCATCGCCGTGTGCATTTCCGGCGGCAAGGACTCCATGCTGATGGCCAAGCTCATGCAGGAGCTGCAGCGCCACAGCGACGTGCCCTTTGAGCTGGTATTTCTGGTCATGGACCCCGGCTACAACGAGATCAATCGCCAGAAAATCGAGTCCAACGTCGAGCTGCTGCACATCCCGGTGAACATTTTTGAAAGCAACATCTTTGCCGTGGCCAACAACACCGACAAGAACCCCTGCTACCTCTGCGCCCGGATGCGCCGCGGCCACCTGTACAGCAAGGCCAAGGAGCTGGGCTGCAACAAGATCGCGCTGGGGCATCACTTCAACGATGTGATCGAGACCACCGTCATGAGCATGTTCTACGGTTCCCAGCTGCAGGCCATGCCGCCCAAGCTGCACAGCACCAGCTTCCCCGGCATGACCCTCATCCGGCCCATGTACTGCATCCATGAAGAGGATATTCTGGCCTGGAAGCGCTACAACGAGCTGGAGTTCATCCAGTGTGCCTGCCGCTTTACTGAGAACTGCACCATGTGCGACAACGGCGGCGGTGGTTCCAAGCGGCAGGAGGTCAAGACCCTGCTGCGCCGCCTCAAGCGCGACAACCCCAACATCGAGAACAGCATCTTCCGCAGCATCCATGCGGTGGCACTGGACACCATGCCCGGCTATAAATCCGAGGGTGTGGAGCACAGCTTCCTGGAGCGGTTCAACGCCATGGAAGCCGCATCCGACGAGAACGAATAAAGCTCTTTTCATCGAAAAACGGCACAGTGCATCGCTGCATCGTGCCGTTTGTTTTTTGTTTATCTGCGCAGAACTGAGACTTCCGTCACGCCATAGCGCTGCATCAATTCCAGTACCGCCGGGGTGATCTCTTCCCCGCTCACCGCGATGGGGATGGCCGGCGGGCAGGACACCGTGGGCATCGCACAAATGCGGCCCAGCGCCTGCTGCACCGGGATGCGCTCCTGCGGAGCAAATACTGCCTGCCGGATGGTGCAATGGGCCCGCGCCTGCTGTGCCAGTGCCATGAACTCCCTAGCCAGCTCTTCCGGCGGCAGGAGCCCGCCCGCGGCGGGCAGGCTGTGCAGACACTGCCGGAGCACTATGCGCAGGCGCGTGTAGTCCTGCGGTGGGTTGCAGGGGGTGAACATCAGCACCACATAACGCGGGTCGGCGTACTCGCACTCCAGCTGTGCGCGGCGCAAAGCATCTGCCAGCGCTGTGCCGGTGCAGCCAAGGGCAGCGGCATCCAGCGTAAGCTTCATCGGCTCCTGCTGTGCCCCGGCAACTGCCAGCGGCACCGGGCACTGCCGCGCCGCTGCGGTCTTATTCAGGCTGCGGCGCAGACCTTCCAGCGCCGCACAGCACTGCACCAGCCGCCGGGGGTAGTCCCCTGCCAGCATTGCGTTGCAGGCATCCAGCGACTGCAAAATGAGGTAAGAGGGGCTGGTAGAGCCGAACAGCGCCAGCGCGCCCCGCACAGCCGCTTCGTCCTGCACAGGGGCATCGTGCGCCAGATGCAGATACGCACCGCCGGTGACCACCGGCAGGGTCTTGTGGGCAGAGTCGCAGCACATGGCCGCGCCCTGCGCGATGGGGTGGCAGTTCTGCGGCAGAAAGCGCAGGTAGGCACCGTGGGCGTTATCCACCAGCAGCGGCACGCCCTGCGCCCGGCAGACCGCCGCCATCGCCGGGATATCCTGCACCCCGCCCAGATAATCCGGACTGGTGACGTACACGCCAAAGGGGGTGTTGCCCTGCTGCGCCATCGCGTGCAAAGCCCCTGTCAGCGCTTCGGCTGTGACGGGGCAGCTGCACAGTGCACCCTCTGCCTGCGCAGACGGCCAGAGCCAGCGGATATCAAAATCCAGCAGCGCCGCCGCATACAGCAGCGCCTTGTGGGCGTTGCGGGCGGCCAGCAGCACCGGGCGCTTACCGTTTTGCGGTGCGCCTTGCAACGCCAGAAACAGCATGGCACGGATGCACTGAGATGAGCCCTCAGTGCTGTAATAGCTGTGCGCCGTGCCAAACAGCCGGGTGGCGTTGGCTTCGCTTTCGGCAATAATGCCCTCCGGCGCGTAAAGCTCGTCTGCGCCGCAGATCTCGGTGATATCCAGCGGCTCAAAGCCTAAAAGGCTCTGCCCCTTGTGGCCGGGCATGTGCAGCCGGGCGGTGCCGGACTTTGCATAGCTGCGCACAAAATCCACGATGGGGGTGGTCATGCTCATTCGCAGGCTTCGCCGTCGGCGCAGGCGTTGCAGGTAGAGCCCAGCTCAATGGGCACCTCAATACCCTTGGCAGCCAGCTCCTGATTCTCGGCAACCTTGATCATGATGGCGCACTCCATGCGCTTTTTGAACAGCTCGCAGCCGTACTCATACACGCCGGTAATGCTGCCGGTGGCATGGTAGGAGTTGGCAGCGCAGCCGCCGGAGCAATACAGCTTTGCCCAGCAGTCCTGACACTCCTTACGGGCGTAGGCGTTGCAGTGCTTGAACTCATCCCGCACGGCGGTGTTGGTAACGCCCTTCCAGATATCGCCCAGCAGGTACTTGGGGTCGCCCACGAACTGGTGGCAGGGGTACAGATCGCCCCAGGGGGTAACAGCCATGTACTCGGTGCCAGAGCCGCAGCCGGAGATGCGCTTATAGATGCAGGGGCCGCCGGTCAGGTCGATCATGTAGTGGTAGAAGGTAAAGCCTCTGCCCTCGCGGTCGCGCTTGATCATCTCCTTGGCAAGGATCTCGTACTGCTCCTTCAGGATGGGCAGGTCGGCCTCAGTCAGGGCGCTGGGGTCGCTGGGGTCGCAGACCACCGGTTCCATGCTCAGCTCGGTAAAGCCGAGGTCTGCCATGTGGAAGATATCGTTGGTAAAGTCGGTGTTAAAGTGGGTATAGGTGCCGCGCATATAGTAGTTCTTGTCGCCGCGCTTCTTGACGAACTCCTGGAACTTGGGCACGATGCGGTCGTAGCTGCCGTTGCCTGCGCAGTCCACGCGGAAGCGGTCGTTGACCTCCTTGCGGCCATCCAGACTCAGCACCACGTTGTGGCACTCCTTGTTGCAGAAGTCGATAACGTCGTCATCAATGAGCACACCGTTGGTGGTCATGGTAAAGCGGAAGTTCTTGTTATGGATCTTTTCCTGCTCACGGCAGTAGGCCACCAGCTTTTTGACCATCTCAAAGTTCATCAGCGGCTCGCCGCCAAAGAAGTCCACTTCCAGATTGCGGCGGGTGCCGCTGTTCTCGATGAGGAAGTCCATGGCGCGCTTGCCCACCTCAAAGCTCATCAGGGCGCGGTCGCCATGGTAGCGCCCCTGCGAGGCAAAGCAGTAAGAGCAGCTCAGGTTGCAGCTATGGGCAACGTGCAGGCACAGCGCCTTTACCACGGTGTTGCGGTTCTTGAAGTCGAAGGCCATGTCCTTATAGACATCCGGGCTCCACAGCTTGCCGTTTTCCTTCAGGCTGGTCACGTCGTCGATGCACTGGCGCAGATCCTCCTCGGTCACGTCCGGGCGGCTGCCGTATTTTGCCAGCATGGCGGCAACGATCTCGTCTGCGGTATGCTCCGGGTACATGGCGATGACATCGTAGGCCACCTCGTCCACAACGTGCACCGAGCCGCTGCAGGTGTCCAGCACGATGTTATAACCGTTCAATTGATACTGATGTACCATGTTTTACTCCATTCCAGTTTGATACACAAAAAAATGCCGCCCGGCAAAGGCGGCATAGGGTTTGCAGAAATTACTTGTTGCTGTTCTCGCACTGCTGGTTAGCCACGCCGCAGGAGGTCTTGCAAGCGGACTGGCAGGAAGTCTGGCACTCGCCGCAGCCACCGGTCTTAACGCTCTTGGTCAGGTCACGAGTAGCAATAGTCTTAATACGCTCCATGATAGAAACCTCTCTAACTCTCAAAAATTTATCGCGCCGGACATAGTTCCGGTACGCTTTTATCTTGTAATAGGATATCACGCAGCGCGCCTTTTGTCAAGATTTTTTCGCTAAGGCAATACCGCATAATTCTAAGTGCCGATACGGCGAGCGAGGTGCGGCAGATGCTAAGCCAAAAGCGCAGATAATACTTTGTGTATTATCGAGCATTTTGGCAACGCAGATGCCGTGCCGCAGCCGCCGGAGTGGTGCTTAAGCCGTAAGGCGGGAATTGTGCGGTGTTGCCCTAAGCCTTTTCACCCGCCCATGGGCTGGTAGCGGGTAAGCACCGTGTGCAGCCCCAGCTCCCGGGCGCGCGCCAGTAAGTACCGGTAACGACACAGCAGCGCCTGCCGCTCGTAGATGCGCTGCTCGATCAGGTCCGTATCCACCTCCATATCAAACATCATCTCGTTGCGCTTCAAACAGAACAGGCATTCCTTCAGCTCCTCCTCCAGTTCCGGATGGTAGCGCTCGTGCTCGGTATCCCGCGGGACGCGGGGCGAAAGCAAGGTCTGGGCGTTTTGTGTGGTTCGTTCCGGCATAGGCATCCTCCTTCTGGTGCTTTGTAAGGTTTTGTACCTTCCAGTATAGGCGGTGCGGTGCGCAGAACCTGCCGAAGCGTGGCAGCGCTCCGGCATAGATTATCCGGCGCTGCTGCGGCATTTTCCAAAAAAGTACAACTTTTTTCAAAAATATGCTTGACAACCCCGGGCTTTTCCCGTATAATAGCACACGTTGAGCGGCTCACCCCGCAAAACACAACAGAATATTGGGGATTTGCATAGTGGTAGTGCGGTAGACTCTGACTCTACTTGTGGGAGTTCGATTCTCTCATCCCCAACCAGTTACCGCAGCCGAATAAGCTGCGGTATTTTCGGGGCATAGCGCAGTTGGTAGCGCGCCTCGTTCGGGACGAGGAGGCCGTGGGTTCAAATCCCGCTGCTCCGACCAAAAAGACCAGTGCACATTTGTGTACTGGTCTTTTTTTGCTTTTGCGCGCGAACAGGCTGTAAAAACAAGTGGCTCAGAAACACCGACAGGCGTTTCTGAGCCACTGATATCATATCGTTTCCAGCAGTGCGGGCAGCTGGGCAAGGTCGTCGATGACGTAGGGACTGACCTTTTCCAGCCGGGCGCGGGACTGATGCCCGCCGGTGTACAGCACACAAGTTGCACCGATGGCCGCAGCCACTGCGGCATCGTGGTCGGTGTCGCCGACCATCACACAGGCCGCCGGGTCGATGCCGGTGCGGCGCAGATAATCGGTGCCAAGCTGTACCTTGCTTACGCCGTAAATGTCCGCAAGGCCGAGCAACTCGGTAAAAAAGCCTTGCAGACCCCGGGCGGATACCTGCTCGATCAGGTAATCACGGCGGGAGGCGGAAAGCACAGCCTGCTGCCAGCCCATGCGAGCCAGCGTTTGCAGGGTGTCAACGGCGTGTGCCGTTACAGCGCAGCCGGGCACACCGGCGTTGTAGTGCTCCATAAAGCGTGCGGCAAGTTCCGGGTAGGGGTGCCGCGCAAAATCGAACCCGGCACAGCGGTAGTAGTCCTCGATGGGAAAGCCGAACAGCTCCCGGTAGGCAGCCAGATCGTACCGCTGGGGGTAGCCGTGGGTCTCCAGCATCCAGTTCAGGCAGCTGTGGGTAAAATCCACATCGTCCATCAGGGTACCGTTCCAGTCCCAGAAGATCATACCGTTTGGCTGCATGGAAACCTCCTTGCGTTATTCCGTCACAAACACCTTGCGCAGTGCGGCGTTGCTCTCGATCAACTTTACCAGCACAACGCCCAGCACGGTGCAGCTGATCAGCTCGCCGATGCCAACCGAGATGCCGTTGGTGATGCAGGCCAGCCAGATGGGGGCGCTGGACGTGGGGTCCGGGAACATCACGGCGATCTCAATACCGATGATCACCGCATTGAACAGCACCGGGGGCAGGCTGGCGGCAATGGCCAGACCCTTGAAGCGCACATTGCGCAGTTTGTAGGTGACAAGGCAGGCCAGCAGGGTAGCCAGTGTGCCAAAGATCACATCCACGATGGTGGAGCCCAGCAGGTTTGCAAGGAAGCAACCCAGCACAACACCCACGATGTACTCAGCACCGAACACGGGCAGCAGGCACAGAGCCTCGGCCACACGCACCTGCACAGCACCATAGGAAAGGGGCTGCAGTGCCAGACACAGCACCACATAGATGGCTGCCACTACACCGCAGTGCACCAGCTTACGGACGGAAGAATTCTGATTCATGATAATACTCCAGCGGTTTGATTTTGACCGCACAGGAACCGCCAGCTCCTGTGGGTTTTGCCCAGCGCCGCTCGAGTGGCACCGGGGAGCCTAAAATCCTAAGTTGCTCTTTGAGGATACTGTACAAAAAAGCACAGCAGTAGGGAGTATATCACAAAATCGGACGGAATGCAACGGGAATTGGACGATTGAAAATGCCTGCCGCGCTGCTCTGGGCAGATTCGGCAGAAAGAAAGCTTTTATTATAGAGCCGAAGCTGCTGCCTGCGAAAATGGAAAAAGCTGAGCACCTGACTTTCTCGGATGCTCAGCCTTGCTGTACTTGTTTTTGCGGAGTTGCTTTTACTGTTTCTTGCGTTTTGCGGGCTTTTTCTTCCGCACGCTGTAACCAAAGGTGCCCAGCTTTTTGCCAAGGGCCAGATACTCGCCGTGGCTGTACACGATGAGATTTGCCTTGTCCAAGCACAGCTTGCCTTTTTCGTCCAGCAGGCTCTCGTCCACATCGCAGGCCACCACCTCGGCCAAAAACAGGTCGTGGCTGCCCAGCGGGATGCGCTGGGTGATGCGGCACTCCAGATTGACCGGGCTTTCCTCCAGCACCGGGCAGTCGGTCAGCACGCTGCCGGGGGCGGCGTGCAGGCCGCAGGCGGCAAACTTGTCCACCTCGCGGCCGCTCTTCACGCCGCACCAGTCGATGGCGCGCACCAGCTTTTCAGTGGGCAGATTGATGGCGAACTGCCCGCTCTCGCACAGCAGCTGATGGCTGTACCGCTCCGGGCGCACGCTGATGGATACCATGCTGGGCTGGGTGCAGATGGTGCCTGTCCAGCCGATGGTGATAAGGTTGGGCTTATCCAGCCCGCCGCAGGATACCAGTACCGGCGGCTCCGGGTTCAAAAGGGTGCTGCCCTTCCAACTTTGCTTGCTCATCCGTGATATTTCCTTTCGTAGGGAGCCCATGTGCGCTCCGAGATGATATAGCGCGGGCGGGCCTTTGTTTCCATATAGATCTTGCCGATATACTCACCGATCACGCCCAGACACACCAGCTGCACACCGCTCATAAAGCAGACGATGCAGACGGTGGAGGCCCAGCCTGCCACGCTGCTGCCCATGGCAGCGCACACGATGGCCCAGATGACCCCGATAAAGCTGACAAGGCTCACCACGATGCCCGCTCCGGTGATGATGCGGATAGGCTTGTTGGAAAGGCTGGTAATGCCGTCAAAAGCCAACGCCAGCATCTTGCTCAGGGGGTAGTGGCTCTCGCCGGCCAGACGCTCGTGACGCTCGTAGGTGACCACATCGTGGGGAAAGCCCACCAGCGGCACCATGCCCCGCAAAAAGATGTTGACCTCTTTGTAATCCGCAAAGCTTTCCAGCACACGGGTGCTGATCAGGCGGTAGTCTGCGTGGTTGAACACGATATCTGCGCCCAAGGCGTTCATCACATGATAAAAGCCCTCGGCGGTGAACCGCTTGAAGAAGGTGTCAGTGTCCCGGCGGCTGCGCACACCGTACACCACCTCGGCACCGTCCAGATACTTTTTCACCATCTCGTCCATGGCGTTGATATCGTCCTGACCGTCGCAGTCGATGGAGATGGTGATATCGCAGCTGTCGCTGTGCAGCGCCTCCATCAGCCCCGCCAGCACGGCGTTCTGGTGGCCGCGGTTGCGGCTCTGGGAAATGCCGATATAGTGCTCGTCCTGTGCGGCAAAGCCTTGGATCAGTTCCCACGTTTTGTCGCGGGAGCCATCGTTGACAAAGAGCACCCGGCTTTTATCGCTGACCAGCCCCTGTGCGGTCAGACTGTGGATCTTTTCCAGAAACATGGGTGCTGTAATGGGCAGCACCTGCTCCTCGTTGTAGCAGGGGATCACGATCCAGAGTACGGGCTTGGACATTGTTTTATCGCTCCTTATTGATAAAAGTAGTCAGGGGGTCACTGCACCATCTGCTGCAAGGCATCCGGCTCCAGCAGCTTGAAGCTGCTGCGGTAGGTGTCGATGAGCCCTTCCTTCTGCATGGTGCTCAACTCCCGGGAAAGGGCGCTGCGGTCGCAGTTGAGGTAATCCGCCAGCTGGATGCGGGAGAAGGGGATGCTGAAGGTCAGGCTGTGGGCGCGGGCGGCCTCGCTGAGCAGATAGGCCGCTACCTTGGCGCGCAGGCTCTTCATCACCAGCAGGTCGATGCGGCGGGAGAGGGAAAAATATTTATCGCTGATGGTGCGCACAAGGTTCTGCACCACCCGCTGGTGGGCGGGGCTGCCGTCCGAGAGCAGCAGCCGCTCGTAGGGCAGCAGCAGCACCTCACAGGGGGCGGCAGCCAGCACGGTGACCGGG
>SKEU01001693.1_pt1 | contig 10317 bp, 9 predicted proteins | sample 4819571 | NCBI WGS metagenome assembly SKEU01 (sample SAMN11008801, study PRJNA524170) | human gut metagenome | biome: Human fecal sample; material: Feces; isolation source: fecal sample from pouch patient p8, p16 | host: Homo sapiens | place: Israel: Tel-Aviv | collected 2015-06-23
AGATACGAAAATTATTCCAGATAACAGCATAAATCAGAGATTATTTTCGTGAAATATAAACATTTTAAACAAGCCTTACTTTTTAAAGTGGGCTCAGTAGATAAAACGTTAAGATTGAAAAATCGTTTAAATCAGATAAATGAAAATGAAGAAAAAGTCAGTTTCTAAGTTGTATCTCTATGGGGCCATCGGCTGCGTGGCGGCGATTGCCTGCATAGGTTATCTCTACTGCTTCTCGTCGTTCTCGAAAAGCAGCGAAACCAAGTATGTGTATATCGACACCGACGATAATATCGACTCGGTATATAATAAGGTGGAACCCTTCGCCAAGAGCATCCCGATGCAGGCGTTACGCACGCTCACCCACCATTCGGGCTACGCAGACCACATCCGCACCGGCCGCTACGCCATCCATCCCGGCGACGGAGCCTTCAAGGTGTGGAGACATCTGAAGAACGGACTCCAGGAACCGATGAACCTCACCGTGCCTTCCGTGCGCACCATCGACAAGCTCTCGGCAGAACTCAGCAAGAAACTGATGCTCGACAGTCTGGAAATCCGAAAGGCACTCACCGACGAGGCCACCTGCGAGAAGTATGGCTACGACACAGCCACCATCGCCTGCATGTTCATCCCGAACACCTACGACATCTATTGGAACGTATCCGTCAGCAAACTGCTGGATAGAATGAAGAAGGAGAGCGACAAGTTCTGGAACTTTGAGCGCACCCAGAAGGCGAAGGCGATGAAGCTCACCCCGGTAGAGGTAATCACCCTGGCGAGCATCGTGGACGAAGAGACCGCCAACAACGCCGAGAAGCCGATGATTGCCGGCATGTATTACAACCGACTGATGCTCCGCAACGCCGAATATCCAGAAGGAATGCCGCTGCAGGCAGACCCAACCATCAAGTTCGCCTGGAAGCAGTTCGGGCTGAAGCGCATCTACAACAACCTGCTGAGTATCAAGAGCCCGTATAATACGTATAAGAATCCGGGACTTCCTCCTGGTCCTATCCGCATCCCTTCGGTGGCAGGCATCGACGCCGTGCTCAACCACGTAAAGCACGAGTACATCTACATGTGCGCCAAGGAGGATTTCAGCGGTACCCACAACTTCGCCCGCACCTATCAGGAGCACCTGCAGAATGCGGCTAAATACACCAAGGCACTCAACGAGAGAGGAATTAAGTAGGCTTCCGTTCAGAAAACCTGCATGATAATTCCCAAAACATACAGAAAATTCATAGGGAAACTTGCAAAATGTCACTCATTTTGCAAGTTTTCTTATTTTATATTTGGTAGTCTCCCAAAATAGTTGTAATTTTGCAGCATTAAACATTCCATTTAAAGAATTTATTACATGAACAGAACGATTATTACAGTAGTAGGCAAGGATACCAAAGGTATCATCGCCAAAGTTTGCACCTATTTGGCAGAGAAAGACGTCAACATCCTCGATATCTCCCAGACCATCGTGCAGGAGTATTTCAACATGATGATGATTGTCGACATGGGTAAGATGAACACATCTTTCGAAACTGTTGCCGATGAACTCGATGAGCTCGGCAAGAGCATCGGCGTTCAGGTAAAATGCCAGCGTGAGGAAATCTTCAACATGATGCACCGCATCTAAGTGATTCTGCTGGGTGATTCATCTATAAAAGTTATTCATTTTTAAAGTCAATAGAAGGAAAATGATCAATATATCTGAGGTAATAGAAACCAACAAGATGATTGAGCAGGAGAACTTCGACGTGCGCACCATCACCATGGGTATCAACCTCCTGGATTGTGCCACTTCCGATCTCGACCAGCTCTGTGAGAACATCTATAACAAGATAACCCGTCTTGCCAAGAACCTGGTGAAGACCGGTGAGGATATTTCTAAGGAATACGGTGTGCCTATCGTCAACAAGCGCATCTCCATCACTCCTATCGCCCTGGTAGGCGGCTCGGCCTGCAAGACCACCGACGACTACGTGAAGATAGCCAAGACCCTGGACAAGTGTGCCAAGGAACTGGGCGTCAACTTCCTGGGCGGCTACTCTGCCATCGTGAGCAAGGGTATGAGCAAGAGCGATGAACTCCTCATCCGTTCCATCCCTCAGGCGATGGCACAGACCGATTTCATCTGCAGTTCCGTGAACGTGGGTTCCACCAAGACCGGAATCAACATGGACGCCGTGCGCCTGTTGGGTGAAATCGTGAAGGATACAGCCGAGGCTACCAAGGACAAGGGTTCCCTGGGTTGCGCCAAGCTCGTGGTGCTCTGCAATGCGCCGGATGACAACCCATTCATGGCAGGTGCCTTCCATGGTGTTTCTGAGGCCGACGCCGTAGTGAGCGTAGGTGTCAGCGGACCAGGTGTGGTAAAATATGCATTGGAGCAGGTGAAGGGCGAGAGCTTCGAGGTGCTCTGCGAAACCATCAAGCGCACAGCCTTCAAGATTACCCGCGTGGGCCAGTTGGTAGCCAAGGAGGCTTCCCGCCGACTCAACGTACCATTCGGAATCATCGACCTCTCTCTGGCTCCAACTCCAGCCATCGGCGACAGTGTAGCTGATATTCTGGAGCTTATCGGACTGGAGCGTGCCGGTGCCCCTGGTACTACAGCCGCCCTTGCCTTGCTGAACGACCAGGTGAAGAAGGGTGGAATCATGGCTTCCTCTTACGTAGGCGGTTTGAGCGGTGCCTTCATCCCAGTATCTGAGGACCAGGGCATGATCAATGCCGTAGAGGCTGGTGCGCTGACCATCGAGAAGTTGGAGGCGATGACCTGCGTCTGCTCAGTAGGATTGGATATGATTGCCATCCCTGGCGACACTCCAGCCACCACCATTTCGGGCATCATAGCCGATGAGGCTGCCATTGGTATGGTGAACCAGAAGACCACAGCCGTGCGCATCATCCCTGTAGTGGGAATGAAGGTAGGCGACACCGTAGATTTCGGTGGCCTCTTGGGTTATGCGCCAATCATGCCAGTAAATAAGTTCAGCTGCTCAGATTTCGTGAACCGTGTAGGCAGAATCCCTGCTCCTATCCACAGCTTCAAGAACTAAGCAGGATTTTCAAGATATAATAGCTAGAAGCGGGTTGACGAAATCGTCAACCCGCTTTTATTTGTTAAACATTTCTAACGAATTTCGGATATTCTGAAAAATATTTGTATCTTTGTGTTCTTGAAATAAGTAATAAAAAAGAAATGCACAAGATAAAAACATGTGCTATATAAGTCGAACTTAATTAGTAATAACCATGAGCAAGTATTTTGCAGAATCAGAATTGATTATCAATGAGGATGGAAGCTGTTTCCACCTCCACCTCCGCCCAGAACAAGTGGCAGATAAAGTAATCCTAGTAGGCGACCCAGGTCGCGTAGCCCTCGTAGCATCCCACTTCGAGCAGCAGGAATGCGAGGTTTCAAGCCGAGAGTTCCACGCCATCACCGGAACCTATAAAGGCAAGCGAATCACCGTGCAGAGCACCGGAATCGGCTGCGACAACATCGATATCGTAGTCAACGAACTCGATGCACTGAAGAACATCGACTTCACTACCCGCACCGAGAAACCCGAGCACACCACCCTCACCCTCGTGCGCATCGGCACCTGCGGCGGTCTGCAGCCAGAATGCCCGGCCGGAACCTTCGTAGCATCGCAGAAGAGCATTGGCTTCGACGGCCTCATCAACTTCTACGCCCGCCGCAACGAAATCTGCGACCTAGAAACAGAGGCAGAGTTCAAGCGCCAGGTAAAGTGGATGGACCAGATAGGCAATCCATACTGTGTAGATAACGACCCGGAACTGCTCAATCAGATAGCCGGCGACGATATGGTTCGAGGAATCACCATCGCCTGCGGCGGTTTCTACGGTCCGCAAGGCAGAGAGCTGCGTGCCCCACTCGCCGACCCAGAACTTAATGCAAAGATAGAAGCATTCGAGCATAACGGATTAAAAATCAACAATTTCGAGATGGAAAGCTCCGCTCTAGCCGGTCTATCCCTCCTCTTGGGTCACAAGGCATTAACCTGCTGCATGGTCATCGCCAACCGCCGCACCAAGAAGGCCAACACGGGCTACAAGAGCACCATCGACAACTTGATAAAAGTAGTATTAGATAGAATTTAAAGTAAAAGAAAAATGAATCAAGAAGAATGTATCTGCGCCCTGGCAACCCCAGCCGGAGGCGCCATCGGAATCATCCGACTCAGTGGCAACAACGCCATTACCATCACCGACCAGGTTTTCACCGCAGCCAGCGGCAAATCCCTGACCGATGCCAAGCCCAACACCCTCCACTACGGAGAAATAAAAGATAAAAACGGCAACACCATCGACGACGTGATGGTAAGTGTCTTCAAGGCACCCCACAGCTACACCGGCGAAGACTCCACCGAGATTTCATGCCACGGCAGCAGATACATTCTGCAGCAAGTGATGCAGTGCCTGATACAGGCTGGTTGCCGCCACGCACAACCCGGCGAATACACCCGCCGTGCCTTCATGAACGGCAAGATGGACCTCTCGCAGGCAGAAGCCGTCGCCGACCTCATCGCCTCCACCAACAAGGCAACCCACCAGATGGCGATGAGCCAACTGAAGGGGCACTTCAGCAACGAGCTCTCCACCCTTCGTGAAAAACTCCTCAAAATGACCTCACTCCTTGAACTGGAACTGGATTTCAGCGACCATGAGGACCTGGAGTTTGCCGATCGCACAGAGCTCCACGCCCTGGCCGAGGAAATAGAGAAGAAGATAACCGCCCTCGCCCACTCCTTCGAAACCGGCAACGCCCTGAAGCAAGGCATCCCTGTAGCCATTGTGGGCAAGACCAACGCTGGCAAGAGCACCCTTCTCAACCGTCTGCTGCAAGATGACAAAGCCATCGTGAGCGAAATCCACGGCACCACCCGCGACGTCATCGAGGACACTACAGATATAGACGGCATTACCTTCCGCTTCATCGACACGGCAGGAATCCGATCCACCGACGACAAGGTGGAGCAGTTGGGCATAGAGCGCACCTATCAGAAGATAAAGGAAGCCAAGATTCTCATCTATCTCATCGACGGAAGCACTGATGATGACCAGCAGGATAAAGACATGGACGAGTTTATGGAGATTATTAATGACTACGACTGCCCGAATATAATCTTAGGTATCAACAAGTTTGACGACATCACGGAGTATAATGAAGAGAATATCAATGGATTCAACGCTATGACGGAAAGTCTCAACTCGTTCAATGCGTTCCAAAGCCAGTGTAGCGGAAAACCATTGAAGACACTCAATATAGTTCCGATGAGTGCCAAGTTGGGTTACAACATGGATGGTCTCAAGGAAAGTCTGGTAAAGATAGCCAATGTTCCAGAGATTACGGAGAACGATGTCATCATAACGAGTGCCCGCCACTACGAGGCGTTGACGAAAGCCAACGAAAATCTTCAGCGAGTATTGGAGTCGATGGATGCCGGCATGAGCGGCGACATCATCGCCGAAGATTTGAAAATGGCATTGGAAGAGCTTGGCGAAATCACTGGCGGCCAGATAAGTAGCCAGGAAACGCTGAACAATATCTTCAAGCACTTCTGCATCGGAAAGTAACCCCCTGGACAGCTCTAAAACGAACATTTTTATAACTGCTTGCAAGCCACCTACTTAGGTGGCTTTTTTCGTCTTAACACATTCCATTTGTAATTTGCTGAAACCAATATTTTGGTGTATTTTTGGCTCAAATTTCATTCGTGGCCCTCAATTCTGTGATCAAATGGAAAGCCAAAATTCTATTTTTGGACACCAATTGCAAAATCTGCAAACCTTTCCAGTGACCGACATTTCTCATGTTGGACACCATCATGAAAATTGCTGCAAAAACGTGAAAATTGCTGCAAAAGAATTAGGGGGACTCATAGGGTACTAAATAGCAAACAAAAATGAGGATTTTAAGAAAATGTGAGGTATGTGGTGAAGAGTTCATTGCTACCAAAATCACAAATAAGTATTGCTCCAAGAGGTGTGCTCGTGTTGTGCATCGGAAGAAAGAAGCTGAGAAAAAGAAAAAAGCAAGAGAGGAAATAACCGTTGAAGATCCATATATACGTGCTTCATGGCAAATCAAGAACTTCATGGAGTTTGCTCTGATGCTTATCAACACACGTCCAGTGGATGACTTGAAACTGAACCTTTTCACTAATGAAGAGGAAGACAAGATTCCAGACTTGATAGACAAGCTTGATGACATCAAGGACGACCTTGCTTCTTATGGCATTGAATTTACATACAAGTTCAGAGACTTCCATGACAGATGTATCAAAACAGATACAGGATGGACAATTACGCTTGGACGTGGTCTTGACATGTTTGAAAAATATAGTCCCTACTCTATTGCATCATCAAAACAGGACATGCGCAAGTGTAAGGAGTTTACTGCGACATTCATGAAGACTAAACATGCGTAACACAATATCATAGCAGCCACGGTATTCAATGAATACCAAAAGGCTGCCCTAATTGTAATTTATAGAACTGATATGGTAGAGTTCTCTGGAGGAAATTTAATTTTAATCAGAAAGAACAAACATGAGTTTAAAAGATATAGTTACATTATTCAAGAATCACCAAATCCAATATGGGCTAAATGGTGATTCTGAAAACCAAATGCAAGAATTATATAAATGGGAATTGGTGTCCAAACAAAATGGACACCCAGACCCTAATGTTGTAGATTTTTCTAAAGAGATTAAGTCACTTAATCTTAGCAATCTCTGCTTCAGTTCTCAGATTACCGCAATTAGAAATTTTGCGAAATATGAACCAGAAGAGTATAGAAAACTCATTAGAGCACTGTTTGATGAAAACACCCTTCTGCAAGAAAGAGTTGAAAACTTTACTGAAAGTTGCAAAACATTATGGGATGATAAGATCAAAGCAAAATTTACCAATCATACGAGTGCAATGTGTGATGAGCGACTTATCAGTTGTTTCCTGACATTCCATAATCCTCAGAAATATACTTTTTATAAAAATGACGTATATAAGAATTTATGCAAGCTTTTAGAAGTTAAGCCACGAAAGGCTGGTCTGAAGCTTGTTCATTTTTACGAATTACTGGATCAATACGTTATTCCAGAGATTGAGAAAGAGGATGAATTGATTTTGTCCATCAATGACGAAATAAAGAATAATGGATGTATTCAAAGTATGCCACTTACTGCCCAAACGGTATTATGGTACTATAATAGAGCATTATTAAAAAACACAGATACTGACAAGGAAGATAATGAAAATGATCTTGTTGAAACAAAAATAGACAACACTATGATGTATCAAAAATATATTGACTTGCTTAAAGAGAGCAAGAACTTAGTTCTGACAGGTGCTCCTGGTACAGGTAAGACCTATATGGCACAGGCCATTGCAAAAGAAATGGGATGTGGTGAAAATGAAATGTGCTTTGTGCAATTTCATCCGTCTTACGACTATACTGATTTTGTAGAAGGATTGAGACCTATCATGATGTCAGAAGGACAGATGGGATTTGAGCGTAAAGATGGAATTTTTAAAGAGTTTTGCAAAAAAGCTATCAAGAACTTGATTGATTCTGCAAAGAGTCTTGAAAATCTCTCTAAAGAATTATCTTGGGAAAATAAGTTACAGCAATTTATTGATGATTCTATAGACAACGACACAAAATTTAAATTATCAAATGGAAGTGAGTTTACGATAGATGAAATCAAAGGGAGAAACATTATAGCTCATAATGATAGTAACCCTAAAACGCCACTTATTCCTATAGACGCTGATGAAATAATAGAGTTGCTGACCAATGATGTTCCACTAAATATAGTGCGTGATATCCGTACCTATTTTAACAGAAAATTTGGTACACAACCTGATTCTTATGCATTCATTATTACGAAAGCTATTCGTGAAATGAAATATAAGACGCAAGTTATATCAGCAAACAAAATTGAGCGTAAGCCATTTGTCTTTATCATTGATGAAATCAATCGTGGAGAAGCTTCAAAAATATTTGGAGAGCTATTCTATGCCATAGACCCTGGTTATAGAGGCAAGAAAGATATTCGAGTAAAGACTCAATATCAGAACCTTGTCCCTGAAACAGATGTATTTGCAGAAGGATTTTATATTCCAGAAAACGTATTCATTCTTGGTACAATGAATGATATAGACCGTAGTATCGAGAGCATGGACTTTGCTATGCGTCGCAGATTCACCTGGAAGGAGATAAAGCCAGAAGATACACAATCTATGCTCGACAAACTCGAATGTGCCACTAAGGCAAAGAATGTTATGGTAAGATTGAATAATGAGATATCCAAGATTGAAGGTCTTGGCCCAGCCTACCAAGTTGGACCATCATACTTCTTAAAGTTGGGTGATAATGGTGGAAACTTTGAAAAGCTATGGAATATGAATATCGAACCATTGCTTAGAGAATATATCCGTGGTTTCCGCAAATCAGAAGAAATCATGGAAAAGTTGAGAAATGCTTACTTCGATACCAAAGAAAGCAACTCAAATATTAATGACAACGAATTGGTCGATGAGAATTAACTTAACAGACAATAATATTGGACAGGTAAAAGCTGGGATATTTCTTCGTAAAGATGTCTCAGCTTTATTCCCTATTGCCGACAAGACAATAGCTCAATTATGTCATGAAAATGAGAATCTGCTAGTATTTCCCTTTAGTATAGAGGATTCAGACGACAAAGTCGGTGAAGCTTCAGTTATGACCATTCTAAATACAAGTGACTCTGAAAAGGTACGTATTACCACAGGAAATGTGATGGGGTTTATCGGTGTTGGAAACCTGCAGATAAAAATCAAATCCCGCTTTGACGAAGGACGCGACGACTATCTCTTACATTACATGCTTCAAAAGGTCTTTTCATTCAATCTCTTTGACCTTAATCACAACAACGAAAAAGAGGATGTATTTGACTTTATCATGTTTATGTTCCCTCACTTGCTAAGGAACGCAATGCGCCAGGGCATATACAGAGAGTATCAGAACTTCAATCATAACGACTCAAAATTAAAAGGTACGATTGACTGGGGACGCCATATTGCCCAAAACATTCCGTTTGCAGGAAATGTGGCATACTCCACTCGTGAATATACCTATGACAATGACATGACAGAGTTAATCCGTCATACAATTGAGTTTATGAAGTCAAAGAGATATGGTCAATCCGTATTAGGTTTAGACCAGGAAACTATAGACAATGTAAAATCTATAATTTCACTAACTCCTTCATATAACAAAAATGAGCGTGGTGCAATTATTGGTAAGAACCTTAGACATAAGAGTCATCCTTACTATACGGAATACCAGCCCCTGCAATGCCTTTGCTTACAGATTCTAAGAATGGAAGAAGTAAAGTACGGAGAAACAGATGAGAAGATTTGCGGTATTCTGTTTGATGGAGCCTGGCTTTGGGAAGAGTATCTGTTTACCATTCTACAAAAAGAGGGCTTCAAGCATCCAGAAAACAAGAAACATAAAGGTGGCATCTATTTGTTTGAAGATCATAGTGGAATCCGTTATCCAGATTTCTATAAAGATGATATTGTTCTCGATGCAAAATACAAGAAGCTTGAAAGTTATGAAAAAGTTTCAAAAGTAAATCGCAATGACCTTCATCAGTTAATTACATACATAACTAACTTACAGGCATCGAAAGGAGTTTTTATAGCTCCTTTGACTGAAAGACAGCAGCAAATTCCAAAATCACGATTGAAGGACTCATCTGCATCACTATATATATTAGGTATTGAGATTTGTCACGCCTCCACTTCTTATGCAGACTTCTGTGAAAAGATGAAAGCAAAAGAAGCATTCTTTGTAGATACATTAAGACAATTATAATTGGTCAAATTACATATATTAAAGCAGGAAGAAACAGTTCTTTCTGCTTTTTTCTTTCATTTTTGCACATTCTTTTGATTGTGCAGATAGACTGCACAATCAATTCATACCTTTGCACCAGAAGTTAAACATTAATTGAAAAAAGGTATGGGACTATTCGATTTTTTATTTTCAAGCGGCGTTTCAAACAGCCAAAAGAAAGCGCATAGTAACGCTGGTAATAATACATCCTCAGACCATGAAAATTATGCTCGTGGCTATGAAGATGGTTATGATGACTGTTGCAGTGACCATGATTGTTCTTACAATGACTATCATACCTCAGTTCGGGATAAGAAATAGTGCCTAAAAAAGTTGGTAATCTCCGATATTTTTTGTATCTTTGTAGGTGAAATCCAATTAGTTACAAACATAAAAAG
>SKEU01001697.1_pt1 | contig 10301 bp, 7 predicted proteins | sample 4819571 | NCBI WGS metagenome assembly SKEU01 (sample SAMN11008801, study PRJNA524170) | human gut metagenome | biome: Human fecal sample; material: Feces; isolation source: fecal sample from pouch patient p8, p16 | host: Homo sapiens | place: Israel: Tel-Aviv | collected 2015-06-23
CCCCAGTTCCACTCCCAGCTCCCGTACTTCTCCGCCGCCAGGGTGCGCACGCGCTCGAGCTCGGTCTCCGTCAGGCTCTCCCGGACGAGGCCGCCGCGCGTCAGCTCGGCGAGGATAGCGCGACGAAACTCCCCGAGGTCCATGTCCGCCGGGAGGAAGTCCCGGATGTTCCCCACCCGGCTGCGCACGGAGCGCGCGGCCTTGGAGCGGAACTTCTCCGGGTCCGCCCGGAGCGCGCCCGAGAGCGCCTCCGCGTCCGTGTCGAAGCGCAGCGTGCCGTGGTGCAGCACCCGGCCGCGGCTGAGCCGCTGCGCCGTGCCGGAGACCTTCCGGCCCTCGACGCAGATGTCGTTCCGGCCCGAGAGCTCCGCCGCGACGCCCAGCGCGGAGAGCGCGCGGCACACGGGCCGGGCCAGCGCCTCCATGCTCAGCGAGGCCGTGTCCAGCGCGTCGGTTATGAAGGAGTAGTTGAGGTTCCCGAGGTCGTGATACACCGCCCCGCCCCCGGTCATGCGCCGCACGACGCGGATGCCGTGCGCGCGGACATAGGCCGGGTCCACCTCCTCCGCGGCGTTCTGGTTGAGCCCGACGATGACCGAATTCGCGTTCTGCCAGAGCATCAGCCAGTCGCCCTCGCGCCGGTTTTCCAGCACGAACTCCTCAAAAGCCAGGTTGAAAGCCGGGTCAGTGCTGCCCGTCTCAAGATAGTGCAGGGCCATATCGCGCCTCCGTCTCAATTGGTGAGAAAATTATAGCCTATATTTTCCTTAAAGGCAAGCGTTTCTCAATATTTTCTCATATCTGTACAAGCGGCGGCGGGATGCGGTATAATGTGTCAGAATCACGCAGGAAGGAACGACTAAATGAAACGGCTGGTCATCGGAATACTGGCGCATGTGGACTCGGGCAAGACCACGCTCAGCGAGGCGATGCTCTATCGCGCGGGCGCGCTCAGAAAGCTCGGGCGGGTGGATCATCGGGACGCCTTTCTCGACACCGCCGCGCTTGAGCGCGCGCGGGGCATCGCCATATTTTCAAAGCCGGCGCTGCTCTCCCTGCCGGAGGCGGAGCTGACGCTGCTCGACACGCCGGGGCACGTGGACTTCTCCGCCGAGGCCGAGCGCGCGCTGCAGGTGCTCGACTACGCCGTCCTGGTCGTCAGCGGCACGGACGGCGTGCAGAGCCACACGGAGACGCTCTGGCGGCTGCTGGAGCGCTATCAGGTGCCGGTGTTCATCTTCATAAACAAAATGGACCTCGCGGGCGCGGACCGGGGCGAAAGGCTCGCGGAGCTGCGCCGCCGCTTCGGCTCCGGCTGCGTGGATGTGACGAACCCCGCCGAGGCCGAGGACCTCGCGCTGTGCAGCGAGGAGCTGCTAGAGACGGTAATGGAGGGCCTCTCCCCCACCGACGAACAGCTCGCGCGGGCTGTATCGCGGCGGGAGCTCTTCCCCTGCTTTTTCGGCGCGGCGCTCAGGCTCGATGGCGTGGACGCGCTGCTGGAGGCGCTGGAGCGCTATACGCTGCCGCTGCCGGAGCGCGCGGACTTCGGCGCGCGGATATTCAAGATAACAAAGTCCGAGGACGGACAGCGCCTCACCTGGCTGAAGGTCACGGGCGGGGAGCTGCGCGTCAAGGACGAGCTCGCCTCGCGGAGCGACGCACGCCGGGAGTGGCGCGCAAAGGCCGACCAGCTCCGCCTCTACTCGGGCGCGAAGTTTCGGCTCATCGGCTCCACGGAGGCGGGGACGGTCTGCGCCGTGACGGGGCTTGCCGAGAGTTACCCCGGCGAGGGCCTGGGCTTTGAGCCGGACGCGGCCTCCCCGGCGCTCGAGCCTGTGCTGCGCTACCGGGTCATCCTCCCCGCGGGCTCGGACGCGGCGACGGCGCTCCGCCAGCTGCGGGAGCTGGAGCAGGAGGACCCGGCGCTGCACGTCGTCTGGGACGAGCGCCTGGGCGAGGCGTTTTTGCAGCTCATGGGCGAGGTGCAGCTCGAGATTCTTCAGAGCGTTATCGAGCGCCGCTTCGGTCTCAAGGTCACGTTCGATGAGGGCGGCATCCTCTATAAGGAGACGATAAGCGCCCGGGTCGAGGGCGTGGGCCACTACGAGCCGCTGCGGCACTATGCGGAGGTGCACCTGCTGCTCGAGCCGGGAGAGCCGGGGAGCGGCGTGGTCCTCGCCTCGGACTGCCGGGAGGACGAGCTCGCGACAAACTGGCAGCGGCTCATACTAACGCACCTCGCGGAGAAGTCGCACCTGGGGACGCTGACCGGCTCGCCGCTCACCGACGTGAGGATAACGCTCCGCTCCGGCCGCGCGCACCCGAAGCACACCGAGGGCGGGGACTTCCGCCAGGCGACTTACCGCGCGGTGCGTCAGGGCCTGCGCACGGCGGCGGCCTCGGGCGGGGCTGTGCTGCTTGCGCCCTGGTATGAGTTCCCGCTGCGCCTGCCGCAGGAGGCGGTGGGCCGGGCTCTTGCGGATATGCCGCGGCTCTCGGCGGAGTTCGCGCCGCCGGAGACGGAGGGCGAGACGGCGGTCATCCGCGGCCGCGCGCCGGTCTCGGAGCTGCGCGGCTACGCGCGGGAGCTCGCGGCGTACACGAAGGGCCGCGGCCAGCTCTCCTGCCTCCCCGGCGGCTACGCGAAGTGCCACAACGCCGAGGCGGTCATCGCCGCGGCGGGCTACGACGCGGACGCGGACACGGCGAACACGGCGGACTCCGTGTTCTGCGCGCACGGCGCGGGCTTTGTGGTGCACTGGGACGAGGTGCCGGAGCACATGCACCTGCCCAGCGTGCTCGAGCGCGAGCGTCGCATTTCCCGGGAACCGGAGGAGGCGCGGGTCGAGCGCGCGGCGGCGTACCGGAACATGCTGGCCACGGACAAGGAGCTCATGGCCATCTTCGAGCGCACCTACGGCCCGGTCCGGCGCGACCCGGTGCAGGCCATGCGCCCGGCGCGGCGTCCTGAGAGCCCGAACCTGCGCCGCGCCCCGGCAAAGCGCTCCCCGGACGGCCCGGAGCATCTGCTGGTGGACGGCTACAACGTCATCTTCGCCTGGGACAGCCTGCGGGAGATAGCCGAGGGCAACCTCGACGCGGCGCGCCAGCGGCTGATGGACATCCTCTGCAACTACGCGGGCTACCGGCAGATTGTGCCGATACTGGTTTTCGACGCCTACAAGGTCAAGGGCGGCGAGCGGGAGGTGGAGAAATACCACAACCTCTACGTCGTGTACACCAAGGAGGCCGAGACGGCGGACATGTACATCGAAAAGGCGACGCACGAGATAGCAAAAAAATACACCACCCGCGTCGTGACCTCGGACACGACGGAACAGCTGATTATCCTCGGCAACGGTGCGATGCGCGTGAGCTCGCAGAACTTCGAAGAGGAGGTCCGCGCCGTCGAGGAGGAGATACGGCGCTACCTCGGCTCGCAGGGGAAGTAGTGCTGGGAATAGCTTGTAAAGCCGCGGAATTTATGATAAGGTAAATAAAGATGATCAGACAGCCCATGGGCTGTCTGCGTTGAGCGGAGCCGCTCAACAGCGTGTTAAACTTGTGACTACTCAGGGAGGGATATCATGAAACGAAAGATTTTGATGCTCGCACTCCTCACCGCGGTATTTGCCCTGCTCCTCTGCGTCGGCGCCGCGGCGGCGGACGAGTACGACCTCTGGGTCAACGGCGTCCAGGTCACCAGCGACAACGCCGCCGACGTGCTGGGTAATGCCGACGAGGGCGCTACTGTCAAATATGACGCGGCCACCAACACCCTGACGCTCGACGGGGCGGAGCTGAGTGTTTTGCACACGTTCGATAATCAATACTACGGTGTGATTCTGGCAAGAACAGACGACCCTCTCACCGTCAACGTTATTGGAGACAGCAAGATAACGGTTGAGGCGCCGGGTGGAAATGTTGACAATGAACAAAGTGCATTCGGCTTCGGCATATTGCACGATGAAACCGGATTTGCTCCTGTTAATAAAACATGGTCGATAAATCTGACCGGTACGGCAACTCTGGATATTGAAGTCAATTATTTCGGTGCCGGAATAAGGGCTCATGAAGATGTAGACATCGAGAAATTGTCATTAAATGTCAATGTCAACAAGACTGATGATATCACCGATGAGTATGGCGGCGGCAAGTTTTCCGAGGCAATACGTGCAAATGATACCCTCACAATAGAGAACGGTGCAACTGTAAATGTGAATTCTGTTTCCGGCACCGGCCCTATATACAGCGAAAACGGAGATTTGGTCATTAATGATGCAACAGTAAATGTAACGTCCTTGGCTGGAATAGAACTTTCGGATGGAAGCAAATTGGGTGCAAATCCCATCATATCATACGGAGATGTGATCATCTCCGGCAATTCAAGCGTCACGGCGAAGGGCTATTTTGGAATCTGCGGTAACAATATTCAGATATCCGGCAACGCCGTGGTGGACAGCACTTCTACCGTAGACAGTGCTTTTTGGGTACCGACGGGCAAAATGACCATTACCGACAACGCGCAGGTGACTGCCAGAGGCTTTATCGTTGGTATCAATTCCAGTGGCGGCGTTGAGATCACCGGCGGCACTTTAAAGGCGTGCGGTGAAACGAACTACGCCATATACAGCTGGGAAGACCTGATCATCAAAAACAGTATAGTTGAAGCAATGTCTGATTCCGAATATTACTCAATAGGTGCCACAGGCGCTGTTGATATAGATGATTCATGGGTCTCATCTAATAACGGTGCGTATGACGCTGCCATAAATAACAGCGTTGAGATAACGGGCAGCAGCGGCAAAGCCTACGGCGACGTTGCTTTGCCCGGGGACGCGATTGTTCCCGAGGGCTGCGTCCTTGTCCTGCGTGAGGGCGAAAGTCTCACCATACCCGTGGGTGTGACGCTGACTAATAACGGCACCATTCAGGTCCTGGGCGGCAGCTTTACCAACGACGGCACCTACATTGACTACGGCAAGACTATCGGCGAGATACAGGGCAGCGGCAGCTTCCCCAACAACTGTTTCGTCACCGTCAAGTCCGGCAACGGCGCGGAGGATGTGGTCTATCGCGTCGTAAAGGGCGAGGGCTTCACCCTCCCGGAGGCGCCGCAAAACAGCGGGTACATCTTCCTCGGCTGGAGGAGCGGGGATGCGACGTACAGGGCCGGGGAATCGGTTGACATAACTTCTAACGCCACCTTCACCGCCGTGTGGGGCAACCTGCCGGATGTGAAGCCCTCCGAGCCGGAGACCCCGGACACGCCGGTGTTCCCGTTCTACGATGTCACCGCCCGCGACTGGTATTACAGCGCGGTGAAGTATGTCTACGAGAAGGGCCTCATGGACGGCGTGGACGTGGGCGTATTCGCCCCGAACGACACGCTGACCCGCGCGATGGTGTGGACGATCATCGCCCGTGCCGAGGGCGTGGACACCACCGGCGGCGCGACCTGGTATGCCAAGGCCCAGGAGTGGGTCACGGCGAAGGGCATCTCCGACGGTGAGAACCCGAACGCGGCCATCACTCGTCAGGAGCTAGTGACGATGCTCTACCGTCTGGCCGGTGAGCCCGCGGTGAGCGGAACGATCACCGCGCCCGACGCGGCGAGCGTGAGCACTTGGGCAACCAACGCCATGACCTGGGCGATGAACATCGGCCTCGTCGAGGGCGACGAGAACGGCGCGGTCACGCCGACCGCCACCGCGACCCGCGCCCAGGCTGCGGCCCTCATCATGCGCTACCTCGAGGCGTAAGCAAAAAAATAAGACCGGGAGGGGAAACCCTCCCGGTTTTTCAATAGCCTCTTATGGGCAGCGACTCGTCGTCGCTGCCTTTTTCTATCTCGCGGATGACGATGTAATAGCTGTAATCGTCGTTGACGTCCACCTTGACGCGGTCGCCGACGTGGTGGCCCATGATGGCCGCGCCGACGGGCGACTCCTTGCTGATGAGCCCCAGCGGCGCGTTCTGCCGCAGCGTCGTGACCAGCCGGATGTCGCGCTCCTCGTCGTCGTCCTCCATGTAAATCTTCACCCGGTCGAACAGCCCGACCTCATCGCTGCCGGACTTGTCCTCGATGACCTTTGCGGTCTTTATCATGCGGTCGAGATAGCGGATGCGGCTGTCGTTGCGGTTTTTCTCGCGCTTGGCGGCCTTGTACTCGAAGTTCTCGCTCAGGTCGCCGAACGCGCGGGCGACCTTAACGTCGTCTATGAGCTGGGGGCGCAGCACGTTCTGCCGGTATTCCAGCTCCTCCTGCATCTTTTTGACGTCGACTTCAGTCAGTTCGTCGTACAATTGTGAGACTTCCTTTCAAAATAGTGCGCCGCTCAGGCGTCGAACTCCTCGGCAACGTCGCGCAGCAGGCTGCGGACCCTCAGGTGCTGGGGACAGACCTCCTCGCAGTGGCCGCAGGCCATGCAGTCGTTGGGACCGGTGCCGTTTTTGATGAGCTCGGCATAGCGCTCCGAGCTCTGCGGGCGGCCGAACATGATCTTGGAGTTGTAGCAGGAGAAGAAGGAGGGGATGTCGATGCCCATCGGGCAGCCGGAGGTGCAGTAGCGGCAGGCGGTGCAGGGGATGGCGCCCTTGCCGCGCAGCGTCTCCGCCACCTTGCGCACGGCGGCGAGCTCGGTCTCGTCCAGCGGGCGGAAATCCGACATCGTGGCGAGGTTGTCGCGCATCTGCTCTATGCTGCTCATTCCGGAGAGCACCATGTAGACGTTCTCAAAGCCCTCGGCAAAGCGCAGCGCGTAGCTCGCGTGGCTCCCGCCGCCCAGCGCGTCGAGTATCGCACCGGCGTCCGCGGGCAGCTCAGAGAGCGCGCCGCCCTTCACGGGCTCCATGACCGAGACGCGCTTGCCGTGCTTCACGCAGACCTCGTAGCACTTGCGGCTCTCGACGACGGGGTCCTCGTAGTCGAGGTAGTTGAACTGCAGCTGCACGAACTCGAGCTCCGGCTGCTCGGTGAGTATGCGGTCGAGCACTTCGGCCTTGTCGTGGAAGGACATGCCGAAGTGGCGCACCCGGCCCTCGCACTTGAGCTGGGGGATGATCTCGAATGCGCCGCAATCGCGGTAAAGGTCGTAGCGCTCGCCGCTCATGGCGTGGATGAGGTAGTAGTCGAAGTAGTCGACGCCGCAGCAGCGCAGCTGCTCTTCAAAGAGCGGCAGCACGTCCTCACGCGTCTTAAAAAAGCCGGCGGAGAGCTTGTTTGCCAGCACGAAACTCTCGCGCGGATAGCGCGCCGCGAGGCAGTCGCGTATGGCCGTCTCGCTCTTGCCGTCGAGGTAGCCGTGGGCGGTGTCGAAGTAGGTGAAACCGGCGGCGAGGAACTCGTCTATCATGGCGTTGAACTGTTCCTTGTCAACCTCGCCGTTGACCATGGGCAGGCGCATGGCGCCGAAGCCGAATCTTTTCATGTCAGGCCTCCTTAGTATTGTGTGCGGCCGGGGCGGGGACTATCTCGCGCACGGTGAGCACGCCCCCGGCCACGGAAAAGCGGATGTCATAGCCCGCAAAGGTCATGCCGTAGACCCTGTCGGGCGCGGATTGATACGCCGGGCGCGGGTCCTCGGCGAGCACCGCGAGCGCGGCGGCGCGCTTGCCCTCGGGCAGCACGGCCAGCAGCTCGTCGCTGCACTGTACCTCGACCTCCCGCTCCCAGCCCGCGCGGGCGATGCCGCCAGAGGCGTCCGGGATGCAGTCGGTGTACGGTGCGTAGGGTTTGATGTCGAACACCGGGGTGCCGTCCATGAGGTCGGCGCCGAGTATGTGCAGCACGGGGCCGTCCGGCGTGTGCAGGTCGATGCCCGCAAGGCGCACGCAGGATAGACCGAGGGGGTTCGGCCTGAAGGGCGAGCGCGTGGCGAAAACTCCCCGGCGCTCGTTGCCGCCGAGCCTCGGCGGGCGCACCGTGGGCTGCCAGCCCTCTCGCAGATTGCCCGAAAACTGCCAGATGAGCCAGATGTGCGAGCAGTCCTCAAGCCCGCGCAGGGCGTCCGGACTGCGGAACTCCGGCGTGAATACAATGTCCGCCTCCAGCTCCGGCACAACGCCGCTCTGGCGCGGTATCCCGAATTTGCTGGAAAAATCGCTCCTCACATGGGCGATGGCGCGCAGGGTCATCTCGTCTGCCAAAGGTGCATCCCTCCCAAGCGGGATTATAGCGCTTTTGGAGCGGAAACTCAAGCAAAGGCGCGTAACTATTGACATTTTCGCCCGGAGTGTTATCATGTTACGCGGATTTTGAGTGGGGAGGCTGCGCTTTGAAGAGCGTTACTGCGTTTTTCCGCCGCGAGCCGGTGCTGGTGATATCGGCCGCCGCCGCGCTTTTGTCCATGCTGGCGGTCCCGCCCGGACCGGGGTATGCGGACTACATAGACCTGCGGGTGCTCTGCCTGCTGTTCTGCCTGATGGCGGTCGTGGACGGGCTGAAGGGCTGCGGCCTCTTCGCCGTTCTGGCACAGCGGCTGCTCTCCGGGCGTGGTAGCCTGCTGCGGGTCACGCTGATACTTGTGCTGCTGCCGTTTTTCACCTCCATGCTCGTGACGAACGACGTGTCGCTCATCACCTTCGTGCCCTTTGCCGTGCTGATTCTGAACGCGATAGGCCGGACGGACCGGCTGATACCCTTCATCGCGCTGCAGACCATCGCGGCGAACCTCGGCAGCATGGCGACGCCGGTGGGGAACCCGCAGAACCTCTTTATATACGCGCGCTACTCGGTGCCGACGGGCGAGTTTTTCGGCGCGGTGCTGCCTATCGCGCTCGCGAGCCTCGTGCTGCTGGTGCTGGCCGTGGCCTTCGGGCCGAAGGGCGGCATTGAGGTCCACTTCGGCGAGAGGGCGGAGATAACGCACCACAAGCGCCTCGCGCTGTGCATAGTGCTGTTCGTGTTCTGCCTGCTCGCGGTGCTGCGCGTGGTGCACTACGGGGCCGTGACGGCGGTGGTGTTCCTGACGCTGCTGCTGGCCGACCGCGCGGCGCTCAAGCAGGTGGACTACTGCCTGCTGCTGACCTTTGTGTTCTTCTTCATCTTCGCCGGAAACATCGGCAACATCCCGGCGGTGAACGACGCGCTCTCCGCGATGCTGGACGGCAGCTCCTTCTTCACCAGCCTGCTGGCGAGCCAGGTGATAAGCAACGTGCCCGCCGCCGTGCTGCTCGCGGGCTTCACGAGCGACTGGAAGGGCCTGCTCCTGGGCGTGGACGTCGGCGGCCTCGGCACGCTCATAGCCTCGCTCGCGAGCCTCATCTCCTTCAAGCTCTACTGCGCCACGCCGGGCGCCCGGGCAGGGAAGTACCTGCTCTGGTTCACCGCCGCCAACGTGGCCGCGCTCGTCGTGCTCATACCGCTGTCGCTGCTCTTGCTCTGATACGAAAAACGGGAGACCCGAAAAGGGCCTCCCGCTTTTGCTTTCATAGCGCTCACAGCCCCGCAAGCTCCGCGAGGTCGCGCGCCGTGTCCACGTCCGCAAGCTCCTCCGCCGGGGCCTCTACGAGCAGCAGCGCCTCCGGGTGCCGCCTTATCACCGCCGAGCCGCCGCGGTCGCCCTCGAGCGCCAGCAGCTCGGGGAAAAACCGCGCGGGAAAGAGGCAGGGGTTCCCGCGCACGCCGCCGTGGGCGAGCGCCGCGATGCGCTCGGGCTGCTCCAGCCAGGCGTCGATGAGCCGCGCCACAGTCTCGCGCCGCAGCAGCGGCTGGTCCGCCGTCATGAAGAGCGCCGCGGCGCAGGGCCGCACGGCCTCCAGCCCCAGCCGCACCGTCAGGCTAGCGCCGCGCTCCGGCTCGGCGTTTATCACGGGAGTGAAGCCGAATTCCTCCGCCAGAGAGAGCCCCTCGCGCCGCGCCGTCACCAGCGCGACTGAGCCGAGACGCTCCGCAGGCACGGCCTGCGCCGCCCGGCGCAGTAGGCTCACCCCGCCGAGCTCCGCCGAGAGCTTGTCGCCGCCGAAGCGCGAGGAAGCGCCCGCTGCCATGAGCACACAGCCTATGCCATGTTCATCCAAACGCCGTGCCTCCCCTCGAAATTTATGCAACAAGTATATGCCGCATGGCAGCGCCGCGTCAAGGGCCGCAAATGACTTGCACAGCGGCTGCACTGCGTCTATAATAAGGGGAAAGAAGGGAGGCGCAGTATGAGCTACGTAGGAAAACGTGTACCCCGGGTGGACGCCCCCGACAAGGCGGCGGGCCGGGCCAAGTACACCGCCGACCTCTGCGGCAAAAACGCGCTTGTGGCCAAGGTGCTGCACGCGCCGCACGCCCACGCGCTGGTGAAGAGCAT
>SKEU01001700.1_pt1 | contig 10296 bp, 7 predicted proteins | sample 4819571 | NCBI WGS metagenome assembly SKEU01 (sample SAMN11008801, study PRJNA524170) | human gut metagenome | biome: Human fecal sample; material: Feces; isolation source: fecal sample from pouch patient p8, p16 | host: Homo sapiens | place: Israel: Tel-Aviv | collected 2015-06-23
GCGCAGGACCGCGCCATCGTGGACGAGGCCTACGCCGGTGACATCATCGGCCTGTTCGACCCGGGCATCTTCTCCATCGGCGACACCTTGTGCACCGGCAAAAAGAAGGTCCAGTTCGCAGGCATCCCCACCTTCTCGCCGGAGCACTTTGCCCGCATCGAGCAGAAGGACACCATGAAGCGCAAGCAGTTCGTGAAGGGTATGGAGCAGATCGCCCAGGAGGGCGCCATCCAGATCTTCCGCGAAGTGGGCGGCGGCATGGAAGAAGTGGTGGTCGGCGTGGTCGGCGTGCTGCAGCTGGAAGTGCTGGAGTACCGCCTGAACACCGAGTACAACGTGGAGATCCGGATGCAGCAGCTGCCGTTCGAGCAGCTGCGCTGGGTGAAGAACGACCCCGACACCTACAACCTGCGCGACTTGGACCTGACCAGCGATACCAAGGCTGTGGAGGATATGAAGGGCAACCGTCTGCTGCTGTTCACCTCTGATTGGGCCGTCCGCTGGGCCGAGACCCACAACGACACGCTGGAACTGAGCGAGTTCGGCAATATCTGATTGGAAAAAAGAGAGCTGCTGTGCGGAGCTGACTCGCACCGCAGTTCTCTTTTTTATAAAAAAGCAAAAATACAACAAAAGATGCCAGCCTCTGTATGAATGGTTCCCATTGCGGGGAACACTGCTGGCATGGAGGGAAACGTATATGGAAAACCTGAACATTGGCCGCAGCGGCATCGAAGTGCCTTTTCTGGGCATGGGCACCTGGGCCATCGGCGGCGGCAGCTGGTGGGGCGACAACGACGATGCCCTTTCCGTAAAAGCCATCCAGACTGCCGTGGAGCAGGGCATCCAGTGGATCGACACTGCACCCATCTACGGGCTGTACCACAGCGAGACCGTGGTGGGCGAGGCCCTGAAGCACATCGACCGGGACAAGGTGGTGATCTCCACCAAATGCGGCCTGGAGTGGCGGCACGAAACGCCGGTGCTCCACAAGGTCGTGGACGGCACCACCGTTTACCGCGACCTTTCTGCAAAGAGCATCATCGAGGATGTGGAGGACAGCCTGCGCCGTCTGCACACCGACCATCTGGATGTGCTGTACACCCACTGGCAGAGCCCGGATTTTGGCGTGTATCCGCTGGAAGAGACCATGGAAGCCATGATGAAGCTGAAGGAGCAGGGCAAGATCCGCGCCATCGGTGCTTCCAACGTCACCTCCGATATCATCCGGGGCTACTGCAAGTACGGCCAGCTGGACGTCATTCAGGAAAAGTACAGCCTGCTGACCCGCCGCATTGAAAAGCAGCTGCTGCCCACCTGCAAGGAGCTGGGCGTTTCGGTACAGGCGTATTCCCCGCTGGAGCAGGGGCTTCTGACCGGCAAGGTGACCATGGACACCACCTACCCGGAGGGCAGCACCCGCAACACGAACCCCTGCTTCCAGCCCACCCGCCGGGCACAGGCGCTGGAACTGCTGGCAAAGTGGGGCGATCTGACCGAGAAGTACGACTGCACCATGGCGCAGCTGGTCATTGCCATGACCGCCCGCATGATCCCGGGGCTGCACGTTCTGTGTGGTGCCCGCAAGCCGGAGCAGGTACTGGACAACGCCGGTGCGCTGCACATCAAGCTGGACGGTGCCGACGCCGTCCGCATGAAGTGGGACGTGGACGCGATTTCCTGAGCATAAGCAGAACAACACCGGAGCATCTTCGGACGCTCCGGTGTTGTTTTTATCTCTTATTCTCCTCTTGCCAGCGCTTGCAGCTTTTGCTTGTCCAGCACCTGCACGCCGCCGCGGTACAGCCGCACCCAGCCCTCCTGCGCAAAGTATTTGAGCATCCGGCTCACCACCTCGCGTGCAGAGCCCATGTACTTTGCCATCTGGTCGTGGGTCATGCGGAGGTCCGCGCCGCCGGTCTTGGCAAGCTCATCGGTCAGAAAAATGGCAAGCCGCCGGTCAGCGCTCATGAACAGAATCTGCTGCATTGTCCACATGGTATCGGAAAAGCGCTCTGCCGTCATCTGGTAGGCGTAGCAGCGCACATAGACGTTTTCCTGCATCAGCTGCCGGAAGATGCCCGCGCTGATGCACAGCGCTTCGGTGTCCTCTTCCGCGTCGATGTAAAGGTCGATGTTCACCGCGTCCATCACGCAGGAGGCGGACAGAATGCACACCTCCCCGCCGAACAGGCGGTACAGTGTCACGTCCCTGCCGTCCTCGGACAGCAGATAGGAGCGCAATTGCCCGCTGCGCAGCAAAAGGATGCCCACACAGCTTTCCAGCGGGCTGTGCACCCGGGCGCCCTTGGCGTAGTGCACCGGGCGGGTAAAGCGGCACAGCCGCTCCTGTTCTTCCGGAGTCAGCTGCTCCCAGAATGGGAAAGCACAGGCCAGACACCGTGCGTGCGGAGATGCTTCAGCCATGCGGTTCACCCCTTTCGCAGCGCCTTGGCGGCTTCCGTGCCAGCCAGTGCGCCCTCGTAAACGGCCTTTGCCACCTGCAACAGCCCGCCGGTGCAGTCTCCGGCGGCGTATAGGCCGGGCACGGTGGTCTGCATTTTGTCGTCCACCACGATGCGGCTGCCCTCTACGGCAGCGCCCAGCTTTCGGGCAAGTGCGGTACTGCCCGCCACGCCCAGCGCCACAAATACGCCGGATACTGCCCGCACCGCGCCGTCTGCCAGCTGCACGCCGGTGACGGTCTGCTCGCCCAGAATGGCCTCCACCTTTTGGGTGCAGACGCTCACCTCGGGCGGGAAGTCTGCGGTCAGGGCTGCGCCGTTCGTCAGCAGAGTGACGCTTTTTACCACCGGCAAAAGCGCCTGCACCTCATGCAGGGCGTACTCGCCGCTGCCCAGCACCGCCACATCCTTTCCGCGGTAGAAAAAGGCGTCGCAGGCTGCGCACCAGCTTACGCCGTGGCCTTCCAGCCCGGTCAGCCCCGGAATGCGGGGCACCGCGCGGGAAGCACCCGTTGCCAGAATGACCGCGTCTGCCGGGTACGCGCCTGCCAGCGTTTCCACGGTCAAACGGTCGGTCCATGTCAGCCCCACGGCCTCGGTCTGCACGAATTGCACCCCCAGCCGCCGGGCGTTCTCGATGCTGCGGCGTTCCAGCTCCGGCCCGGAGACCGGCTGGGCGAAGCCGTAATAATTTTCGATTTTTTCGGCGCGCGCCAGCGCCCCGGAGCCCTTGGTCAGCACGGTGGTCTGCACCCCGGCGCGCACGGCGTACAGGGCAGCGGACACCCCCGCCGGGCCGGAACCTACGATGACGATGTTGGACATGGTGTTGCTCCTTTGCATGGTTCATTGCCCTTATTATACACCAAAGCCGCGCAGATTTCTGTGACCGGGTCGCAAAAACTTTTTGGGCGGCGGGCACTGTTCAAGCTCCGGGGCGTGTGCTATACTGTTGTCATGTTGAAATTTCTGCCACAGGGGGCTTTTGCTTTATGTCCAAACAACGTCTGCTTTTTATCACCACCGGCGGCACCATTGCCAGCGTGCGCACCCAGCAGGGGCTGAAGCCCGTGCTTTCCAGCGAGGAGCTGCTTGCGCATCTGCCGGAATTGAAGGAGCTGTGCTGCCCGGAAACGCTGGCGCTGTGCAGCATCGACAGCACCGACCTCGGGCAGGAGCACTGGCTCATGATGGCACGCGCCATTCAGGAAAACTACGCCTTGTACGATGGCTTTATCATCTGCCACGGCACGGATACGCTGGCGTACTCTGCGGCGGCGCTCTCTTATCTGATCCAGAACGCGGATAAGCCCATCATCCTCACCGGCGCGCAGCAGCCCATCTCCAACGAGATCACGGATGCCAAGAAAAACCTGCGGGACAGCGTGGTCTGCGCCATCGACCCGGGCAGCCGGGGCGTGATGGTGGTGTTTGGCGGGCACGTCATCGCGGGCACCCGCGCCAAGAAGAACAAGACCATCAGCTACGACGCCTTTGCCTCGGTCAACTTCCCGGAATTGGCGCTGGTGCAGGGCGACCGGCTGGTGCGGTACATTCCCTCGCCGTGGCCCACCGGCCCGGTGGAGTTCAGCCGCACGCTGGACAGCCGGGTGTTCCTGCTCAAGCTGACCCCGGGCATGTCCCCGGCGCTCATCCCGGAGATCTTCCACCTGTACGACTGCGTCATCGTAGAAAGTTTCGGCGTGGGCGGCATCCCGCAGCAGCTGATGGACGCCTTTGCCGCCGGGCTGGGCGATTACGAGACCACCCACAAGGTGCTCATCATGACCACGCAGGTCACCTACGAGGGCAGCGACGTGGGCGTGTACGAGGTGGGCAAGCGGGTGCGCAACCGCTTCCGCTTCTTAGAGGCCCACGATATGACCATTGAGGCCGTAGTGACCAAAAGTATGTGGCTGCTGGCACAGAACTGCGAAAGCTTTGACCAGCTGCAGCAGCGGTTCTACCGTCAGGTGAACTTTGACACCTTCTATCACTGAGCCACTTTTTCAGAACACCAGCTGCACCAGCAGTACATAGCAAAGGGTGCCCCCGGTTACGCTGAGCAGGGTCTGGTGCTTCCACTTGTGCAGCGCGATGGTCGCCAGCAGCGCAAGCGCTTCCGGGATGCCGTGACTGCCGGAGAACGGGGTGACGCCCTTCAGGCAATAGACGATGAGCATCCCGAAGATGGCGGCGGGCAGCACCCGCCCCAGATACCGCACCACATCCGGCGGCTGCTGATCCTTGGAAGAGAACACCACAAAGGGCAGAAAGCGGGTGAGCATGGTGGCGGCGGTGCACACCGCAATGGTAAGCCCCATCTGAACTGCTGTCATTCCTCTACCTCCCCGGCTGCTTTTTCCATCGGGCGGCGCAAAGCCAGCAGCAGCACCAGAATGCCGCCCATGGACGGCAGCAGAAAGCTGCCGGAGCCAAATACCATCAAGCACACCAGCGGCACGGCAAGCCCGATCAGGGCACTGCCGTGCTGCTTATCTTTTTCCCACTGGTTCAGGAAGATGACCGTGAACATTGCGGTCATGACAAAATCCACGCCCTCGGTGCTGAAGGGCAGCACGGTGCCCAGCGCAGCCCCAAGCCCGGCGCTGCCCACCCAGTAAAGCTGATCCAGCAGGGTGATGAAGAACATGAACCAGCCCTTGTCCACCCCTTCCGGCGGCGTTGCCGAGCAGGTGATGGAAAAGGTCTCGTCGCTCATGGCAAAAATCATGTAAAAGCTGCGCCAGCCGTAGCCCTTGTAGCGCTCCAGCATGGCAAGGCCGTAGAACAGGTGCCGCGCCTGGATCATCAGCGCCATCAGAAAGGCCGACAGCGGCGAGAACGCGCCCAGCAGCAGGCTTGCCAGCACGAATTCCAGCGAGCCGCCGTACACGACAGTGCCCATGAGCATGGGCATCCACACCGGCAGCCCCAAGGACTGCACATAGATGCCGTAGCCCAGCCCCAGCACAAAATAACCTGCCAGCACCGGGATGGTCTGCGGAAAAGCCGCCCGCAGCGCCCGCAGGCAGGGGTGCGGCAGAGCGGGGGAAACAGTTCGGGACAGATGCTGCATAGAAAAGCTCCTTGCTTTGTGGGAACAGCGGGCGGCCGCCCATATACCCACATAGATTGTATGGAATAAGTGATTTCTATTATAGCACATCCCTGCGCTTTTGCAAGACGGCTGGTGTCCTGCTGCCGGGACGATTTGGAATGCGCTCCGCGTTGCTCTGCGCATCTTCAGCGGAAAAATGATTTAGAATTTCGCAATTCCGGAAAATCTGCGGATTTTCCGGAATTGCCTTTTCACGGGAGGGGACGCAGCGGGAAACGGCAGCTGCCGCGCTTGTTTCCTGCGGAAACAGCCGCGCGGCGGGTCCCTTCTCAGGCTCACTGCGTTCGCCAGCTCCCCCGAAAGGGAGAGCTTTTTGCGCTGACCGGCAGATATCCAAAGCTCCCCCTTCGGGGGAGCTGGCACGCCGTCAGGCGTGACTGAGAGGGTTAGCGCCTGAGAGGGCGAGCCCGCTGCCCTGCAGGCGTCAAACGCAAAAGCAGCCAGACCGGGCGGTCTGGCTGCTTTTATGCTTATAAAAATATTTTACTCTACCTCTTCATCCGCGAAGATCCACAGCACCTCGTTGATGTGGGAGCCGCTGCGGGAGTAGGGGGTCACACGGATGCAGAAGCTGCGGCCATCCGTCTTGCGGTAGCGATGCTCCAGCAGGTTGCTGCTGAACACGGTGCTGCGCACAAGGCCGAAATCGAACAACTTTGCAAAGTTTTCTCTGTCCTCGGGCGCTACCAGCTTGTCGCGGTAGTTGGTCAACGCAGCGCGGAAAGAGCCGCCGCAGGTGTCCAGAACGGACTGGAAGTCGTCCGGCACAATAACGGGGCGCACGGTGTCCTCCTGCAAGTCCACCACGATTACAGTCTTGTACTTGGGGGCAAGCACCTTTAAAAAGTGCTCGGCATCCCGCTTTTCCTGCAGGGTGCGCTCCATCTTTTCGTTCAGGCCTTCCAGCTGGCGGGCGCGGCCGTTGTGGTCGTAGTAAGCCTGCCGGTCCTGCCGCATGGCAGCCTCAGCCTTGGCCACAGCTTCGTCCAGATGGCGCAGGTCGGCGGTCTGCTGGATGCCTACGGAAATAACATAGTCCTTTTCCTTCAAAAAGGCGCGCATCCGGTCCGCAGTGCTCCACACGCTGTAAGGCGGCTCGTTGGGGGTCAGGATGACAAATTCATCGCTGCCGATGCGGTACACCCGGCTGGTGGCAAAGAACTTGCGGGCGGCATTTGCCAGACAGCACAGCAGGGTGTCGCCGCTGCGGTGACCCAGATGCTCGTTTACCTCGTGCATCCCCACCACATCAATGTAGGTGCACACCACGGATTCGTACCCGCTGTTGGGCAGCTCCCGCAGGTCGGCTTCGTACCGGCTGCGGTTGGCAAGGCCGGTCAGGGTATCGTGGCTGTAAGAGAAGTCCAGCTCCTCGCTGAGCTGGTCGGCCTGTGCGTCGTTGCGCACCAGCACGGTCGCCCACGGGTTCTGGGCGCAGCAGCCCCGGCAGGGCAGCACCTCTGTGGTGACCCAGATATACTGGCCGGACACGTTCTCGCGGTAGCGGTAGAACTCCGGCGCAGTGGCGTGGTACAGCACAGAGCGCAAGGCCTCCAGATCGGTCTGCTCCAAGAACAGGTCTGCGTCCTCCTCGTGCACGATCTTCTCGTTCACCAGACGGTCGCAGTAGTTGACAAAATCTTCTTCTTTTTCCAGATCCGGATCCAGCAGGCGGGCGTCCCGCTTGATCACCCGGTACGCACCGGTGGCAAGGTTCAGCAGCGCGATCACCAGCACGTTATCGGTAAAGATCTGGTAGGCCTGCAAGGCCAGCGCAGTCTTTTCGGTGCCCGGGTTCTCCACCCGGCGGTCACGGCGCATCAGGTCGCGGCGCAGATCCCAGTAATCCTGATTGGTGGGATCTGCCAGCAGTTTTTCGGCGTTTTCCACCGGCATGGGCTTGAAGAAGTAGTAGCCCTGCGAGTACAGGCAGTCTGCCGCCTGCAGCATGGACACCTGCTCCGGGGTCTCCACACCCTCGGCGATGATGGGCAGGTTCAGCCGGTGTGCCATATCCACCACCGACTCCACGATCTGCACGCCCTTGCTGCGGTTCTCCTGATTCATGTCGATGAGCTTCATGTCCAGCTTGATGGCATCGACGTTGGTATCCTTGAGCATATTCAGCGAGGAATACCCGCTGCCGAAGTCGTCCATCATCACCGCAAAGCCCTTGCGGTGCAGGCCCTGAATGGCGTTTTCCACCATCTGGGTGTCCTCGGCCACCATGGTCTCGGTGATCTCAGCCAGCAGGAGTTTGGGCTCCAGCTTATATTTTTCCACCAGATCTGCAAAGATCTGCGGCACATCCAGATTGAGGATATCCTGCACCGAAACGTTCACCGACACCGGCACAAGGTTGCTGCCGCTCTCCTGCCACTTCTGCAGGGTCTGGCAGACGGATTCCCAGATGTACTGGTCCAACCTTGTCACAAGGCCGGTGCGCTCCAGCAGCGGCATGAACTCGGCAGGGGGAACACAGCCCCGGGTGGGATGGTTCCAGCGCACCAGTGCCTCCATGCCCACGATGGCGCGGGTGATGCTGTTACACTTGGGCTGCAAAAAGAAGCAGAATTCGTGGTTGTCCAGTGCGTGCTCCAGCTCGCCCAGCAGCTGCTGCTGTTCTTTCAGCTCGTTGAGCATGGTGGGCTCAAAGCGGTGCAGGTAGCCGCTGTCGGTCGTCACACCGGCGATCTGCGCGTAGTTGCACAGGGTGGCGGCATCTGCACCGGGGTTTGCCTGCACAGGGCACACGCCCATTACCATAAAGAAGGTGACATCCTGCCTTCCGGCAGCCATGCAGGCCTGCAGCGTAGCAAGCACAGCAGTCTGCTCGGCCTTTTCGTCCGGCAGGCACAGGAAAAAGTCATCGTTTCCAAAATAGCCCACAGGATAGCCGGTCTGCCTGCTGTAACCCAGCAGACAGTTTGCCACAGTTTCCAGCAGAGCATCGCCCTTTTCGGTGCCGTAAAGCTCGTTATAAAGTTTGAAGTGCTGGATATCCACAGCGGCAACAGCCCATTCTGTTCCCTGATGCGCGGTCAGGAATGTATGCAGGGCCTGTAAAAATGCGTCCTTGCGGTCGATCCGCTCCAACGCAGCAGATGCCGGTGCGGCGGCATCTGTTTTGGTCTTTCGTTCCTCTGACATAACGATTCCTCACAATTTGGATAGTTTCAATACGGATAAGCCGATTGCGGTCGGTTTGTATACTTTATAATCAGTATAACACGGTTTAAGTCGTTTTGAAATAGTTTTTTCACACTTTTTAACAACATTATTCGAGCGAAGTGCAACAAAAATGCCACACACAGCAGCGCCGGTGTGGCATTCGGGGTCATTTGGTATTCTTGTTGTCGTCCTTGTTTTCCTGTTCGGCGCGGTGCAGCATCTCCCGCAATGTGGGCAGACTGCGCAGCTTGCTGCCGTGCCGGAGCTTCGGGTAGGCACGCAGCATACGGCGCGGGCCCACGATGCGGGGGGTGCGCAGCAGCTGCGCCTGCATTTCCTCGCTGCGGGCTTGCAGCTCTGCGGCCAGCTGTTCCAATTGCAGCAGCTCGGCGGCGCGCTCGGCAGTGCCCTTGGCAGCAAGGCGGGCGGCGTTGGCAGCTTCGGCAGCGTTCAGGCGGGCGTCCTCGCTGGCGCGGCGGGCAGCCTCGGTAGCCTCAGCGGCCTTGGCGCGGATGGCAGCCATGGTCTCACGGGCAGAGGGGCGCTTTCCGGCAGCATCCCGCGCTTCGGCGGCGGCAAGCTTGAATTGCAGCCGTCCCTCGTCCAGCTTCTTGTCGGCGTTCAGAGTGGTGGTGCCCAGCAGCTGGGTCATGGCATCGCTGACGGCGTGGATACTGTCGCCCAGCTGCTCCATGGTGTCCAGCGTATCGGCCAGCGCAGAAGCAGCAATGGCGGTAGCCACCACGTCCGCCGCGTACACGGCGTACAAAAAGCACATGAGGATAACCCCCACAAAGGGCGGGATCAGGTCTACAAGGTCAGCCACCACCGGGTGCACGATACGCATGACCACCAGCGTGCCCACGCCCCACAGCAGGCAGAATTCCAGACAGATATAGCCCCCGATATTAAAGGGAAAATCGCTGTAATCCCACCAGCGGGTGTGGCTGTAGTGCTCCAGCAAATGCCCGGCAATCCTTTCCACCACCGTGGCATACAGCGCGCTGAACAAAAACAGGAAGAACCACCCGCCGCTCAATTCCCGCAGGGCAATGGTGATCAGGCAGCCGGTAATGCCATAAACCAGGCACAGCGGCCCGTGCAGCAGCTTTACCTCCCGGTAAAGGCCCGCCCCCGAGTACCACCGGCAGTTGGGGGCCTGGGTGTTGTCCACGGCCACCTCCAGGCGGTTGGGCTCTCCAAAGCGCACCCGGCGGGTCAAGTCCACCATAAAGGGCGTGTAGCCGTAGGGGTGGAAGCCCAGGCGGCTGCCGTTGAGAGAGACCATGGTGTTCCCATACACGCCGTCGAACTCCACAAAGACTTTCTCCCCCTCCCACTCCTGGGGGATGTCCAAGGTTTTCTCATAGGTCCCCGCGCAGCCGGGGAAAAAACCAGAGGCCGCGTTGGCCCCCCTGCTTTGAGGCAGCCCTACCTGCATGTCGTGAGGCAGGTCTACAACAGTCCTTTCCGGCGTGGAGAACCGGTCTGGAACACCCCGGTAAAAGCTCCATCCGGCCATAATGCGCTGTTCCTGCA
>SKEU01001703.1_pt1 | contig 10280 bp, 13 predicted proteins | sample 4819571 | NCBI WGS metagenome assembly SKEU01 (sample SAMN11008801, study PRJNA524170) | human gut metagenome | biome: Human fecal sample; material: Feces; isolation source: fecal sample from pouch patient p8, p16 | host: Homo sapiens | place: Israel: Tel-Aviv | collected 2015-06-23
TTATGTCACTGTCAATTGTTCATACCCGCGCAGCCCTGGGAGTAAATGCGCCCCCAATCACTGTTGAGGTACATATCAGTAAAGGTCTACCCGGCTTAACGATGGTGGGCTTACCAGAAACAACGGTAAAAGAAGCTCGCGATCGCGTGCGCAGCGCCATTATCAATAGCGGATTTTTATAAATTAGTGTTCTTTGCTGTTTCATAATGTGCCACGTTGTTCGTTATGTTTTTGATTTTTAAACGCATTGCAATTTTTCTTGTTCCAGCTTGTTCCACGTTGTACCCCCTTGTGCAATGATCGGTGTAGTCACTGGTGTAGTCATTTTTTTACAAAATTGGGGTGCGGGGGAGAATAAACGTGAGCAGAGCGCTTAACAAACTGAACGATACATTGTTAAGAAAACTTTATGGTAAGCCAGCGGAGAAAAATACGTTCTATAGCGATGGCGGTAATCTGAGCGTGAAATATTTAACATCAGGTAAATTGACCTGGTACTTCACCTACAGGGCTGGAACGGGAAGGGATACCACACCGGAACGCCTGAAGCTGGGAAACTATCCCGATCTGAGCCTTAAAGCAGCCAGGGAAAAAGCCGCAAAGTGTCGTGCATGGCTGGCAGAAGGGAAAAACCCACGTCATGAACTGAACTACACTGTGCAGGAAGCGTTAAAACCCGTAACGGTTGGCGATGCGATCAGTTACTGGCTGGAAACGCACGTAAAGGAAAACCGTGTCGATTATGTATGCCTGAAAAGTCGCCTGAATAATCACGTCATACAGCACATCGGTAACATGCCACTGGATAAATGCGAATTACGTCACTGGCTGGCCTGTTTTGACCGGATACGCAAAAAATCCCCCGTAACGTCTGGTCACATGATGCAGGCGTGCAAACAGGCGCTTAAATTCTGTCGTAAACGCCGCTATGCCGTCAGTAACGCTCTGGATGATCTCAACGTGGTGGACGTTGGTAAAAAACCAGGTATAAGCGAACGCGTGCTTAGTAACAAAGAACTGGGCGAATTATTACAGGCGCTGGATAAAAAAATATTCCCGCCCTACTACAGCGCACTAATCCGCCTCCTGATTGTGTTTGGTTGCCGAACCGGAGAACTGAGGCTGTCGGAGATCAGGGAGTGGGATTTTAAGGAAATGCTCTGGACAGTACCGAAGGAGCACAGCAAAACGAAGGTCGCCATATTCAGGCCAATACCGGAAAGCATTTTACCGTTCGTCACACGGCTGGTGGAGCAGAACCGACACACAGGACTATTACTCGGGGAACTGAAACAGGAAGCCAGCGTGTCGCAATACGGCAGATTCACGCACAAAAAATTAAACCATCCGCACTGGTCACTACACGATATACGGCGCACGTTTACCACGATGCTGAACGATTTAGGCGTGGATCCGCATATTGTCGAACAACTCACCGCTCACCAGATGCCAGGGATGCAGCGAGTCTATAACCACTCCCGTTATCTCGATGCGAAACGTAATGCGCTGGACATGTGGACAGAGCGGTTAGAGATACTGGCGGGTACTCACGAAAACGTAACCACACTGCCAATAGCCAGAGAAATATAATTTTTTTCGTGATTTTTCAGAACGGACACAACGTGGAACAACGAGACACAACGACGAACAACGGCGAACAATCTGGAACAAATCTGATTATCTATGATTATTTCTGATTAACTCCCTATAAGTCTGATTTTCTGGTGGTTTACTGTTTTTTTGTACATTGGCGAATCAATCTTAAAAATATGTAAAAAAGGCGTAAATGCAGAATTTTACGCCTTTGTATCCAAATGAATCAAAATAGTTTTTTTCTAATTGCGCCTGTTTCAGCGACGAACACCACATCACTGTTTGCCATTCCATAAACACCCTGACACAATCCGACACAACCCAACCCAATAATCCACCCAATGACTCTTTAAGAAACAACAAAGGGGGAATTGTGTTAAGCACAGATCGCTTTATACGTGAAAAAGAATGTCAGCAACTTACAGGCCTGAGCCGCTCATGTCGGTATCGCCTGGAAAAGACCGGACAATTCCCATCACGGCGTAAACTCGGCGGTCGTTCCGTTGGCTGGTCTTTATCCGAAGTTCTGGCATGGAAGGACAGCCGCGAGGCAGTTCACTAATCAGGCTGGCGGCGCACCGCCGCCACCCATCCACTAACACAGAGATCTAACCATGAATACTGGATATACGCCCGAACAGGGGCGGGGCTTCGTTCGTCCTGGTGAAACTAAAAAGCCATGTTATCGGGTATTTTCAGGCATAAAAAAAGCGGCCCCGATAAGGAACCGCCTTTCTGAACAATTAACCTGCTGCGAAAAAAATGGATCAGTGCAGGGGAATTATATCAACCGTGTGGTGAAGCGCCACTATTGCCGGATAACAGGCAAAACAAAGGCGACCGCAAAAGGGTCGCCAGTGGGAACAAGGGAAAACAAAAGCATCACCAACAATGCCACATTTGCGGCTGGTGGGCAATGTGATCAGTCAGATTTGGTTCGTTCCAAGGTTTGCAACGAGAGTTTTTTCCTGCGCTCTTTAAGGAATTTCTCAAGAGCAAACGAACAAGGTGCGAATCTTTCTGATTCATGCTCTATCTTTCTGCGCCGTCTTTTCCGTGTCGGTGATAATGTTTTGGTCAATTCTTTATCGGTCATTGTGTTGCCCTGCATAGCAATGCGCCGTAGTTACTCACACCACGGCGCTGATAGTGATTATTCTGATTCTTTGGCCTTCCGGCGCTGTTCATATTTTAATTTGCGTCCACAGGCATCTAAGACCCATGCGGAAAAATTAGCACTAGGATTAGTTAATTTTTCTTGTTCAACGCTGGCATCAATCCCATCTATAAGCTCATGTGGGAATCGAATATTTTTCTTTGCTGATTTGTTGTTTGTGTTACCGCTAGACATTGATGCACCTCACTTAAATGGACTTTATGGGCGCACACAATACAGCAAAAAAAATGAGATGTTAAGTATTGACATGTGCGCACACATGATTTTAATCTGTGCGCACAGTTTGAGTTTTGTCACTCAAATTAAGCAACGCCCCGCAGTGCTCGCAACACATGCAGGGCGTCTAACAACCAACGATAGCAGAAGTATCGAGGCAGCTATGAGAAATTATACCAGACACCCGCAAGGGCGGGACTCGTACAACCTGAATAAATACATCTGGCGTTTTATCGCCCTGAGCACGGCACAACCGCGCGTGATTACCATTGAGGCCACCAGCGAACAGGAAGCGCGTCAGCAATCTCCTGATGGCTGCGTGATGGTATTCGCTGCCCGTATTCGCCAGGGGGAACACCATGATTAACCTGTCACTTACCGACCTTAACCGCGTTCAGTTTCGTGAGAAATTTACCGGGCAGCTACTGGTCAATGTGGATAAAGGTCGCGTGGTGTGTAATTACCACCTGCCAGATGAAGCCATTGTCGCAACAAGGGAATCATTACGGGAACTCGCAGAACGTGCCGGAATGATTAACGCGAATATTCAGGGGGTGAGACATGTGCAATAACACCCGTCCGGACGCAGCCGCCGAAGCCATCAAAACGCTGATGCACGCGCTGATTGATATTTCATGCACGGTAGCAATCGCAGAAAAACACATTACCAGAGAGCCGGAATATACAGGGGCGATAATCCCGCATTCGCTGGCTTACGCACAGCTTACCGCTGATATGGCGCTGAATGAGGCTAAAGCCATCCTGATTGCTGATTGTGAAAATGGCGGGGGCGATTATGCGAAATAAACATGATATTGAAGACCTGGCATTTGAAGCCCTGCACTCTGCGAAAAAAATCAGGGAAGTCGTCAATATGTGGATGAACAGCCTTAGCACCGATAAATCCGATAGCAGAGAAGAAATTCTTATTTCTTTGCTGTTAGACCTGGCAAATACACAGGTTTCTCTGACATCTGATATTGAGCTCGCCGCTAAAAAGCTGCCTCTGGAGTAAAAAAATATGAAAAAGAAAAATTCTGGCTTTACTGCCAGCGGCCCCGCTCGGCCTGAAATCCGCCCCGGCGATATTTTCCGGGATAAATACGGCAGCACGATAACGATTAAAACCGTCGATGATTTTCGCGTGACCTATATCCGCGAAGGTTATGCGCATCCCTGCGTGTCGTCGCATATGCGCTTTGAAAGGGAGTTCACCCTGGTAAGCAAAGCACCACCAGCAGAATTAAGCGACATCGACAGAATCATGCGCGTTACAGGAATGGAACGCATTAAGGCAGTACGTGAAATTATTCGTGAACGGGGAAAGGCAAAATGAAGCGCGCACCAAACTTAAAGCACCAGCCAGCCGACAAAATGACGGAGGTAATCATCTTTGCAGGTAGTGATGCGTGGAGCCATGCGAAAGAGTGGCAGGAATGGGCAGGTAAGCATATTGCCGCCGACAATGTGCCACCTGTCGTTCTGTCAGATGAACACCTGAAAGATATTACCGGTTATCAAATTATTGATGATAGCCGTCAGTGTGTGCGTGTTTACCGCGCAGGGCACATCACTGAACGTAGCCTTACACAGATCGTCACGTTGCTGGCTGTGGCTGGCGTGAAGACCGTATACGAATACGCGGGTATAACTGACACCAGCCCGGCGGATTTATCCGACCAGTTGCCTCGCCTCAAAGACGAATACGAGCGCGGGGAAAGTCTGGTGTTGCCTTTAAAGAAAAAAATTACAGAAAGCCAGGGCGATGATGAATTAAAGCCCCGCGTTGAAAGTCGCGCCGATGGTGTTTTCTGGGTAACGCCAAAAGTGGATAAGCAGTCAGGCGAAATTATCCGGCCTGAGACGTGGTTATGTTCCCCGCTTGAACTACTGGGAACGGGGACAATCGGTAAAGAGCATTACCGCGTGATGCGCTGGAAAAAATTAGCAAACCATGAAGTCATCACAATGGCGGTTCCGTGCGGTGGCATTGGCGACCGTGACGGCTGGCGGCTGCTGAAAGACCACGGACTGAACGTAACAACTAACGGCAAATACAGGGCTATCCTGGCTGATTGGATGCAGTTAAGCGGAAGCCATGAGGAATGGCAGTTAAGCACAACAACGGGCTGGCATTTTGGCGCGTACATCATGCCGGACGGTTCGGTCATTGGTGATTGCGAAAAGCCAGCCCTGTTTACCGGAAAAACGGCTGCTGTTAATGGCTATTCCGTGGCAGGAACGGCGGAGGGTTGGCGCGATACCGTGGCGCGGCTGGCTGGTGGTAATCCGTCCATGATGCTGGGTGTGGCGGTATCGTTATCCGCACCATTAATCGGGCTGGTGGGGGCTGACGGCTTCGGGGTACATCTTTTCGAACAGTCATCGGCAGGGAAAACCACCACACAGAACATCGCATCCAGTTTATGGGGAGAGCCGGACGCACAACGGCTGACCTGGTACGGCACGGCGTTAGGTATCGCCAACGAGGCCGAAGCACATAATGACGGGCTGTTACCCCTGGATGAAATAGGTCAGGCCGGAAACGCGCGGGAGGTGTCCACGTCAGCCTATACGCTGTTTAACGGTTCGGGGAAATTACAGGGGGCGAAGGACGGCGGCAACAGGGAGATCAAACACTGGCGCACGGTGGCAATCAGCACCGGAGAAATGGACGTTGAAACATTCCTCAAAACGGAGGGGATAAAAGTCAAGGCGGGGCAGCTTGTCCGCCTGCTTAACGTGCCGATGGAAAAAGCCACGCAGTTTCACGAATACAGCACCGGAAAGGCGCACGCAGACGCGTTAAAGGATGCCTGGACAGAAAATCACGGGGCGGCGGGTCGAGAGTGGGTTAAATGGCTGGCAAACCACCAGCAGGAAGCAAAGGACACGGTAAGGGCATGCCGTGAACGGTGGCGCAACCTGATACCGGAGAGCTACGGCGAACAGGTTCACCGTGTGGGGGAGCGATTTGCCATGCTTGAGGCGGCGTTAGTGTTGTCCGGTCATATTACTGGCTGGGATGTTCAGGCGTGCCGCGATGCCATACAGCATAATTTTAATGCCTGGGTGAAGGAGTTCGGCACGGGTAACAGGGAATTTAAACAGATGGTTGAACAGGCAGAGGCTTTTTTAGCGTCGTTCGGATTCAGCAGATACCTTCCGTGGCCCAACACCGACGAGCGTGATTTACCGATTAAAGAGCTTGCCGGATACAGAAAAGGGAGTATCAGAAACGAAGATGACGAGTTCCGTTTTTACACGTTCCCGCATGTGTTTGAAGGTGAGATCGCACAGGGATTTAACCCGTCGCATTTTGCAAGAGCGCTTGATGCGGCGGGGATGCTGGAAAAGGGGAACGACCGCCGTTACAAGAAAAAGGCGCTCAGCAAAATTGGGGGGAAGCAGCATGTTTTTTACGTGCTGATGTTCCAGCCTGAGGCAGAAGATTAACCCCCTGTGTGATGTAAAAAGTTGCGGGTTATGCGGGTTATCCTGTGTATAAGTGCATTAACTGTATGAATAAAAAGGAAATCAATAACCCGCACGTAACCCGCAAAACGGCAGTTATAACCCGCAAAAGTGCGATTATAACCCGCAGAATTTCACCGTAAGGGTGTAAACAAGCGTAACCATCAACGTTAAAACCGGAGAGCAGACAGCATGACAGCACAGATAGCGGCTTACGGGCGGCTGGTGGCTGACCCGCAGTTAAAGACCACCAGCAAAGGGACACAAATGGCGATGGCGAGTATGGCGGTTCCCCTGCCGTGCAGCCAGGCAGATGACGGAACGGCGACGATGTGGTTATCTGTCCTGGCGTTTGGCAGACAGGCCGACGCACTGGCAAAACACCACAAAGGCGAACTGGTGAGCGTGGCGGGTAACATGCAGGTGAGCCAGTGGACAGGCCAGAACGGGGAAACGCGGCAGGGCTGGCAGGTTATTGCAGACAGCGTAATCAGTGCGCGAACGGCGCGACCGGGCGGCAAAAAAGGTCAACAGGGCCAGGCCACTGACGCACTGAACAGGGCAAAACAACAGACAAGCCAGCACGATGACCCGTACGGGGATAACATACCGTTTTAATTCACAACAGCGAACAGAGTAATTACGGGGGAAGGCATGACAACGCTGACCATTAACCGGAAGCCGAAAGGCATTTACGGCACGCCGCAGAAAACGACGCAGGCGGCGCAAGAGCAGGATAAAACCACATCGGTGCATAAAGTGATACCCGGCAATCAGAACGCACAGCAGAAGCCCACAGGGGCGACACCGTGGCAGCATATGACCAAAAGGCAGCGCAAAAACCGCCGACGCGTTAACCGCCTCACTGAGATGTGGCCTGACTTATTCAGCCATAAAGCACCGAAGCCGCTTAAGGTGGGGATATTCGACGACCTGATGCAGGATATCGCCGTCAGGGGGCTGGCATTCGGGTCGGGGGTATTACGTGCGACGCTGGCATCCTATGCGCAGTCTCCGCGCTATTACCGCGCCCTGATAGCTGGTGGCGCACGTTACGACCTGAAAGGCCAGCCATGTGGGGAAGTGACACCACAGGAACAGCAGGAGGCAGAAACACGGCTGATGGTGCTGAATGAGAAGCACAAGCGCCAGCGCCGGGCAGCAAAGGGGGATACATGCCAGTGACATTTGAAGAAGTTCAGCAACATAAAAAGCTTCATGGTTTTGATGATCTGGAAACCACGACAGCAAAAAAATATCGTCGGTTGCTTTCTTCCGATGCGTTATTTTTTGTGGATCATCATGATTTTCTGCGTAGCTCACTGACCGGGGAAATTTTCGCAACCAACCGTGAGCAGGTGGAAGCGATGATCGAATATTTGTGGAAAATAAGACGCAGAATGCGGGAGCCAGTGAAACAATAAAGCGATAAAGGCCCGGATTTTTTCCGGGTCTTTTTTCAGGTTTTGTAAATTATTTGTTCGTGGTTGTTCCAGGTTGTTCGGTGATTCTGGTTGATGTTTACATACTGATTTTTATGTATATGTTGGCGTGTGGCACTCAGACGTGAGCCGCCACAATGCCGCCTGACCCCCTGCGCGATGCCGGGTTGATCTGCGAGATGCCGAGAGTGTCGGGCGGCGCTCCCCCCGTGTTGGTTTCACGTCCTGAATCTTAACCAATGCGAGAAAACCTTCATGAAGAAATTAATCGAACTCCGCCAGCAAAAAACCGCCCTGAAAAACCAGATGCGATCCCTGCTGGAAAAAGCCGACAGTGAAAACCGCAGTCTAACCGATGACGAAGGCAAACAGTTTGATGAACTGCGTGCAAAAGCCGATTCCCTCGACACAGAAATTTCCCGCCTCGAGTCTGTGGCTGATGAAGAACGTAACCAGCCTGGTGTTCCCGTCGAAGATAAAATCACCAAAAATGAGCTACGCTCTTACATTCTGACCGGGGAAACCCGCAACCTGTCCGGCAGTGTTCCGGCTGATGGTGGTTATACGGTTATCCCGGAACTGAACAGAGAAATTATGCGTCAGCTTTCTGATGAGTCGGTGATGCGTAAAATCTGTACTGTTAAAACCATTCACAGTAATGAATTTAAGCAACTGGTTTCTGCCGGGGGTGCGGTCGTGGGACACGGCGAAGAAGGTGCGGCACGTAACCAGACGGCAACCCCAAAACTGAATGAAGTCAGTATCCGCCTGTATCCGATCTACGCTTACCCGAAAACCACTCAGGAAATTATCGATTTTTCCGAAGTCGATATTATGGGCTGGTTATCTTCTGAAATTGGCGACACTTTCGTTGATACCGAAGAAACGGATCTGGTTTCCGGTGATGGCGAGAAAAAAGCCAAAGGTTTCCTGACTTTCCCGCGCGCTACGGATAATGACAAAACCCGTCCTTTCGGTACGCTCCAGACGAAAAAAGTGACTGGCAGTCTCAGCGCCGATATGCTGATTGACCTGAAATTTACGCTGCGCAATAAGTACCGCAAAAAAGCTGTATGGGTGATGAACTCAAATACAGCCGCCTCCGCACAAAAACTGAAAAATGCCACTGGTGATTACATCTGGCGCGATCGTTTACAGGCTGGTGATCCTGATTCTCTGCTGGGGCTTCCGGTTGAATATCTGGAATTTATGCCGGACGGTGTGATTGCAGTCGGTGACTTTAAGCGCGGTTATTTCATCGTTGACCATAAAACCGGTACGCGTACCCGTCCGGATTTCAGCGAGCCTGGATTCATTAACATCTATACCCAGAAATATCTGGGCGGTGGTGTGGTGGATTCGAACGCCATCAAGATTCTGGAAATTCAGGCTGGCAAGTAATGAGCAAAGGGGGCTTCGGCCTCCTTTTTCAGCTTTATGGAGTACACCGATGAAAAACACCGATTTTGAAATCCGTACATCTGAACTGACCGCCAGCGATAAAAAACTGGTGGGTTATGCCGTTCGCTGGAACAGCCTTTCAGAAATTATCTGGGACGAGTTTCGCGAACAGTTCACGCCGGGGGCTTTTGCTGACTATCTGGCGGCGGGTAATGATGTGCGCTGTCTGTATGAGCATGACTATACCCAACTGCTGGGGCGTACCAAATCCGGCTCACTGGTACTGACTGAGGATAACACCGGGCTACGTTTTGAACTGACACCGCCAAATACCCAGCTTGGAAAAGATGTGCTTACGCTGGTGGAACGTGGCGATATTACAGGAATGAGCTTTGGCTTTCGCGCATTATGCGAGGAGTGGAATATCGCGCAAAAACCGTATCTGCGTACTGTAACCGCCGCAGAACTCCGTGAAATCACGATAACATCGATGCCTGCTTATCCCGAATCCGGCGTGGAGATTGCCCACCGTTCGTTGTTTGCACAGTACCCTGAATTACGCCCGGCAGGAAATAATCGTCATCGCTGGGCTGAACTGGCGGGGTTGTGATATGTGGTGGCCTTTTAGTCGTAAAAAAAGCGATCTGCGTAACCTGTCCATTGATGATTTTCTGGCGTTGTCTGGTGTACCAAATACCGGATCCGGAGAATATGTTTCTGCCGGGACGGCTGAATCATTGCCTGCTGTGATGAACGCGGTTTCTGTCATCGCTGAGGCGGTGGCCACGATGCCGTGTTACCTGTATCTGGTACGCAATGATAAGGGCAGAGAGGCGCGGGAATGGCTGGATGCGTATTCCGCTCTATTCGATCACGGATTGGCATCGAAGTCCGATCAGCGATTCGCATCCATTCGATCAACCGGGAACTTAACTTTTTCTACCGCTTTTTAACGCGTTTTTTCGCTGCTTTCCACT
>SKEU01001706.1_pt1 | contig 10274 bp, 8 predicted proteins | sample 4819571 | NCBI WGS metagenome assembly SKEU01 (sample SAMN11008801, study PRJNA524170) | human gut metagenome | biome: Human fecal sample; material: Feces; isolation source: fecal sample from pouch patient p8, p16 | host: Homo sapiens | place: Israel: Tel-Aviv | collected 2015-06-23
GGGTAATATGCAGGTATGCGGATACAGGCGCCGAAATGATTTCGTGCCGCTCACGCGGCAGCGGTGCGTCGAGTCGCCGCACCCTACAATCGCTCGATTACAGCCTTGCGCCGCTTGTATGCAGGAAAAACTCCGCATTTTAATATTCCGCAGGAACGCCGGGCCCCTGCGGAATGATTTTTTGATTCTGTTTTTTTACATTCTCTCCGGCACGCTTATCTTGAGCAGGGTCAGGATGTTCTTGAGAACCTCTTTGACGCACAGGCACAGATATATTCTCGCCGCACTCAAGTTCTTGTCGTCACAGTTGACGCGGCAGGCGTTGTAGAACTTGTGGAAGAGGGTCGCAAGGTCGATGCAGTAGCGTGTGATGCGCGCGGGATCATAGTTTTTGGCGGAGAGAGCGATCTCGTCGGTGAGCGACGCTAAGTGCCTGATTATCTCGCGCTCCTCGGGCGCGGTGAGCAGGTCGAGCTGCTCGGGCGTGCACTCGGGGATGTCACAGCCCTGCTCCTTGAGCTTTCTCAGTATGCTGCAAATTCTCGCGTGGGCGTACTGGCAATAGTAAACGGGGTTCTGCGAATTCTCGGCGACGGCGAGATCGAGGTCGAACTCCATCTGTGTTGCGGGTTCGCGGAGATTGAAGAAGAAACGCACCGCGTCTATCGGTATCTCTTCGAGCAGGTCGACGAGGGTTATCGCCTTGCCGGTGCGCTTGGACATGCGCACGACTTCGCCGTTTCTCGTCAGGCGAACGAGCTGCATGAGGATTATATCGAGCTTGTCGCCGTCAAGACCTATCGCGTCGAGCGCGCCCTTCATTCTGGCGACATGACCGTGGTGGTCTGCGCCCCAGACATCTATCGCCCTGTCAAACTTTCTGACGGCGAGCTTGTTGCGGTGATATGCGATATCCGCCGCGAAATAGGTCGGGTTGCCGTTCTGGCGGATAAGCACATCGTCCTTGAGACCGAGCTTGTCGATCTCCTCCTGCGTCTTGCCCTGGGCGAGCAGGCGCTTTGTCTGAACCTCGATGTTCTTGTACCACAGCGCACCGTCAAGCTCGTAGGTGAGTCCCTTTTCTTTGAGCAGCTCTATTGTGTCGCGAAGCTCCGTGCCGTTGTGCAGGGTGCTCTCCTTGAACCATGTGTCGTATTCTATTCTGTATTTTGAAAGTATCTCGTGCATCGAGTCGATGTTCTTCGGCAGCGCGAAATCGACGAGCGCCTTGCGGCGGACTTCCTCGCTCTCGGAGATATATTTGTCGCCGTAGACATCGGCAAATTCCCTGGCGCGCACGGCTATGTCCTCGCCATGGTAGCTGTCCTCGGGCAGCTCGGGCGCGTCGGCGCCCTTGTATATCTGCTGATAGCGGATATCGAGCGAGAGGGCGAATTTGTCGATCTGATTGCCGGCGTCGTTGATATAGAATTCGCGGCTGACATCGTAGCCCGCAAAGTCCATGACCGCCGCGAGGCAGTCGCCAAGAGCGCCGCCGCGGGCGTTGCCCATGTGCATCGGACCCGTCGGATTGGCGGAGACGAACTCAATATTTACCTTTTCGCCCTTGCCGAAATCGGAGCGGCCGTAGTCGCTGCCCTTCTTGCGGATATCCATGAGAATCTCCGAATAGAAGCGGTCGGCGAGACGGAAGTTTATGAATCCGGGACCCGCCGCTTCGCAGGATGAGAATGCTGTGCCCTCGAGGTCAATGTTCTTTGTTATAGCCGCGGCTATCATAGCGGGCGCGCGTCTGAAAGCTCTCGCCCACGCCATGGCGGCGTTTGTGGAGTAGTCGCCGTTCTTTCTGTCCGCCGGGATTTCGACCTTGAAATCCGTGAGCTCGGCTTCGGGCAGTTCACCTGCCGCCATCGCCTTTTTCGCGGCGTCCCTGACAAGCTCGCAGAGCTTATCCTCGACCTGTTTTACAAGCACTGACATAAAATTTATCCATCCTTTCGTGTAACCGCAGTTTCTGCGGGCAAACCGTCATTTTTACTGTCCGCTGACCGTTATCTTCAGCTCGTTCGACGCGGCGAGATCCGCGTTGACATCGATAGTGTAGTTGAGCAGCAGCTCGCCGCCCTCCTCCGTCACGGACGACTCGACTTTCTTGGCGAATATGCCGAGGAGCATATCGCCGAACGGTGTCGCGTAGTGGCAGACATGGCGCCTGCCGCGCTCCATGACCATCTGTGTAGTATATGCGCCGTTTCTCGTCATTGTGACGAGTCCGCCGTCCTCTATGAGCAGGGTGGTCACGCAGCCCTCCATCTCGGCGGCAGGCTCTTCATATGAGAGCTCGTAGCCGTTTTCGAGCAGGCGCAGAACGCCCTGCGTGCTCGTCTGCGACGAGTAGCTGTCGTCATGCCCGGAGTGGCTGTCCTCAATGTTTATAAACACCTTTTTTTCCATCGGAAAAGTCCTTTTCTTTCTTGCTCTGAGGCTATGAAAAACCTCGTTCTTTTGATTTTTTATAATACCACAGTTATACGCCTTTCGTCAACCCGTTTTATTTGAAAACGGGTGCAGTATTTTTCTGTTAGAGCATTGCAAACGCGCCGATATTATGATATATTATATTAGTATATATAATATATACTCTGTGCAGAGTATTTTTTAAGGAGAACAGTTATGATTGATATCCGTATAGCGATGAACGACATCTACAAGAACCTCGAGCCGACCCTCACGAAGTGCGGCTTCAGAATCACCACTCCCGCAGATATCTCCGACGGTATCCCCGTCTCCGTCACGAGCGGACGCGCCGTTATGGATTTTTCCGGCGACAACAAGGCTCTGCGTATCGAGCACTACGACAACAAGATAGCCCTGCTCTGGGCGCAGAAAGAGGGCGCGAACGAGACCGACTTCGCGAAGATAGCCCATTCTCTGCTCGACGTTGAGACCGCCGACGACAAGGACATCAAGTTTATCTCGGACGAGTATGCCGAGCTTATCGAAGAGAGCTTCGGCAAGAACGGCACAGTCGATAAAAAGAAAGTGAAGCTCCCCACCCCCGTATCGAAGGCTGCGGCAAAGAGCGGCGAGGCGTGCTATGACGCGAACACATTCGCAAACCGCCTGAGCGTTATCTATCCCGAGCTGCGCGACGAATACAGAAAGAATATTGAGACCTACGGCGAGTTCCTGCCCGAGGATTTCTTCAAGAATCACGCCGCTCCCGTGGTTATCAAGGCCATAAAAGAGAACGACCCGCAGAAGATGAGAAAGCTCTTCAATCTCCTCAACGAGATTTATGACGACGGCACGAACGAGATTCAGAGCATCATAGCCGTCACCGTCCTCGGCGAGCTCAACAACGATCAGGATCTGCTCGCAAACTGCGTCGACTACATGAGCGCGGACATGATCTCTCCCGTTGTCCAGGTCAACAAGTATCTCGCGAAGTCCAAGAGCGCGAGAATGAGACTCGAAAATCCGCCGAAGTACAAGCCCAAAAAGAAAAAGAAGAAAAAGAACATGTTCTCCACCCTGACGAATCAGTAAATTCGTTTTTATAGCTTTGGAGAAGGAGGATGAAAGCTTTGGATAACAATGAGAACAACGAGATCCTTGAAGAGAACGCCGAGAATCAGGACGAGCTCGTGCTCGACGAAGACATTGAGCTCGACAAGGATATGAACACCAAGGTCACCGAGGAATACGACGCGAGCCAGATTCAGGTTCTTGAGGGACTTGAGGCGGTCCGCAAGCGTCCCGGTATGTACATCGGCTCGACGGGTCCGCGCGGTCTGCATCACCTTGTGTATGAGATAGTCGACAACTCCATAGACGAAGCTCTCGCGGGCTTCTGCACGAATATCGATGTTGAGATACTCCCGGGCAATGTTATCAGCGTCAAGGATAACGGACGCGGTATCCCTGTGGGCATGAACGAAAAGATGGGCATCTCCACCGTGACGGTCGTCCTGACCGTCCTGCACGCCGGCGGTAAGTTCGGCGGCAACGGCTACAAGGTCTCCGGCGGTCTGCACGGCGTCGGTTCGTCCGTCGTCAACGCCCTGTCCGAGTGGCTCGAGGTCGAGGTCGCGCAGAACGGCCATGTCTATCAGCAGCGCTTCTCGAACGGCGGTCATCCCGACTATGACCTCAAGGAGATAGGCACCTCGTCGGCGACCGGCACGACTATACGCTTCAAGCCCGATCCCGAGATTTTCCGCGAGACCACGGTCTATGATTTCGAGACCCTTGAAAGACACCTGCGCGAGTCCGCGTTCCTCAATGCGGGACTGTGCATAACCCTTGCGGACAGGCGCGACCCCGATAATATCATCGAGCGCACCTACTGCTACGAAGGCGGACTTTCGAGCTTCGTCGAATATCTGACCACAAGCCGCGGTCAGACTCCCCTGCATGAAAAGCCGATCCATTTCTCCGCCATGCACGGCGACAGAAGCGCGGAGATCGCCATGCAGTATACAGACAGCTACAACGAGACAATGCTCTCATTTGCAAACAACGTCCACACCGTTGACGGCGGTACTCACGAGACCGGCTTCAAGACCGCTCTGACCCGCGTTTTCAACGACTACGGACGCAAATATTCCATTCTCAAAGACGGCGACAAGAAGCTCTCGGGTGACGATGTCCGCGAGGGACTGACTGCCGTTATCAGCGTCAAACTCACCGAAGCGCAGTTCGAGGGACAGACAAAGGGCAAGCTTGGCAACACCGATATAACCCAACTCGTCTCGACAACGGTCTATGAGAAGCTGATGACCTATTTTGAAGAGAATCCCGCAGTCGCAAAGGCGATATTCTCGAAGGCTCTCGACGCCTCGCGCGCGAGAGAGGCTGCGAGAAAGGCGCGCGAGCTGGCTCGCCGCAAGTCCGTGCTCGATTCAAACTCCCTGCCCGGCAAGCTTGCTGACTGCACCGAGCGCGACGCCGAGCGCACAGAGCTCTACATCGTCGAGGGAGATTCCGCAGGCGGCTCCGCAAAAGAGGGACGCGACAGACGCTTCCAGGCGATTCTTCCCCTCTGGGGCAAGATGCTCAACGTCGAAAAGGCGAGACTCGACAGAGTTATCGGCAACGAGAAGCTCATGCCTATTGTCATAGCCCTCGGCACCGGAATCGGCGACGAGTTTGATATAACAAAGCTTCGCTACAACAAGATAGTTATCATGGCGGATGCCGATGTCGACGGCGCGCATATCAGAACGCTGCTGCTGACCTTCTTCTTCCGCTATATGCGCCCGCTTATCGAGCAGGGTCATGTCTATCTCGCTCAGCCCCCGCTGTTCAAAGTCAGCAAGGGCAAGAAGATAAGATACGCTTTCTCCGACGAGGAGCGCGACCAGTTCATGGCGGAGTTCGGCGGCTCGGGCAGCTGCGATATCCAGAGATACAAAGGTCTCGGCGAGATGGATGCCGAGCAGCTCTGGGAGACGACAATGGATCCCGACTTCCGCACGATGCTGCGCGTCAATGTAGAGGACGCGATGCTCGCGGACGAGACCTTCTCCATTCTTATGGGCGACAAGGTCGAGCCGCGCCGCGAGTTCATCGAAACCAATGCAAAATACGTCCAGAACCTGGATATATAACGGAAAGGAGTAGATCTCTGTGAGCTTTGACGAAGCATATAACGAACAAAAAATAATCAATGTCGAGATCAATAGAGAAGTGCGCAAATCCTTTCTGGATTACTCCATGTCGGTCATCACCTCGCGTGCTCTGCCCGATGTGCGTGACGGCTTGAAGCCCGTCCACAGACGCATACTTTACACCATGTACGAAAACGGCCTCTATCCCGACAAGCCGTACCGCAAATGCGCGGACACGGTCGGTTCGGTGCTCGGCCGCTACCATCCTCACGGCGACGCCTCCGTCTATGACGCCATGGTGCGTTTGGCGCAGGACTTCTCCATGAGATATACGCTCGTTGACGGCCACGGCAACTTCGGTTCCGTCGACGGTGACCCGCCCGCCGCCTACCGTTACACCGAGTCAAAGCTCAAAAAGCTCTCGCTCGAAATGCTGACGGATATCGACAAGGACACGGTCGATTTTATCCCGAACTACGACGACCGACTCAAGGAGCCCACGGTGCTCCCGTCGAGATATCCGAACCTGCTTGTCAACGGCTCCGTCGGTATAGCGGTTGGTATGGCGACAAATATCCCTCCGCACAATCTGCGCGAGGTCGTAGCCGCCATGAACTGCCTGATAGATAACCCCGACGCGACGCTCGAGGAGCTCATGACTCATCTGCCCGGTCCCGATTTCCCGACCCGCGGAATAATCATGGGCAGAGCGGGCATACGCGCCGCCTACGGCACAGGCCGCGGCAAAATTATAGTCCGCGCCCGCGCCGAGATAGTCGAGACAAAGGGCGACCGCCACAAGATAGTTGTCACCGAGATACCCTACGGCGTCAACAAGGCGAAGCTCATAGAGAGCATGGCGGATCTCGTCAAGGATAAGCGCATCGAGGGCATATCCGATATCCACGACTATTCCTCGCGCTCCGGTATGCACATCGACATCACCTTGAAGCGCGACGCGAATCCGCAGGTAGTTTTGAATCAGCTCTATACCTACACTCAGCTCCAGTCTACTTTCGGCGTGATTATGCTCGCCCTCGTAAACGGCGAGCCGAAGATACTCACCCTTAAGCAGATTCTCCAGCAGTATATCGACTACCAGTGCGAGATAGTCACCCGCCGCACAAGGTACGATCTGAAAAAAGCTCAGGAGCGCGCCCATATTCTTGAGGGCTTGCTCACGGCTCTCGATTTCATCGACGAGGTCATAGCCATTCTGCGCGCGTCAAAGAGCATCCCCGAGGGACGCGAAGCGCTCATGAACCGCTTCGGTCTCGATGAGATTCAGGCGCAGGCGATAGTCCAGATGAGACTCGGCCAGCTGACCGGACTCGAGCGCATAAAGGTCGAGGACGAGATGGCTCAGCTCAAGGCGAAGATAGCCGACTTTATAGATATTCTCTCGAACGAGTCGAGAATACTTACTATAGTCCGCGAGGAGACCGGCGCCATCGCCGAGAAGTTCGGCGACGACCGCCGCACCGTCATTGAAAATGTCAGCGGCGAGGTCGATATCGAGGATCTTATCCCCGAGGAGACCTGCGTGTTCACCATGACGAACCTCGGCTATATCAAGCGTATCCCCGCCGACGCATACACGATTCAGCACCGCGGCGGCAGAGGCGTCAAGGGCATGACAAGGCGCGAGGAGGACGTGGCAAAGACCATGTTCACCTGCTCCACCCACGATTACGTCATGTTCTTTACCACCCGCGGCAGAACTTACCGTCTCAAGGGCTATGAAGTGCCCGAGGGCTCGAGAAACAGCAAGGGCATGAATATAGTCAACCTTCTGCCCCTTGAAGCGGGCGAGAAGGTGTCGGCGATGATAAGAGTGCCCGAATATGACCCCGATGCGTTCCTCTGCATGGTCACGCGCAAGGGTATCATCAAGCGCACGAGCCTCGACGCTTACCGCAACGTCCGCAAGAACGGCGTTATCGCGATAAATCTCGACGATGACGATGAGCTCGCATGGGTGCGCCTGACCTCCGGCAACGACGATCTGCTCATAGCCACTCGCAAGGGCATGGGCATCCGCTTCAATGAAAACGACGCGAGACCGCTCGGCAGAACGGCGCGCGGCGTCAAGGCGATTGAGCTGCGCGAGGGCGACGAGGTTGTCGGCATGGAAGTGCTCGACGATGCAAAGGCTGTCCTCACAGTCAGTACCACCGGCTACGGCAGACGCAGCGAACCTTCGGATTACAGACTCCAGTCGAGAGGCGGCAAGGGTACGATAAACTACCGCACCGAGACCTACGGCGACGTTGCCGCAATAGCGGTCGTTGACGAGAGCGAGGATGTTATTTTCATCTCGTCCGACGGCATTATAATCCGCATCCCTGTCTCACAGATAAGCACATTTGCAAGACCCTCCAAGGGCGTCAGAGTCATGCGTGTGTCCGAGGGCGAGCAGTTGGTTACCGTCGCCTGCACTCCGAGCGAGGAAGATCAGGAAAAGCCGGAAGAAGCCGCGGCTGAGGAAGTGTCACCTGCCGAAGACAGCGAAAATTCCGAAACAGAGGAATAATCGGTCGGGTTTTTATTAAAATTTTGTAAGAAGTTACAAATAACTCTTGTCATAACCCGGTTTCTCTGATATGATATTAACATGACCAGCGAAGTCAACAATTCGGAAAAGGGGGATACACAATGAATATCGCTCTCATGGCTCACGACTCAAAAAAAGAACTTATGACCCAGTTCTGTATAGCTTATTGCGGTATCCTGAGCCGCCATTCCCTGTGCGCGACCGGCACTACGGGCAAGCTCGTAGCCGAGGCAACGGGACTTGAGATTCAGCGCTTCCTCAGCGGAAGTCAGGGCGGCGACCAGCAGATAGCTTCCAGAATAGCCTGCAACGAGATCGATCTTCTGCTCATGTTCAGAGATCCGCTCACACCCAAGCCGCACGAGCCCAACGAAGCAAATCTTCTCAGACTCTGCGACGTGCACAACATCCCCGTTGCCACCAATATAGCCACCGCCGAGGCTCTTATTCACAGCCTTGCGCGCGGCGACCTTGATTGGCGCGATATAGTCAACCCGAAATAAGCTTTGACCCGCCCCGGCGGTATTTCCCGCCGGGCGGATTTTTCCGGAGCTTTTTCGCTCATCCCGCCAACGGCGGGATTTAATGTTTTTATGGAAGGAACAGAAACATGGCTCTTTTTACGAAAGCTGTCAAGGGCACTCAGGATGTGCTGCCCGCGGCGAGCTATAAAAACCGCTTTCTTGAAAATACCCTGCTCGATATAGCCTCGCGTTTCGGCTTCAAGGAGATTCGCACTCCCGTGTTCGAGCATACGGAGCTGTTTGCCCGCGGCGTCGGCGACACCACCGATGTCGTGCAGAAGGAGATGTACACTTTCCTCGACAAGGGCGGACGTTCTATAACGCTCCGACCCGAGGGCACTGCGGGCGCTGCGCGCGCATTCCTGGAGCACGGACTTTTCAACGAGCCCCTGCCGCAGAAGACCTGCTATATAACCTCGTGCTATCGCTATGAGAAGCCGCAGTCCGGCAGATACAGGGAGTTCCACCAGTTCGGCGTTGAGGTCTTCGGCACTCCGGCTCCCGCCGCCGATGCGGAGATAATCTCCCTCGCCGCCGAAATATTCGCTTTCCTCGGAATCGAGGACTTGACGCTCGAGATAAACTCGATCGGCTGCCCGACCTGCCGCGCCGAGTATCACAAGGCGCTCAAGGCATATTTTGAGCAGTACAAAGACGAGCTGTGCGGCACCTGCCTCGACAGGCTCGAGCGCAACCCTATGCGTATTCTCGACTGCAAGAGCCCCGTCTGCTCGAAGATAGCCGAGGGCGCGCCCGTCATGCTCGACTATCTCTGCGACGAGTGCCGCGAGCATTTCGAGAAAGTCAAGAGCTATCTTGACGCGCTGATGATAGACTATGTTGTCAACCGCATATCGTGCGCGGACTTGATTACTATACAAAAACCGTTTTTGAATTCGTCTCGCACAACGACAAGACTGACGGACTTGTCTGCGGCGGCGGCGGACGCTATGACGGACTCATTGAAGAGCTTGGCGGTCAGCACACCCCGTCGCTCGGCTTCGCAATGGGACTCGAGCGCCTGCTCAGCGTCATCGAGGCTCAGGGCATTGAGCTGCCCGGCGACCAGAAGTGCGATATCTATATCGGCTCAATCGGCGACGCCGCTTCGCTCGTTGCGGCGAAGCTCTGCACGGATCTCCGCTCGGACGGAGTCAGCGCGCAGTTTGACGTCGCGGGACGCTCGGTCAAGGCTCAGATGAAATACGCCGACAAACTGGGCGCACGTTTCACCTGCGTTATCGGCGACGACGATATCGCCAAGGGCGAAGTCCTCGTCAAGAACATGGAAAACGGCGAAAAGACCGCTTTCTCAATCGAAAACTTCAGCGATGAATTCTCGTCGGCTCTCGTTCAGGCTGCGGCAAACGCCTTTGCGGACAGCATCAACGACGGAGATCTCAACGCTGCCGATATATCAAATCTCTTTGGAGGGCTCAGATAATGGAGAGAACTTACATTGCGGACATCAAAAATAATCTTGGCAAACCCGTGCTCGTTCAGGGCTTCGTCGAGAACCTGCGCGACAGCAAGTATATGGCTTTTATCGTGCTCAAGGATATCACCGGAAAAATCCAGATAACCGTCGAGAAGGAGAAGCTGCCGGAGCTCTGCCCCGTGATA
>SKEU01001713.1_pt1 | contig 10214 bp, 7 predicted proteins | sample 4819571 | NCBI WGS metagenome assembly SKEU01 (sample SAMN11008801, study PRJNA524170) | human gut metagenome | biome: Human fecal sample; material: Feces; isolation source: fecal sample from pouch patient p8, p16 | host: Homo sapiens | place: Israel: Tel-Aviv | collected 2015-06-23
ATGCATCTGTATACTCGCTCTCCTTCTTTCTCTCCGTATGATATATGAATGACTATGGCATCTTCAGGAAGATAGTCCATGACAAGGTCTGCCCATTCCACTACGGAAACTCCGTCTCCGTAAAAGTAGTCTTCAGCTCCGGCGTCTATCAGTTCCTCACCGCTGCCCAGTCTGTATACATCAAAGTGATAGAGAGGCAGACGGCCGCCATAGTGTTCTTTCACAATATTAAAAGTAGGGCTGTTGATATTGTGGTCAATACCAAGGCCCTGTGCTAAATACTTCGTAAATGTAGTTTTTCCCGTTCCGAGATCTCCTGTAAGCGCAATAACATCGCCGGCCTTAAGTCTGCCGGCGATATCAAATGCTATGCTCTTTGTATCATTTTCATCTTGAGCTCTCAGAACTCTTTGTTCTCTTTGATCTTCCTTCACTGTGTAATATTCCTGAAATTCTCTTGTACAGCACGAAGGTAACTGCACCGTTCAGTCCGCCCTTGAGAAGGTTGAACGGAATGATGATAGGTACGATCATAGCCATAACAGCAGATCTAGGAGCTCCCATGTAGAGCGGTGTTACAATGAGGTTCATTGCACACATAATTGCTGTCATTACAATGACTCCAAGAACTATGGAAATGATCGCTGTCTTTCTTGTCTTGTTCCTCTTGTAGAGCAGTCCAACCATTACTGCGAATGCGCCGGTTGCAATAAAGTGCATGAGGAAACCGTAGATTCCGTCTCCTCCCATCAGGAATGCCTGAATAAAGCTTACCATGAAGGTAACCACCAGGCCAGCTGCAGGGCCGAAGGCGAATGCAGTGATGTAGATTGGAATATCTGCCGGATCATATACAAGGAATGGTGCCGGTGGATATGGAATCCTGATAAGGAGCATGACCAGAGAGAGAGCGGTCATAAGTCCCAGTTTAACCAGAGTGCTGGTGTTGAAAGTGTTTTCTCTTTTCATAACATATTCCTCCTGAATAGATAAAATCGTTCCTTTAATCCCGGGGGATGTCTGCAGGAACAGCTGCTACAGTTGGAATCTGTCAGGCATTATAAACGGCCTCGTATAAGATACAAGGCCGTCTCTACAAACTAATTAACTAACTTAATTTGTAAATGTTTCTTTCATCCGGACTATACCGTCGGTACCAGATTCTCACTGGTTCTGCAAATGCTCGCGGACTTAAGGAGAATCTCATAATACATCTCTCCTATCACCGCCGGTGTGGACTTTCACCACGCCCTGAAACAGATTTACTTGTTGTGTAGATACTACTACATTCTAATATGTTCGTCAAGCACAGAGGAACATACATTCATTTCCCCGTTATTACTGGCAGCAGATTTTGTAGATGGCTCTTGCATAGATCCTTGCTGACTTGTAGAAGTGATCAAGAAGCAGTCTCTCGTTAGCCTGGTGCATCCTGTCCTCGTCTCCAGGGAACATTCCGCCGTAGGCCAGTGTTCCAGGAATCAGCTTTGCATAAGTGCCGCCGCCCATTACCAGAGGCTTTGTCTTGTCATCGCCGGTTTCATCTACATATGCGCCTATGAGGTTCTGCACCATAGGGTCGTCATCAGGAAGATAAACAGGTCTCTCCAGCATCTTCTTTACGAATCCTACTTCTGTGCCCTCCAGGGTCTTCTCAAATACCTCATACACCTGTTCGTCAGTGTATGTTACAGGATAGCGGATGTTAACAGTTACTGAGATTACATCCTCGTCTCCTGATGCCAGGCCTACGTTGAAGATCAGGTTTCCTGAAGGTTCGTCATGGATAACAGGTCCCATCTTTCCGCCTTCAAGGTCGAATCCGATGTACTTATTGTAGTATTCTGTAAATTCGTTTACTCCAGGATCTGCAAAGTCCAGTTCTCCCAGGAATGCCATCATGATGCTGATTGCATTCAGGCCCTCCTGAGGTCTGGCTCCATGAGCCTGAACTCCGAAACTTTCGATTACAAGGGACTTGCCCTGCTTCTTTGTCGTTACTTTGTATCTTGTTTTTCCTGAAAATGCCTCTGCCTTTGAAGCTATATCATCGTAATCCTTCTGGTCTTCTGAGAATACTACGACTTTAGCCTGAGGAGATACGATGTTATATGCAACGCCGGATTCCATGCTTCTGAACTTCAGTCCATCACCGGCTTTGCCTCCCGAAAGCTTTCTGGCTATATCAAAGACGAGAATTCCCATCTCTCCCTGAACAACAGGAAAGTCCGCATCAGGGGTAATTCCCAGCTCAGGCATTTTCTCAACATGATCTCTGTAGTAGATCATTCCTTCTTTATCTGTCTCTTCATCAAGGCCAAGAATCATTCTGATATTCTTCTTCGGGGTGATTCCAGCTTCCTTGATGGCCTTCATTGCGTAAAGAGCTGCAACAGCAGGGCCCTTGTCGTCAGAAGTTCCTCTGCCGTAAATCCATCCGTCCTTAACGATAGGATCGAAAGGATCGGTCTCCCATCCTTCACCAACTGGAACTACGTCCAGGTGAGCTGTGATGCCAAAGGTCTCAACCTTTTCACTGTCCGGTGCCTTGAACTCAATGTGACCGCCGTAGTTATCATAATTTGCAGTCTCAAAGCCCATCTCTTCTCCAACACTCAGCATGTGCTCATAGGCCTTCTGAATGCCGGCTCCAAATGGATAAGTCTGTCCGTCTTCGCCCTTGACAGCAGGTGCCAGCACACTGTCGATCTTGATTGCATCCTGCAGAGTATGCAGCATGTCTTCCTTCATACCGTCAAGCACTTCCAAGTAATCCATACATCCTCCTAGAACTATGGGATATATCATATCCCTGAAGGCCTTACCGGGGCCTTCCCAACCTTGAAATAACCTACGTATATTGAATCACCGGCTTTATAAACCCCGGTGTTTCAAACGGATGTTAAAACCATTACCCAAGCTTCTTTATATTCTTTGCCTTTGTAGTTGTATCTGTTACATAAGCTGATACTATCTGTCCATTCTTTATCTTGCTTACGTTAACGCTTCTTACAGGGTTTCCGTTCTCATCGAAGGTAAACACTCCTGTGGTACATCTTACATTATCTATTGATGCCAGTGAATCCCTAATATCTGTAGTCTTCAGACTTCTGGAGCTGTTGATGGCATTCATTGCCAGAAGATAAGCGTCATATCCCTCTGCCGCTTCCTCTGTAGGAATATCCTTGTCTCCGTATTTGTTCGCATATTCAATGAGAAATTTCTGTGTCTCAGCAGTTACTGTTCCCGTGGTTGAACCATTTGCCTGGACTACAGTATCAGATGGAAAAGCAACCTTAATATCCGGATGCTTCTTCATCATATCCACAAAATCAGAAGATGTCCACCCTCTGGTTCCAAGGAATGTAATATTTGTCATTCCCATCTTCTCTGCTCTGCTGAAGACCCTGTCTGCCATCTCAGTTCCTACTGGAAGGTAAACAGCATCCACACCTGACTTCTTGATCTTCTCCATCAGCTTGTTCAGCTTCGGTTTAGCGGCTGAGATGGTGGTGTTCATTACAATGTAGTGATCATCCCCGTCCAGCTGGTCAGTCTTCTCTGTAAAGCCCTTTACTGCCGCTGCCACGGAACTGTCGTTCTCCACGCTCACAAGACCTATGGACTTGGAGCCCAGTCCGTTCTGGTTAACAGCGTAGTCGGCCATACCTGCACCGGTCTGGTAACTTGTCATGCAGACCCTGAAGTAATAAGGATTTCCCTCTGTAATCAGAGGATTTGTAGCCGAAGGAGTAATTGTAGGAATCCGTGCTTCCTTGATATACGGACCTGCGATCATGGAATTTGCCTCGCCAGCTCCTCCGATTATAACAGATGGCTTAAGCTTGATAAGGCTCTTGATTGCTGTCCTGGCCGTATCTGTGCTTGATTGTGTATCCACATACACCAGCTTCACATCTGCTCCGGCCACATTGTCGTACATGCTGTGGGCCAGCTCAATTCCTTTGATAATATTCTTTCCTTTATCCTCCAGATCTCCTGTCTGAGGCTCAAAAACGCCGATATAGATGGCCTCGCTGTCCTTGTCGGCGCTCTTGTCTATAAATGTCATTTTAAAATTATCAAACGACGTGCATCCCGCCATGGATACTGACATTACCAGTGCCAGCACAACCAGCAGGATCATTTTCAGTTGTTTATTTCTTCTGCTATTCTTCAAATCTTATAGCCTCTTTCATCTGCCGGGCACTTTCTATCTGATTCACTGCCTTTCTTATGGAGGCACCGTTCTTTCGTCCTTTAGTGTACCAGGCAATATGCTTCCGCATCTCCCGAACTGCAGCGTACTCACCCTTCAGCTCCACCAGCTGGTCAAGGTGCTGGTACATCATTTCTCTGACCTCTGAGGCCGAAGGCTTCTCCGGTTCAGGCTCTCCTCTCCAGGCTGCCATCAGCTCTCTGAATATCCATGGATTACCCTGGGCTCCTCTGGCCACCATGACCAGGTCGCATCCGGTCTCCTTCATCATTCTGACGCCATCGGCACCGGTGAAAACATCTCCATTCCCGACAACAGGAATATCTACTGCCTCTTTAACCTGTCTTATTATACTCCAGTCCGCCTTTCCGCTGTAGTACTGTTCTCTTGTTCGTCCATGAACAATTACAGCTGCGGCTCCTGCAGCCTCGCAGGCCTTTGCAATCTCCACCGCGTTTATGTGGTCATCATCAAATCCCTTCCGGAATTTTACGGAAACGGGCTTTCCGGCCTTATCAGCCACTGCCCGCACCACATCATATACCAGATCCGGATCCTTCATCAGGGCCGATCCGTCTCCATTTCTGACCACCTTTGGCACGGGACATCCCATGTTAATATTCAGGGAAAAATTATTTCGTTCTGAAAGCTTCTCCGCGGCATACCCCATAATCTCCGGGTCGCTGCCGAATATCTGGATTGACGTAGGACCTGCGTCCTCAGGAATATACAGAAGGGATTCTGTTTTCCTGTCACCATAATATAAGCCCTTTGCACTGACCATCTCCGTATACGCCAGAGATGCTCCCTCCCGGAAGCAGATCCTCCGCATGACTGCATCGGTTACTCCCGCCAGAGGTGCCAGCAAAAAAGGGCCGGAGAGCTTCTTACCATACAGGTACAGCTCTTTCATATTCTGTTACTTTCTTTTTGTTTAGTATTTTTTCTGTTCTTCCGGTTCTTGTTGTAAAGAACAACAAGACCGTCCAGGGTAAGGCGCTTCTCGATAACGTCAATGCAGTCGATATCGCTCTTCACCATGGATGCAAGGCCTCCTGTTGCAACAACCTTTATCTGGCTGCCATCTACTCCATAATCGGAGACCATCTCTTTCTTCATGTTCTGGACTATATATTCTGTCAGTCCCATGTGGCCATATATCAAGCCGGACTGAATGCTCTGGATTGTGTTCTTGCAGATAGTCTTTCCAGGCCGTTCAAGATCTACATTAGGAAGTTTTGCCGTCTTCTCGAACAGAGCAGAAGCTGAAATCTTGATTCCAGGGGCTATTGTTCCTCCAAGATAATCACCTTCTCCAGTCACTGCGCAGAAGGTTGTGGCAGTTCCAAAGTCGATGATAATCAGCGGGCACTGATATTTGGTATATGCTGCTACAGCGTTGACTATCCTGTCTGATCCTATCTGTCTCGGATCATCGGTCTTGATCCTCAGTCCTGTCTTGATGCCTGTTTCCACTATCAGCGGAGTGCAGTTAAAATATTTCAAGCACATGTGCTGCATGGTAAACAGAAGAGACGGAACTACAGTGGAGATAATAACATCATCCACATCTGCGGGATCAATGCCCTCATACCGGAACATCTGATCTATGGTAATGCCGTATTCATCGGCACTCCGCCTCATATCTGTTGCCAGCCTAAGGTTTGTAAGCAGCCGGTTTCCCTGGAACAGGCCCAGAACCACGTTTGTATTGCCGATGTCAATTGCCAGCAGCATTACTTATCCTCCAGGCGGCGCAGTGCCAGAGCCATTGTAAGTCCCGGAATAATTCTGTTCCCGGTCATCTCTGCTCCAAGGAGCTCATTAATTCTCTTTAACCTGTACTGTACAGTATTGTTGTGAATGTTCATGAACTCCGCTGTCTTATTGCTGTTCATGCTGGCATCCAAAACGAAGGTCTCAAGAGTATCCAGGAGAAGTCTTCCTTTGTTTACAGATACTTCTCTCTCGAATGGCTCCAGCAGATCCAGGTATACTTTCTTCAATGCTGAATTCTGCACCTGAAGTCCTATGCAGTTGCTTACCATAGACATCTCGTACTTAGTGAACACTCTCTTGAATGGGAACACAATCTCAACCTGTTCATAGGTTTCGCTTATAATTCTGAAGCCTTCTACTGCATTGTCCAGGTCCTCCAGGCCGGTGGAGTGGAAAATTCTAACATCCTTCCTGCCGTCCTTCAGTTTCTCGAACATCTTCAGACAAGCGGACTTCAACTCTACACCCTTTTCTATGGAGTTGTCGGTGTAAATCATGCCGTAGAACTCATTTTCTTCAATGAACGGCAGAAGGCCGAATTTATACTGATCCTTGAAGGTCTCGATAATATCCTGAGAATCAGGATTGCTTATGCCTGTTGCATAGAAAACGCTTATGAACTGCTTGTTCTTCAGTCCGGCCTCATCTGCCAGGGTGTAGCAGAATGCCAGGTCACCTCTGATAGCAGATTTAATGAACTCTGCTCTGGAATCTCTTTCCGGCGTGTATTTCCACATGCCCATAGCCAGCTCGATTATCTCTGCCAGCTTCTTCATTTCCATTGCAGTGTAGTTATCCTCGTTGTCAACGATCATGAGCAGGTGCTTCTCGCCCTTGATCTCAATAGTTCCCCAGTATGTAATGACATCCTGGATCACCACCTGTGTGAACATTGAGGAGTGAGAAATATCCTGTTTTCTGGCTATCTTGATGGCATCGTCGATAGTCTGCTTGTGCCTTGTCTCGATAGTCAGAATAGGATTGAATTCTGTAGTCATCAGAACAATCTGATAGTCGTTGTTAACGGCCGCTTCCTTCAGTGCACTCTGGAAATTGCTGTGCTTCTCGAAGTTCAGCAGGTGATAAATCGTGTTGTTTAGGATGTTGTCGCTGTAATTATGACCATACAGGATTTTATCCAGAACCTGTTCCATCATTGCAGAATACGTGTTGGTGTTGTTGTCCGGAATAACTATCATCAGAAGTCCTGCTGATTCAGCTGCCCTGATTACTCTTTCGTCCAGACTCTTTACACCAAGCTCATTGAGGAACACCACCAGTGCCGCAACAGATTTCTTTCCCAGTCCTGTTACCGCTCTGCACTGAGCATCCACATCATCTTTGCATGTCCAGAAATGGGTGAGAACCATCTGTTCCTTAAGTCCATTTCTTTCAATGCCCATATCCAGATTGTCCTCGTCCAGGACAGATATGGTTCTTACTCTTCTGACGCTTTTCCTTCCACAGGAAACTACTGTTCCTCCGTTAAAGCAATCAAGCTTGAGACAATCATCTACGGTAAATCTCATTCCTTATCACTGCTCCCTTACTGTTCGTCCTTATGATCGGAAGTTTCTCCATCTTCAGTGTTATTTTTCTCCCGGGTCTCAGTATCAGCATTCTCCGCCCCGGTGTTGTCGTTCAGTTTCTTTATCTTGCCGTATCTGTGGAACTCCTTGTACTCCACCGGGCCTTCCTGATCTGCGGCCTGACCCAGCATAGCTTCCTCCAGTTCCCTCATTCTGGCCTCTGCTCTTGCCTTTTCTTCTTCCTCAGCTCTCTTGCTTTCAGCTGCCTCTCTGGCATTTCTGGCCTTGATCTCTTCCTGCTCTCTGTGAACCTTTTCCTGAAGTTCTTCAGGTGTTATGTCACCCTTATACAGGGCTTCGAACTGATCGCCGTCCAGAGTTTCGATGAGGAGCAGTGCCTGGGCAACCCTTTCGAAGCTGTCATTGTGCTTGGTAAGAATATCCTTGGTATCCGCATAGCACTCTTCCAGAATGTGCCTGATCTCAATGTCGATTTCAGAAGCGATTTCCTCGGAATAGTTCTGCCTTGTGGAAAAATCTTTTCCAAGGAACACCTCATCGTTGGAACTGAAGCTTACAGGTCCCAGTTTCGTGCTGAAACCGTACTTGGTGATCATAGCTCTGGCAATAGCAGTTGCTCTTTCCAGGTCGTTGCTGGCACCAGTACTGATATCATCCAGTTTAAGCTCCTCAGCCACTCTTCCTCCAAGAAGGTGTCTTATGGTGTTAAGCATGTTGCCTCTTGTCTCGAAGAACTTGTCCTCTTCAGGCAGTGACATCGTAAATCCGCCGGCCATTCCTCTCGGGATAATGGTAATCTGGTGCACCGGATCCGATCCTGGCAGGGATCTCATTACGATGGCATGACCTGCCTCGTGATAAGCAGTAAGCTTTCTCTCCTTCTCGGAGATGACTCTGGATTTCTTCTGAGGTCCTGCCATAACCTTTGTGGTGGCTTCCTCAATTTCGTCCATCCGGATCTTTGTGCCGTTTCTTCTGGCTGTAAGCAGTGCTGCCTCGTTTACCAGGTTCTCAATGTCTGCAGGTGAGAAGCCAGGAGTTCTCTTGGCCAGGATCTCAGGTGAAACATCGTCTGCCAGAGGCTTGTTTCTCGTGTGGATCTTGAAGATCTCTTCTCTGGCCTTCACGTCAGGCATTCCGATAACGATCTGCCTGTCGAATCTGCCTGGTCTCAGGAGAGCCGGATCCAGAACGTCAGGTCTGTTAGTTGCTGCCAGAATGATGATTCCGGTATTTCCGTCAAAACCGTCCATTTCAACCAGCAGCTGGTTCAGTGTCTGCTCTCTCTCGTCGTTTCCGCCGCCCAGGCCTGCACCTCTCTTACGGCCCACTGCATCGATTTCGTCGATGAAGATAATACATGGAGCGTTCTTCTTGGCCTGGTCAAAAAGGTCTCTTACTCTTGATGCACCAACACCAACAAACATCTCTACAAAGTCTGATCCTGAGATGGTAAAGAACGGAACTCCTGCCTCTCCTGCAGTGGCTTTGGAAATGTATGTCTTACCTGTTCCAGGATTTCCCACAAGGAGAACTCCCTTTGGAATCCTTGCTCCCAGCTTTGTATATTTGGCCGGATTCTTCAGGAAGTCTACAATCTCCTGAAGTTCTTCCTTCTCTTCATCAAGTCCTGCTACGTCCTTGAAGGTAGTGCTCTTTCCATTATCCTTATACAGCCTGGCCCTGTTCTTGCCGAACTGGAAAGCCTTGTTGTTTCCTCCCTGACTCATCATAAAGTAGAAGAGGAAAATAAGGGCAACTATCATTATGATAGTCGGCAGCATCGAAAGCAGGTTGAAATCGCTCTGAGGCTTGTCGCTGTCCATTGCGATCTTGCCGTCTTTGAGCATGGGATAAACGTAAGTATCCTCCATCCAGCTTATCTCTACTACTGAAGGAGCGTAGGCCACTTCCTTATCTCCGTTGGCCTTGGTTCCTGTAAGTTTTCTGTCAGTAATATTCAGTTTCTTATAATCTCCGTCTGAAAGATGACTGGAGAAAGTCGAAAATTTGATTTCCTTTGTGCTGCTGGAACTATCCATCCCCTTGTAGAAATAGGCGGTCCCCAGAACAAGGGCAAAAATAATTATATAGATTCCAAAATTCTTGCCAAACTTCTTCAAATCTGCTGTTACCTTTCTTAATTATTATATCTAGTTAAAATTTGTCCATTTTCACAAACTCTCGGGTAATTCTAGCATAGGCCACAATTACTTTCAAGGAATCCGGCAGGCCCTGTCCCATGATGTTTCTGTGAAATAATCCCCACGGATTTTCACACTTTTTTGGCTGCCAGAGCCGCCCGGTAAACCCGGGGCGACATGCCCTTGTATTTTTTAAAAATTCTGCTGAACTGGGCAGGGTCGCTGTATCCCGTATTCCTGGCTATCTCGCTGATAGACAGCCTCTCGTTTGCCAGCATTGAGCAGGCTTTGTTCATCCTGAATGTAATCAGATACTCTGTGAAACTGCATCCCGTCTTTTTCTTGAACACGCTTCCCAGATATGGAGGTGAAACGTGAAGTATTCCGGCCATGCCGTTAAGGGTGATGGTCTGGTGATAATGGAGGGAAATGTATTCTTGAATGTATTCTGCATACTCGCTTTCTGCCGGTTTACCCTCAAGGACGCTCTTAAGAGAGTTGGCGTTTTCCACGTCTTCAGGA
>SKEU01001714.1_pt1 | contig 10210 bp, 9 predicted proteins | sample 4819571 | NCBI WGS metagenome assembly SKEU01 (sample SAMN11008801, study PRJNA524170) | human gut metagenome | biome: Human fecal sample; material: Feces; isolation source: fecal sample from pouch patient p8, p16 | host: Homo sapiens | place: Israel: Tel-Aviv | collected 2015-06-23
ATGCTGGGCGGTGGTTTGACTGGCGGTGCCGCCCTGACACCGGACGGGAACCTGTCGCTGATCGACGATATTGGCAGCCCGACCGCCAGCGGCAAGCAGTTTATTACAGTGGAAACGAAGAACGGCAATGTGTTCTATCTCATTATCGACCGTGACGACGAGGGCGAGGAAACCGTGCATTTTCTGAATCAGGTGGATGAAGCCGACCTTTTGACACTCACCGAGGACGGCGAAAAGGCAGAAACGCCTATTGTCTGCACCTGTACGGAGAAATGTCAGGCCGGTGCGGTCAATACCGCCTGCCCGGTCTGCATGAAAAATATGAGCGAGTGCGCCGGTACAGAGCCGAAACCCACGGAGTCCACCGAGCCGGAAAATCCGGAACCCGAAAAGAAAAGCAGCGCCGGAGCAATTCTGGCACTGTTGCTGATTTTGGCGGCTGGCGGCGGTGCGGCAGCCTATTTTCTGGTGCTTAAACCGAAACAGGGCAAGAAAGTGCCCGCTGTTCTGGATGATTTCGACTTGGAGGATGAAGAAGAATATCTAACCGAGGACGAATGAACTGTGGTCAGAGAAAAAATGTGGCAGATGTTATTCATCTGCCACATTTTATAGTTCATCCATTGTATACATTCGCTCAGGAAGATCCTCCCAGAACTTAATCAAAGCATTAAAGTAATCAATAAAATCTTGTTCTTGTATCATCAGCGTGGGTTCAAGCAGTGTCGTGTGATAGAGAGACATTAAATCATATTCTGTTCCACAAATATCTTGGGTGAAGTAATCAGGCCTAAGCTTTCTAAGCTTTTGTTCTGAATCTCCTTCTGCGTGCTTTATCACATTAACCAACAAACGAAGCTCTTTTATTTTTCCCCAAGAATCCAGTTTTTCAAAAGGTTGTTGATGCCATTCAAAAACATCTTTTGAAAACGCAAAACCACGTTTAATGTCGAAAGGGTCATATTTAAGACCTTCTTGCTCTGCTTCATGTATGACGAAGGAGTATAGTTGTTGTTCCCATACTTGACACAAACACGCCAACCACATTCCGATATTCCGATATCGCATGAGTGAAAGTATATCATACCGTTCGACTGCTTTTTCCTGAACGAAATCAACATAATCGCTAGGGTCAACATAGTCATCTTCAGTACAAGGACGGTTCATAATGCTTTCCCATAATTCGTTTTGATATTCTTCCGCCTCAGATTCTGCGTTTGCAAAAACAGGCTGAATTCGCTCTACAAACATTGTTTTTATTAGAGTCAAATCATCAATGTATCGTTGTTTTAGTGGTCCCCATAAGTACAGTTGTGAGCGCATGATAGAACCCCCCTTTCTTACCAAATTATTATATTCCGAAATACTGAACTTTTCAACATAGGAGGTATAAATTGAAACTGATTATCGCAGAAAAACCGAGTGTGGCAAAATCTATCGCGTCGGCCCTGGGTGCTTCATCCAGGGCCGATGGCTTTTATGAGGGTAGCGGCCTTCTTGTGTCCTGGTGCGTGGGGCATTTGGTATCCCCGATGGATGCGGGCGGCTATGACGAGCGTTTCAAGAAATGGCGCTATGACGATCTTCCCATTCTGCCGGAGCCGTTCCGTTATGTGCTTGCACCGGGCAAGGAGGACGCCTTTGAAAATCTACGCGCCCTAATGAACCGCCCCGATGTGGATACCATTGTCAATGCCTGTGACGCCGGGCGTGAAGGGGAGCTGATCTTCCGACTGGTGTATGAAATGGCTGGCTGCCGCAAGCCGGTCCTCCGTCTCTGGATTTCCTCGATGGAGGACAGCGCCATCCGGGAGGGCTTTTCTGATCTGCGCCCCGGCGCCGATTATGAAGCCCTATATCAATCCGCGCTCTGCCGCCAGAAAGCGGATTGGCTGGTGGGGATCAATGCCACGCGCCTTTTCTCCGTTCTCTATCACCGCACCCTGAATGTGGGCCGTGTGCAGACACCCACGCTGGCAATGCTGGCGGAGCGTGACGCAAAGATCACGCTGTTTCACAAGGAAAAGTATCATCTGCTGCGCCTGACGCTGGACGGAGCCGAAGCGGCGTCGGAGAAGTTCACCGATCCGGCGGAGGCGGAACAGGCAGCGGCCATGTGCAAGGGTGCGGCCGTCACCTGTACCTCTGTCACGAAGGAGCAGAAGAAGGAACAGCCGCCGAAGCTCTATGACCTTACCACCTTGCAGCGGGAGGCAAACCGCCTGTTCGGATACACGGCAAAGCAGACCTTAGATTACGCACAGAGCCTCTACGAAAAGAAGCTGCTGACCTATCCCCGCACGGACAGCCGTTATCTGACCTCCGACATGGCAGAAACGGTCTCCTGTGTGATCCATCTGACGGCGAAACTGCCGCCTTTTGATAGCTGCAGTAACTTCTTCCCGCTGGTAGAGGCCATGATCTCCGACAAGGATGTATCCGACCACCACGCTATTATCCCCACGATGGAGATTGAAAAAGCGGATATCAAGGCTCTACCTTTGGGCGAGCGCAATTTGTTCCTGTTGGTTTGCTGCAAGCTGCTGTGTGCATCGGCGGAGCCGTATGTGTATGAGGCGGTCACGGCCACCTTTGACTGCGGCGGCCAGTCCTTCACCGCAAAGGGCAAGCGCATCTTCTCCGAAGGCTGGCGGGAGATCAATCGCATTTTCCGCGCCTCCCTGAAAGAAAAGCCTGCGGACGGGGACGGCGGCACGCTCCCGGACTTCACCGAAGGGCAGACTTTTGACGGTGCGGAGGTTTCCGTTACCGAGCATTTCACCCAGCCGCCGAAGCCCTACACCGAAGATACCCTCCTGTCCGCTATGGAGAACGCAGGCAAGGATGATATCCCCGACGAGGCAGAGCGAAAAGGTCTTGGCACGCCTGCGACCAGGGCGGCTATCATCGAAAAACTGGTGGCAGCCGGATTTGTGGAGCGCAAGGGTAAAAGCCTGATCCCCACGAAAGCCGGTATCAACCTTGTCACGGTCCTGCCGGAGCCGCTGACCTATCCTATGCTGACGGCGGAATGGGAACAGAAATTGACGGAGATCGCAAAGGGCGGCGCTGACCCGGATACCTTCATGGACGGTATCCGCATGATGGTTCAGGAGATCGTGTCCACCTATTCCTGCATTTCCGAGGACGGCAAAAAGCTGTTAGCCCCGGAGAAGGAAGTGATCGGTACCTGCCCCCGCTGCGGTCAGTCAGTCTATGAGGGCAAGAAGAACTTTGCGTGTTCGGATCGGTCCTGCGATTTTGTCCTCTGGAAAAATGACCGCTTCTGGACGAGCCGCAAGAAGGAGCTGACAAAGAAGATGGCGACGGACCTTCTGAAAAAGGGTCGTGCCAATGTCAAGGGAATGTGGTCCGAAAAGAAACAGGCCACCTATGACGCTGCGGTGATCCTGGATGACACGGGCGGCAAGTACATCAATTTCAAACTGGAATTTCCGAAAAGAAAGGAAGGTGTCAATGGCAGAAAATAAGACTTTGGAACATTTACCCGAAGTGAGGGCGGCGGTGGCTGCCCTCTCCCCGGAGGACCGGGAGCTGCTGGTGGCGGTGCAGGCCTCGCCCTTCAAGCTGACAGCGCCGGAGCAGTTCAAGGAGTTTGCGGCCAACATCGACTATTTCGTATTTGAGCCCAATATCCACGATCTGAACGATCTGGGCTGGCGGTATCTGGCACAGCACATGGATATGCTGCTGCCCCCAGAACTTCTGAAAGCAATCGACCCTGTTCCTTTTGGCAAGTACGCCATGCAGGAGGAACAGGGCCATTTTACGGAACACGGATATATTTCTCTTTCCGGCGACGAGTGGGTGCATGAACGCCCTGCGGAGCCGGAGAAAAAGCCCTCCATCCGGGAACGGCTGGAACAGGGCAAGAAAGAATGTGCGGAGAAAAACAAGGCGCAGCCCCACAAGGAAAAGTCTGCGCCGGAACTGTAAGGAGGTGCTGATATGCCATATTACGATCACAACAAGGATTATCCCTTTGCCGCCTTTATCACCAATCTTGGGAAGTACAACGAGGGCGAGCTTGTGGGCGAGTGGGTGAAGTTTCCCACCACCGCCGAAGAATTGAAGGAAGTGTTTAAGCGGATCGGAATCGGCCAGAAGGATGACTTCGGCCAGCCCTATGAAGAATGGTTCATCACGGACTATGACTGCTATGTGGACGGTCTTTACAGTAAGCTGGGTGAATATGAAAATCTGGACGAGCTGAATTATCTGGCGTCGAAGCTGGATGAAATGAGCGAAAGCGAATACGCACAGTTTCAGGCCGGTATGGAAATGGGCGACCATTGCGGCAGCCTGCAGGAGATCATCAACCTCACCGAGAATCTGGATTGCTATGAGGTTTACCCCGATATCCATGACTATGACGATCTGGGCCGCTATTACATCGAAGAACTGGACGTTATGCAGGTGCCAGAGCATTTGCAGAATTACATCGACTATGAGGCCTACGGCCGGGACGTTGCGTTGGAGGAAAACGGCACCTTCACGGATCAGGGCTATGTGCGTGATACGGGTGACAGTTTCCATGAGTATTACGACGGTGAGCGCGGCAATATCCCCGACGAATACCGGGTGATGACCTTCCAGGATGATCTTCCCGAAGAAGAAAAATCCGAGTGGGCTATGGATATTGCCTTTGACATGGATGAGTTTTTCCGTCAGAACGATCCGCAGTATGCGGCGGAGCACCCAGAGGCGCACGCCGCAAAGGAAGAAATTTACGAAAGCCTGATGGCCGGACGCATTTCCGCACTGGATGAAAAGCTGGCGGCGCTGGGGCAGACGCAGGAGGACTATCTTCCCTCGGAGATCGAAAAATTCAAGGACGCCACGGGCTATGAGGAATTTCTTGATTTTGATCCGGCGGAGGTCAAGGCCGCTTTGGATGACCCGGAGAAGTCCCATGCGGATGAAATGCTGTCCGCTGCGGAGAAGGTTGCCTCGGAAAAGATGACTGTGCTTGTAGTGGAGCCTATGAAGGAACCCTATGTGAAGGAGATCGACCCCGATCTTCATTCCCTGCAGGCAGAGGTTGGCGGTGATATTGGGGCAACCTATCCCTATTCTGACCCGGTGGCGCTGGTTTGCAATGATGAAGGAAAGCTCATAGGGCTTGATCTGAACCGTGGACTGCGGGATGAAAATGGAGAAATTTATGATATCGTAGCAGGGACTTTCCTGGTGGTTGGACTTGGTGAGGAAGATTTTGCATCCCTGTCCCCGGAACTGATCCAGAAATACACGGAACAGTTCAAAACGCCGGAACGATTTATGCAGATCAATGGCAATATCGTTGTTCTCCCTGTCCCGGCAGAGAAGCAAGACCTCGCTTATCTGCCAGACCGTTTTGAAACTGGAGAGCGCATCCAAACACCCAGGGGCAGCTTTCAGGTGACAGCCATGAGTCGGGAGCAGATGGAGGCAGCCGGTTATGGCGTCCACCATATTTCCGATGATGGAAAGTATCTTATTATGGGAAACGGCACACGGGCATTTGCCGTGGCTGCGGAGCAGCCGGAAAAGGACAATCCTCTCCGAACCGCTGAAATGACGCTGGAGGATGACTACGGCATGATCGACGGCGTTATCAACAACGGTAGACGCGGCGAGGAATTGGAAAAAGCTCAGGAGTACGCAGAACGGACAACGCCGGAGAAGCCTTCCATCCGTGAGCGGTTGGAGGACGCAAAACGGGAGTGTGCCGAGCACAAGCCCCCGGAGGGCAAGAAGCCCGGCCGTGATGTGCCGGAGCATGACTGCCTATGAGCCGAAGCAAGAAGTGGCGGCTGGAATGGGCGTTCTTCCTGGGTGAGAACGGCAGGCGGCAGTATAACCATATCTGCAAAAAATGTGTTCATGGCTGCAAGCAGAGTTTCCGGGCGTGTCTGGTCGCTTGTCCGCATTACAGCTCCAAACGGTCTAAAATCTGTGAGGATAAGGGTGCGAAAACCGCAGAATAATTCCCTGTATCCGTATTTTCAAAGGGAGCCTTTATGATTTCTCATGTGTCGGTCTGTTTGCTGGTACATGAAGAAAAAGGCTTGATTTCAAACACTTTCTGTCACGCAAAACGGGAGTACAGCTTTTCGGTTCATCCGATCGGCTGTACTCCCGTTTTTTATTTGTTTTCGTCATTATCAGGTTTTTCCGTTTCCGCTACACTTTCTATCATGTCAACGACTACGGCATTAAGTTGCGCGGCGTTCTGCGATGTGATGACTGGACGCCCGGTATCCTTTTCGATATCCTGTCGAACCTGACCGGCATAGCTGCCGCCACGACGGGCAATCTTCTGACTTTCAGAAAATCCTTCCGGCTGATGTGCTTTTGACAGTTCTGTGGTTGTTGCCTCTGCCAGCATATTCAGAACAATTTCCATCGTACTCATGTTATCACGAAGATTTTCCTTTTTCAGCCCTTTCAGCTTCTTATATTGCCGAGTAGTCATGCCGGACCATGCTTTCGTGATCTCATCGGTGAGAATGGCATATTCTTTACCCTGCTGTACGCCTCGCTCCTGCCATTCAGCGGTAAGCTCATTACGGACACGGATGGAAAGGAGCCGCTGATGAATCCAGTCTGTATCATACCCCTTTTTCTGGTAAGTCTCTAATGCGCGGTCGATTGCCTGTTCCGGGTCAATCGTTTCTTCGATGCGTTCACGGCCGACCTGAGCAAGCCAGAGTTTGAATGGTTCAGCCTTAGGTGATGGGATGGACTGAATAATGCGTAAAATCTGTTCAGCCGTTGCCGCCAACACTTTACGCTTTTTGCCTGTTGCACCCATCATTGCTACCTGGGGACAATTTGTCCCCAGGTAGCTTGCAAGCTGTTCATCACGCTTACGCATTTTTTTGAGGTAGTCTGTTGGATTAGAGCTATCTGTCAGGACAGCGATAACATCTACAACAGAGAAATACCATTCTTCCTGTTCTTCGTCCCATGCGGTGCGTATTTTTCTATCTTCAAAAAGCTGGATGGAATTATTTTCGTCCATGCGCTTCAACCTCCTTAGAGTATGTATTTTAATTTTAACATGAAAGGGTTTCTATTTCTATAAGAGAAGCAAATTTCGCCGTAGTAGGCGTTGTGGGAATGTGCGTAAACTGCCAGAATTGCGAGGCTGTGGGAAAGTTGTTTGCAGACCTGTGGAAAAGGCTTGTCTTTTTCCATCAGGTTGTGAATGGCTTTTCCATCAGCACGAGCGGCAGTTTTCCATATTTCCATGACGCAAGAAAATCATCCAACGATCAGCCGGTACACCGTCAGCGGCACATACCACACCGCCACGATCAACCGCCATGCCAGAACGAAACCACCGATCACACCACCGATAATAAAGTTCAATGCAAACAGGGCGATCCCTCCACCCAGGGAGCCGCCGCCCGGCACGATCCAGAGGCACATCCGATGGAGGCCAAACGGCAGCCCGCAGAGTATCCAGAGCCATACATAGTCAAGCTCTCCGTTCTTCATGCAGGCGGATTTGAAAATACAATACAGGATCAGCGCCACGATTACGGGCAGTACACTTTTGAAGAAAAATGCTTTGATTGCTTCGCTTCTTGTCATCGGTAAAACCTCCTTCCGCAGTTCCATTATACAGGATGCCGGGAGCTGCGCCCAGTGTCTTTCAGAGAAAATTATTCCAGCTCATGCCGCCGCTGTTGTTCCTGTTCCTTTGGAACGGCCAGCAGCGCATCCACATTCTGCTTGACGGTATCGTATTCCTGGGCTTCGGTTCTTGCGGTTTTGTACTCCGTAAGGAGCCGTTCCTTTTCTGCGTTGAGATTAGCAAGCTCCGTTTTCATGCTTTCCGTTGTCGGCAGCGGCACAGCCCCCAGCCGTTTCAATTCTCTGGCGGCTGCTTCAAAAAGGATGATCTCGCTCTCATGCCCCCGCAGAAACTTTTCTTTGTCATTTGATTTGCGGTATCGGTCATAGAGCGGTTTTAGCTGACGGTAAGTTCCGGCGTGCTTCATCACAAGGGCAAGTTCGGTGCTTCTGCTTTCTACCCGCTTGATCTCTGCATGAGCGGTATCTCTCCGTGCGGATAATGCGGCCAGTTTACTTTCCAGTTCTCCATAGTTGCTTATCCCGTGCTCGGTCAGGAAATTCATGGTCTTGGCGGCCTGTTTCAGATTGTTCAGCTTCGCCCAATGGGTAAAGCCTGCGCTCTGCTGCGCCTTGATGTTGTTCTGAATATCAATGAGCAGGCTGATCTTTCCGTTCTGCGGTTTCGGCTGGTGGGAAGGTCTGGAACGTCCGGCAATCCGGGCGGCAAGGGCTTCTTCGGTGTAGTCCACACCCAGGGTTTTCAGACGGGTGAATCGTTCCTGATCCGGCGCTCTGGCGGAGATATATTTGCCCCGCTTGATCTCATAGCCTTCTCTCTGCAGGCGATGAAGCAGTTCTTCTAAATTGGAACAGGCTGGCAGGAGTCGGTCAATGGCAGCTTTCAACTTTGCCTTATAGCTGGTGCCGTTCTGTGCAGCCTGATGTTCAATATAGCTCTTGCCCTTGTCCTGTCCTGGGATGATGACAGACAGACCGTGTTCCTTGCAAAGCCGGTCGGAGGTGCGGCGGATATAGTGATAACTCCGCTTGTTGGAATGATAGTGCTTGTGATCCGCAAAGCTGACCGCATTGAAAATCAGGTGGTTATGAACATGATCTTTGTCTATATGGGTGGTAAGTACAAATTCATACTTGCCGCCCAGGATTTCTTTTGCAAGCTCCATGCCGATCTCATGGGCCTGTTCCGGCGTAACCTCCCCAGGCTGAAAGGCTTGGATCAGGTGACGCCCCAGGTTCGTTCCCTTGTCGATGGCATGGCGGCGGGTCCAGGAAAATTCGATATCCGCAGTTTCGGCGGCACAGCCATAGGAGGATACAAGCAGCTTTCCGTCCGTCTTTTCCGGGTTGCAGATATAGTCAATGGCTGCTTTCAGCGTTGACTTGATAGGATGCGTCTTTGTAACTGCCATATCTCATCCAGCCTTTCCCGTATCTCGTCCATGTCGGCCTGATACGCAGGGCCTCCGGCGTTGACACGCTTGGCAATCTGGTTGATGTTCCGACCGATGGCGGAAAGCTCTTTGGTAAATGCCTTGATATCTGCGGTGTCTGTATAGATGATATACCCGTCAATCGCCATCTTACGGAGGTAGGCGCCATATCTGCGTGTCGGTAACTGGCTCATTTTTTCGTCTATGAGCCGTTTTTCATCCTCCGTGACATAGAATTTCATTTGAATATTTCGCTTTCGGTTTGCCATGCGCCGCCTCCGTTCTTCATAAGGGTTTGGGACTATCCCAACAAGCAATTTTGAATTTTCGGGTAAGGGACCTGAAAATCTCAAAATTCGCAAGCGGGTACTCGCTTGCTGTGCTTGCTATCGAAACCCTACCTTCTATTTCTCCCTCTACTAATACTACAATTTGAAGGTGGGAAAATGGCTGTATCCATAAAGAAAAACAAAAAAACCACGACTGAACCTCCGTTATGGAGTGTTCTGCCGTGGCTTTTTCTTGTTCCGTAGTATTTCAACTTTTCTCTAAAGTTTTCGCTCGTCTGTATTCCAGTGGGGACAGACCAAATTGCTTTTTGAATACCGAAGCAAATTTGCTCTGGTTTATATATCCAACCTGCTCCGCTACCTCTGCTACAGACAGCTTTGTGGTAGAAAGTAATTCTGCGGCTTTTTTCATACGGGTTTCACGCAGATACACGGAGATGTTCTGTCCAAAAACTCCCCGGAAATAGTTTTTCAGGCTGGTTTCACTGACAGAAAACTGTGCAGCCAGTTCCCACGCAGGATGGTGCTGGCGCAGATCAGAAGTGATGATTTTTTCCACACGCTTTGCAATATCTACCTGTGTTTCTGTGAAGAATGTACAGGCTTGAGAAGGCGGTATTTCTTTCAGATTCTGGAGCAGCGAAAAAAGCGCCAGGGTATAGATTTTCATTTGCATAATGGAAAGCGGCACAGAGATATCCAACAAGGACCACAGTTTTTTTAGTATTTCTTCTATTTCGGGAGAAATGGCCGAGATATAAGTGCTTCCAGCCGGGCAGTAAAGCTCTCTGATTTTGTGGAAATCAATATCAAATTCCGTTTGTATCCAGGTACTTTGCTCTGCTGCGGCATCCATATCAATAAAAAACTCCATACCTTCAT
>SKEU01001720.1_pt1 | contig 10156 bp, 8 predicted proteins | sample 4819571 | NCBI WGS metagenome assembly SKEU01 (sample SAMN11008801, study PRJNA524170) | human gut metagenome | biome: Human fecal sample; material: Feces; isolation source: fecal sample from pouch patient p8, p16 | host: Homo sapiens | place: Israel: Tel-Aviv | collected 2015-06-23
GGTTAAGAAGATCCAGCCCATCTGCTTTGAAAACGCCTGCTGGGCCTACATCACCGGCGCGGCCATCGCCATCCAGAACGGCGTAGGCGGCATCAATATGTCAGAGTGGGTAAAGGTGCTGTACGGCCTGGTGGCCAGTTTGGCCCTGGGCTTCTGCATCGGCTGGCTGGTGTGCAAGGGCCTAACGCTGCTGTGCCGCAGAATGGACCGCCGCCGGACCAACCGCTTCTTTACCGGGGCGGAAATTTTTGGCGCCGCGGCCATGAGCTTTATGCACGGCGCCCAGGACGGCCAAAAGTTCATTGGCGTGCTGTTTTTGGGCGTGGCCTTCTCCAACGGCATGAACAGCGTGGAAGGCGTTTTGATCCCTGTGTGGCTCATGCTTTTGTGCAGCGCGGTGATGGGCATTGGCACCAGCGTGGGCGGCGAGAAGATCATCAAGGCCGTGGGCATGGATATGGTAAAGCTGGAGAAATACCAGGGCTTTTCGGCCGACCTGTCGGCGGCCTTCTGCCTGCTGTGCGACCTCATCGCCCGCAGTATGTTTGCCCCCACCGAGCTTTCGATCAGCGCCGTAACGGCAGTATTTGGTGCACCGGTGGTCATCTGGCTGCTGGTGCGCCGGGGTCAGGAGGGTGTGCGATGAAATACCGCTGTGAAACGAAAGAACTGGCCATCGGCTATGGCGGTGCGCCCCTTGCTTCCGGCATCACGCTGGGGGCGGTGCCGGGGCAGATCCTGGCCCTCATCGGGCCAAACGGCGCGGGCAAATCCACCCTGCTCAAAACGCTGGCGGGCCAGCTGGCCCCCATGGGCGGGGCTGTCCTGCTGGATGGCCGCAGCCTGACCGATTACACCGGCACGGCCCGGGCGCAGAAGCTGGCCCTGATGCTGCCCCACACCCGCCGCACCGAGCTGACCACCTGCTTTGAGTTTGCCGCCGCCGGGCGCATCCCCTACACCGGGCGGCTGGGCATTCTGTCCGACGCCGACCGGCAGACCGTGCAGGATGCACTGGAAATTGCCGGAGCTGCGCATCTCGCGGACCGGGACTTCAACTGCATCAGTGACGGCCAGCGTCAGCGCGTCCTGCTGGCCCGTGCCATCTGCCAGCAGCCCAAAGTGCTGCTGCTGGACGAGCCCACCTCCTTTCTGGACATCAAGGGCAAGATCGAGCTGCTGACCATCCTGCAGAAGCTGGCTCATGAACAGGGCCTTGCGGTCATCGTGAGCCTGCATGAGCTGGACATGGCACAGAAAATCGCGGACGCAGTGGTGTGCGTGTTCCCAGACCATGTTTCCGGCGTGCTGACCCCGGATGCCGCCTTTGCCCCGGACAATATCCGTGCGCTTTATGCGCTGAGCGACGAACAGTATACGGCCCTGTTCGGGCAGGCAAAGCCCCAAAAGCCCACGTTCGAGCACTACGTCCGCAGCGGGCAGAAGCTGCTGCGCTGCGGCTATACCACCGGCACCTGTGCGGCGCTGGGGGCAGCGGGCGCGGCCCGGCTGCTGCTCACCGGCCATGCGCCGGAGACGGTGGCCCTGCGCACCCCAAAGGGCATCGTGGTGGAGGTAGCACCCCTGTTCTGCCGCCGCACCGACACTGGGGCCGAATGCGCCATTGAAAAGGACGGCGGCGACGATGTGGACGTGACCACCGGTCTGCCGGTGACCGCCACGGTGACGCTGCTGCCCGGCACGCCCGAGATACGCATTACCGGCGGCGCGGGGGTGGGCAAGGTGACGAAGCCCGGGCTGGACCAGCCGGTTGGGCAGGCCGCCATCAACCATGTGCCCCGGCAGATGATCACCGAGGCGCTGCGCCGGGAGGCGGAAGCCGCCTGTTACCCCGGCGGCTTTGCCGTGACTATCTCCATCCCCGGCGGCGAGGAGGTAGCCCGGCGCACCTTTAACCCCCATATCGGGGTGGAGGGCGGGCTGTCGGTGCTGGGCACCAGCGGCATTGTAGAACCCATGAGCCAGCAGGCCATTCTGGACACCATCCAGCTGGAGATGAATCAGGCGGCGCTGCGGGCAAAGGACCACCGGCGGCTCATCCTTGCCCCGGGCAATTACGGGTTGGACTATCTGCACGAAACATACCCGCAGTTTGCTGATATCCCGGTGGTCAAAACTTCAAACTTTATCGGAGATACGCTGGATATTGCAGCGGCGGCGCACTTCAAACAGGTGCTGCTGGTGGGGCATATCGGCAAGCTGTGCAAGCTGGCGGGCGGCATTATGAACACCCATTCCCACACGGCAGACTGCCGCACGGAGCTGTTCTGCACCCATGCTGCCCTGTGCGGTGCTGACCGAGAGGTGTGCACCGCACTGTACAATGCAGCCACCACGGATGCCTGTCTGGAGATTCTGGATACAGCCGGACTGCGGGAGCCGGTGCTGCAAAGCCTGCTTGCCGCCATCCAGCTGTATCTTGACCGCCGCGCGGGCGGGGCGTTCCGGGTGGGCGCCGTGCTGTTTTCAAACCAGCATGGCCCGCTGGGACAGACCGAAACTGCCGCCCGCCTGTTAGACGAATGGAAGGAGTAATGCACATGGTACATTTTGTGGGCGCCGGGCCCGGCGCACCGGATCTGATCACCCAGCGCGGTGCAGCATTTTTACAGGCCGCAGACTGCATTATTTACGCAGGCAGTCTGGTCAATCCGGCGCTACTGGGGCTGGCAAAGCCGGGATGTGCTATCTATAACAGCGCCGAGATGACGCTGGAGCAGGTACTGGACGTGATGCGCCGGATGGAAGCTGCCGGTAAAAGCACTGTGCGGTTACACACTGGCGACCCCTGCCTGTACGGTGCCATCCGGGAGCAGATGGATGCACTGGATGCAGACGGCATTTGTTACGATGATACCCCCGGTGTTTCCAGCTTTTGCGGCGCTGCCGCCGCGCTGAACTCCGAGTATACTTTACCCACGGTCAGCCAGACGGTCATCATCACCCGCATGGAGGGGCGCACCCCGGTACCGGAGCGGGAAAAGCTGGCAAGCCTTGCCGCCCACGGCGCGACCATGGTGATCTTCCTGTCCATCGGGCTGATTGACAAGGTGCAGACGGCGCTTTTGCAGGGCGCGTATACACCGGACACCCCCGCCGCCGTGGTGTACAAGGCCAGCTGGCCGGAAGAAAAAATCGTGCGGTGCACAGTTGGTTCTTTGGCTGAGAGCACCCGTGCAGCGGGCATTACCAAGACGGCACTTATCGTAGTGGGAGATTTTCTCGGCACGCAGTACGAGCGCAGCAAGCTGTACGACCCCGCCTTTACCACCGAATTCCGCAAAGGAGAACCGGTATGACCCGCGCTTACCTTGCCTTTACGGATACCGGCCTTGCGCTAGCAAAGCGTCTGGCCGTCGCCTTGCCCGGCAGTGTTGCCCGGTGCGGGCGGGATGGTGTTTCTCTTGCAGAATGGTCAAGCGCACAGTTTGTGCAGTCGGATGCACTGATATTTGTAGGGGCTGCGGGTATTGCGGTGCGGGCCATCGCGCCCCACTGCAAGAGCAAGACTACCGACCCGGCTGTGGTAGTGGTGGACGAATGCGGGCGGTTTGCCGTACCCATTCTGTCCGGACATCTGGGCGGTGCGAATGATCTGGCGCGGGCCATTGCCACCGTATGCGGTGCGGTGCCGGTGATCACCACCGCCACCGATGCCCACGGCATTTTTGCGGTGGACGAGTGGGCAAAGCACCAGAACTGCATGGTGCTGGAGCCGGAGCGCATCAAGCTGGTCAGCGGCAAATTACTGGCCGGGCAGCCGGTATATTACCGGGCTGATTTCCCGGTAACAGGCACCGTGCCCGCAGGGTTATTCCCCGCTGATCCCCCGGAAAAAGCCGACTTTGCACTCACCCTTTGCCCCACCGGGCAGGCACTGCATCTTGTGCCGCGCATCGGAGTGCTGGGCATCGGCTGCAAGCGGGGCACAAGCGCCGACACGCTGGAAGCTGCCTTTGCCGCCTTCTGCACCCGACACAGCCTTGCTGCGCAGGCAGTTACCGCCGCCGCAAGCATCGACCTGAAGCAGAATGAACCGGGCTTGCTGGCCTTCTGTCAGGCGCGTGGCTGGCCGGTGCGGTTTTACTCTGCCGCACAGCTGCGCAGCTTGCCCGGGCAGTTCACTCCCTCCCCTTTTGTACAACGCGTGACCGGAGTGGATAATGTTTGTGAGCGGGCGGCTGTGCTGGACGCAGACGGCAGCCTGTTTTACCCGAAATTTGCCTGCAGCGGCGTGACCCTTGCGCTGGCGTGCAGGCCCTTTGCCCCGGACTGGAGGTGGCAGAATGCTTGACGTGATGGAAATCGATATTGACCGTCCCGAGAAGATAGTCTATGTCGTGGGGCTTGGCCCCGGCGAGCCTTTTTATATGACCCAGCAGGCCGCGAATACGCTGGAAAGCGTTGACGCGATTTGTGGATATAAGGTCTATCTTGACCTCATCCGCGATGAATTCCCCTGCGAGGAATACTATGCCACCGGCATGACGCAGGAGCTTGACCGCTGCCGCTGGGCGCTGGAAAAGGCACGCACCGGCAAGCGGGTGGCGCTGGTCTGCTCCGGCGATGCCGGGGTGTACGGCATGGCAAGTCCCCTGCTGGAACTTACCCCGGACTACCCGGATGTTGCCGTGGAAGTCGTGCCCGGGCTGACCGCTGCCCTCAGCGGCGGGGCAGTGCTGGGCGCACCGCTGGCGCACGATTTTTGCGTCATTTCCCTTTCCGACCGGCTGACCCCGTGGGAGGTCATCGAGAAGCGGCTGGCTTGCGCCGCTATGGGAGATTTCTGCGTTGCGTTGTACAATCCCTCCTCCAAGGGCAGGCCGGACTATCTGGCAAAGGCGGTGTGCATCCTGCTGGAAAACGGCAAAAGTGCCGATACCGTCTGCGGCATCGTGCGCAACATCGGCCGGGAGGGTCAGACCGCCCGAATCCTGACCCTTGCCCAGCTGAAAGACACTGCGGTGGATATGTTTACCACCGTGTACATCGGCAACGCCGCCACAAAGCAGCTGGGCGGCAGAATGGTCACCCCACGGGGGTACCGCAGATGAAGGCAGTGGTTTTTAGCGGCACTACCGAGGGGCGGGTGTTCTCCCGGCAGCTGGCGGCGCTGGGAGCAGAGGTTCTGGTCAGTGTTGCCACCCCGCTGGGTGCAGAGGAACAGGGCAAAGCAGACGGCATCACCGTGCACTGCGGGCGGCTGACCCCCGAGGAAATGACCGCTCTTTTACAGGGCGCTGCCCTGTGCATAGACGCCACCCACCCCTACGCGGTGGACGCCACAAAAAACATCCGGGCTGCATGTGCCGTGGCCGGGGTGGAGTATCACCGACTGCTGCGGGAAGAAAGCCCCTTGCCTGCCGGGAGCATGGTGTTTGCCACCGCCGCCCACGCGGCTGCATTTCTGGCCGGGTGCAGCGGCAATGTGCTGCTGGCTACCGGCGCGAAAGAGCTTGCCGCCTTTGCGGCGCTCAGCCCGGAGCGGCTGTTCCCCCGGGTGCTGCCCACGCGGGAGGGCATTGCCGCCTGCGAGGCCGCCGGTATCCCACATAAGAACATCATTGCCATGCAGGGGCCATTCAGCTATGCGCTGAACTGCGCCCTGATAAAACAATTCTCCATCCGGTATCTGGTCACCAAGGACGGCGGTGCCGTGGGCGGCTTTGCCGAAAAAGCACAGGCCGCACAGGATACCGGTGCACAGCTGATCGTGGTGCGCCGCCCGGCCGAAAACGGACAAACTGCTGCACAAATTCTGGCACGCTGCAAGGAGGTTCTGGTATGATCTCTCTGATCGGAATGGGCTCCGGCTGCCCGGAAAGCCTGACCGCGCAAGGACTGGCTGCACTGCAAGGAGCAGGGCTCATCCTTGGGGCAAATCGCCTGTTGGAGCATTTACCGGCGGGGTGCACTGACAACTGCAAAGCCGTGTATAAACCGGAGGAAATCCTTGCGTGTCTTGCCGCACAGCCGGATACAGACACCGCTGTTTTGTACAGCGGCGACACCGGGTTTTACTCCGGCGCGGCAAAGCTGCTGCCCCTGCTGCGGGTCATGGGATACTCCGTCCGGGTGCTGCCCGGGCTTTCCAGCGTGCAGCTTTTAGCCGCAGCAGTGGGACGCCCTTGGCAGGACTGGAAACTGGTATCGGCCCATGGCCGTGCCTGCGACCCGGTAGCCGAGGTTTTGGCGCATCCACAGGTGTTTTTCCTCACCGGCGGCGGGGACACCCCTGCCACCCTTTGCGCCAAACTGACCGCCGCCGGGCTGGGCGCTGCTCACGCCCTTGTGGGCGAAAACCTTGGCACCCCTGCAGAAGCCATCCGCTTTGGCCTTGCCCGGGAACTGGCAGAGCAAAGCTTTGCACCGCTGAGCGTATTGCTCATCGAACGGGAGGCTTTGCCGTCCCGCCGCACCCCCGGCCTGCCGGACGATGCTTTTATCCGGGGCGCTGTGCCCATGACCAAGCAGGAGGTGCGCGCCGCCGCACTGGCAAAGCTGGCGGTCACCCCCACGGACACCCTATGGGACGTGGGCGCGGGCACCGGCAGCGTGAGCGTGGAGCTGGCGCTTGCCGCCCCTGCCGGACAGGTATATGCCGTAGAATGTGACCCGGAAGCCTGTGCACTGATCCAGCAAAACCGGGAGAAATTTGCTGCTTACAATCTGACCTTGATTGAGGGCAAAGCCCCTGAAGCTTTGGACACGTTGCCCGCCCCGGATGCTGTATTCATCGGCGGCACAAAGGGCAATATGGACGCTGTTATAGACGCCGTACTGCACAAAAATCCAGTCGCCCGGCTGTGCATTACCGCCATTGCGTTGGAAACGCTCAGCGCTGCCGTAGCTGCCCTGACCGCCCACGGCCTTTCTGCGGAGGTGACACAGATTGCCGTCAACCGCACAAAAACGGCGGGCAGTCTGCATTTGCTGATGGCTAACAACCCTGTGTTTCTCATTACGGGGGCACGGACATGATGCAGTTTCTCATCGCCGCACCGCGCTCCGGCAGCGGCAAGACCACCGTTACCTGTGCCGTGCTTACCGCATTGCAGCGGCGCGGGACTGACCCTTGCGCCTTCAAATGCGGGCCGGACTACATCGACCCTATGTTTCACCGCAGCGCGCTTGGGGTGGAAAGCCACAATTTAGACCTCTACCTCTCTGCCCCGGATACGGTGCGCACGCTTTACGCCCGCTATGCCGCCGGGCACGGCGCTGCCGTATGCGAGGGTGCCATGGGCTTTTACGATGGGCAGGGACTGACAACCCGTGCAAGCGCTTGGGAGCTGGCCGATACGCTGACGCTGCCGGTGCTGCTGGTAGTGCAGCCAAAAGGGGCAAGTATCACCCTTGCTGCCGAGCTGCAGGGGCTTTTGCAGTTCCGCACGCCCAGCCATATCGTGGGCATTCTGCTCAATGATTGCTCTGAGTCCTTGTACAAAACGCTGCGCCCGATGCTGGAAGCCGAGACCGGTCTGCCGGTGGTGGGGTATCTGCCCCATCTGCCGGGATGCGCCATTGAGAGCCGCCACCTCGGGCTGAAAACCGCTGGAGAGATATCGGACTTACAGCAAAAGCTGGTCAAGCTTGCCGATGCCCTTGTGCTGGACTGGGCACAGCTGGCAGTGTTGACCGACCGTCCTGCCCCGGCTGCGCCGCCGCTTGCCGCGCCGTGCACGCCCTCCGTTCGCATTGCCGTAGCGCGGGATGAAGCCTTCTGCTTTGCCTACGCCGAAACATTGGACGCCTTGCGGGACGCGGGTGCGGAACTTGTGTTTTTCAGCCCGCTGCGGGACGCCACCCTGCCGGAAAATATCGGCGGGTTGTACCTGCCCGGGGGCTACCCAGAGCTGTACGCCCGTCAGCTGAGTGAGAACCGCGCCCTGCGTACTGCTATCCGGGACGCAGTGCAAGAGGGTCTGCCCACTGCTGCCGAGTGCGGCGGCTTTCTGTACTTAGGGCAGACGCTGGAGGGTACAGACAGCAAGGTTTACCCCATGGCGGGTGTGCTGCCGGGCAGCGGGCACAATACCGGGCGGCTGGTGCGCTTTGGCTATGCCGTCATGACGGCAAAGGCTGGCAGTATGCTTTTCCACGCCGGAGAAGCGCTGCCCATCCATGAATTTCACCACTGGGATTCCTCCGAAAATGGCGCAGACTTTTCTGTGCGCAAAACCGAAAAAAGGCAGTGGGAATGCGGCTTTGCAAACACGCATTTGTATGCCGGTTTCCCGCATCTTTACTGGGCAGGTACTGCCCTGCCCCGCCGCTTTGTGCAGGCGGCGCAGCACTTTTTGAAACACAAAGGATGACGAAAATGACCGAAGCTGAACTGATGCAGCTGCTTGCTGCCATCACCCCGCCGGACGAAGCCGCCCGCGCCGCCGCCCACGCCCACTGGGCAAGCCTTGCCAAACCCTTGGGCGGACTGGGTGCACTGGAGACGATGCTGGAGGATGCCGCCGCGCTGACCGGCACGGCGCAGTTTGATTTTTCCCGCCGAGCGGTGGTGGTGCTCTGTGCGGACAACGGCGTAGTGGCGCAGGGCATAAGCCAGACCGACCAGAGCGTGACTCGCGCCGTAGCCGAGAACCTTGCTGCGCGGCGCACCAGCGTATGCAGGATGGCACAGGCGGCGCACTGCGATGTGCTGCCGGTGGATTTGGGCATTGTCGGTGCGCCCGTACCCGGCGTGCGGGACTGCCGCATTGCCGCCGGGACTGCGGACTTTACCAAAGGCCCTGCCATGACCCGCGCCGAGGCAGTGGAGGCCATTGGCCGGGGCATCGCCCTGACCCGGCAGCTTGCCGCCGAGGGCTACGGGCTTGTGGCCACCGGTGAGATGGGCATTGGCAACACCACCACCTCCAGCGCTGTTGCTGCCGTGCTGCTGGCACAGCCGGTACAGACCATGACTGGGCGCGGTGCAGGGCTTTCCGATGCAGGGCTTGCCCGCAAGGTGGAGGCCATCCGGCGGGGCATTGCCTGCAATGCCCCCGACCCCGATGACGTATTGGACGTACTGAGCAAGCTGGGCGGCTTTGATATCGCCGGTCTGTGCGGGATGTTCCTGGGCGGGGCGCTGGCGGGTGTGCCCGTGCTGATGGATGGCTTCATCAGCGGGGTGGCAGCGCTGTGCGCCGTGCGGCTGTGCCCGGCAGCGGCCAAGGCCGTGTTTGCCAGCCACTGCTCCACCGAGCCTGCCGCCCGGCTGGTGCTGGACGCGCTGGGCAAAACGCCCCTGCTTACCGCCGGGCTGCATCTGGGCGAGGGTACCGGCGCAGTGGCCAGTATCCCACTGTGGGACATGGCGCTGGCGGTGTACGAGGGGTGCTATTCCTTTGCGGAGGGCGGCATTGCGCCGTATACGCCCCAATGCTGACGCTGGTACTGGGCGGCGCTGCCAGCGGCAAAAGCGAATACGCCGAAGCTCTCGTGCTGCGCAGTGCTTTGCCGCGGTATTATCTGGCCACCATGCAGGTGTGGGATGCCGAGTGCGCCGCCCGGGTGGAAAAGCACCGCAAAATGCGTGCCGCCAAGCAGTTTGAGACCCTTGAGTGCCCGTTGCATTTAGAGGCTGTGCGTCTGCCCCGCAGGGGCACGGCGCTGCTGGAGGATTTGGGCAACCTGACCGCCAACGAGCTGTACGACCCCGCCGGTGCGGGCGATGCCGCTGCCGAGCACATTTTGCAGGGGTTGGATGCCCTTGCCGTACAGTGCGAGAATTTGATCGTTGTTTCCAACGAAGTGTTCAGTGGCGGCGCGGACTATGCCGGAGACACGAACCGCTATCTGCTGGCGCTGGCACAGGTGAACAACGCCCTTGCCGCCCGGGCAGATGCCGTGGTGCGGGTGGTGTGCGGCGTCCCCGTCTATTATAAAGGAGTGGAAAAATGATCGTTTTGCAGACCATTGCGGTGGCCTTTGCCATGTTTTCGGCGGTGCCGGTGCCGCAGTTTGTGTGGGACGAAAAGAATATGCGGTATGCGCTGTGCGCCTTCCCGCTGGTAGGGCTTTTATGCGGGGTGCTGTGGTGCGTGTGCGGGGTGCTGCCTCTGCCCGCCCCGGCGCGGGCGGCAGGGTTCTGCCTTGTGCCGGTGTGGGTGACCGGCGGCATCCATCTGGACGG
>SKEU01000698.1_pt1 | contig 10119 bp, 10 predicted proteins | sample 4819571 | NCBI WGS metagenome assembly SKEU01 (sample SAMN11008801, study PRJNA524170) | human gut metagenome | biome: Human fecal sample; material: Feces; isolation source: fecal sample from pouch patient p8, p16 | host: Homo sapiens | place: Israel: Tel-Aviv | collected 2015-06-23
ACGTAAATTGATTTCTTTTGCATGATATTGATATGAATGATATCGAAAGAGCAAAAGTATATACGTGAGGCAGGAGGAGCGCACCTGATACTATGCGGATAAGGAAATATGGGGCGAGACAGCGGGAAGAGGATTCGTCGAGGTAAAAAATAATGTGGCCGACGATCTGTCGGCCACTCAGTACAAGACTTAACGCACGTTGGCGCAGGTCAGGCAAAACGCATAACGGTTTTGTGGGTCGTTAAACGCGGCCAGCTTGTCGCTTTCACTTTTAACGGTAGAGGCTACCGAGGCAAGCGGTGCAGGTAACATGGCCTGGAACGCATCTGGCAACATTGCCCGGACAGAACCAGACATGTTGTCCATCACTTTGTCGAAGAAGGTCGGTTCATCAACGTAGTATTCCAGATGCCACTGTTTCACTTTTGCCAGCTCTGCTGCTTTGGCAACCGCATCATCGAAATCCCCGAGACTATCGACCAGCCCGTTAGCTTTTGCATCCTGACCGGTCCAGACGTGGCCCTGGGCGATTTTATCAATTTGCTCCGGCGTCGAATGACGCGCATCAGCAACCAGCGTGATAAAGCGTTTATAGCCATTCTCAATGCTTAATTGCATCATCTGCTGCGCTTCCGGCGGCAGTGCCCTGGTGATAGAAACATCCGCCAGCGGTGAAGTTGAGACACCATCAGTATGAACACCAATCGAATCCAGACTATTTTCTACGGTGGTGATCACGCCGAAGATACCGATAGAACCGGTCAGGGTGCTGGGGTTAGCCACAATGTAATTAGCTGGCGTGGAAATCCAGTAACCACCAGATGCCGCCATGCCGCCCATCGATACAACCACAGGCTTACCCGCTGCCCGGGCTGCTGCCAGTTCAGCGCGAATCACTTCAGACGCGGTAACGCTGCCGCCTGGGCTATTAACACGCAGGACAATCGCTTTCACTTTCGGGTCAAGGCGAGCGTCGCGGATTTGTGCCGCAGTGGTATCACCGCCAACATTCCCCTGAGTTTCCTCGCCATCCATAATTGCGCCATTAGCAAAGACGACACCGATGCTGTCACCGGTATCTGCCGGCGTTTTCAATGCGTAATCGTAATAACTGATGGCGCGATAATTTTTATCAGTCTTACTCCAGCCGAATTCTTTGGTCAGTGCTTTTTCGATTTCCGCACTCGATGCCAGTGCATCGACCAGCTTGTTTTCCAGTGCATATTTCGCGGTATCGCCACCGGTTTTGGTTAAACCCTCAAGCAACCCTTGCGCGCCAGGGAATACCTGCTCAGCAGGGATCTGCCGGTTAGCGGCAACAGTATTCAGATAGTTTTGCCACAGCTCACCAATCCAGCGGCTGTCAGCTTCGCGGGCTGCCGGTGACATATCATCACGAATAAACGGTTCAACGGCAGATTTATACGTACCCACGCGGAACACATGGGTGGAAACTTTCAGCTTATCCAGCAACGATTTGTAGTACAGACCGTTGGTGGCAAAGCCGTGCAGATCAACCACGCCTTGCGGAGACAGCCAAATTTTATTGGCGAAACTGGCGAGATAATATTGCCCCTGGCTGTAGTTCTCGCCAACGGCATAAACCGGTTTCCCGCTGTCACGAAACTCTTTCAGAGCTTTGCCGATGTACTGCATAGACGGTTGGTCGCCGCCTGCGAAGTTTTTCAGATCCATCACAATACCGGTGATATTGCGGTCGTCCTTCGCCTGGCGAATAGTGTTGACGATATCAAACAGTGAGTTTTCCTGCAGACGATCGGAACTGGCACCAAGCAGCTGGCGGCTTAATTTACTAAACCGCTGAGAACTGTCGGGTTTATCGACGATCACACCAGAAATGTCCAGCAGCAGTGCGCCACGACTGGCCGTTTCTTTCGAATCACCACCACTGACCTGCATCCAAATCCCCACACCAACCAGTACGAGGAAAATAAAGAACAGGTTAAGTACCATTTCACGGACGAAATTCAGCAGACGCCACGTCCATTTAAAAAATCCGGCAATAAATCGCCAAAGGGTTCGCATGTATTCTCCCAACTTAAGGTCACACCTGTCACAGGCGCAATAGATGTGGTTATCGTAATGACCCAACCGGTACTTGTCAGCAGGAATTGCGGACTGTGCTGTAACAAAATCCACTCTCGTGTTAATTTTGTGAATAAATATCACGACAGGAGTTAATCAAATGGATGCACTCGAACTATTGATCAATCGCCGTAGCGCCTCCCGCTTGGCTGAACCCGCGCCAACGGGTGAACAACTGCAAAACATCCTGCGTGCGGGTATGCGTGCGCCGGACCATAAGTCCATGCAACCGTGGCATTTTTTTGTGATTGAAGGGGAAGGGCGCGAGCGTTTCAGCGCCGTACTGGAACAGGGGGCGATTGCTGCCGGTAGTGATGACAAAGCTATCGACAAAGCCCGTAATGCGCCGTTCCGCGCACCGCTCATCATCACGGTGGTGGCGAAATGCGAAGAGAATCATAAAGTCCCGCGCTGGGAACAGGAAATGTCTGCCGGATGCGCGGTCATGGCGATGCAAATGGCAGCAGTTGCCCAGGGGTTTGGCGGCATCTGGCGCAGTGGCGCATTAACTGAAAGTCCGGTAGTGCGTGAAGCATTCGGTTGCCGTGAGCAGGATAAAATTGTCGGTTTTCTCTACCTCGGTACGCCGCAGCTGAAAGCATCTACGTCGATTAACGTCCCGGACCCGACGCCGTTTGTAACTTATTTCTGATAATTGTCGCGAAACTGTCTGGATTGTGAGCAAAGGCGCAGGAATTCAGACACTCTCACTTATCACTTCACGGAATGAGGGTTACCATACCCGGATTGCATTGACAGGAGATGTCCATGAGCGAGAACTCGATTCGTTTGACCCAATACAGCCACGGAGCTGGTTGCGGCTGTAAAATTTCCCCAAAAGTGTTGGAAACCATCCTGCACAGTGAGCAGGCGAAGTTTGTTGATCCGAATTTGCTTGTGGGTAATGAAACCCGCGACGATGCGGCGGTGTACGATCTGGGCAATGGCACCAGCGTTATCAGTACCACCGACTTCTTTATGCCGATCGTTGATAATCCTTTCGATTTTGGCCGCATTGCGGCGACTAACGCCATCAGCGATATCTTCGCGATGGGGGGCAAACCGATTATGGCGATTGCGATCCTCGGCTGGCCGATTAACAAACTTTCCCCGGAAATTGCCCGCGAAGTGACCGAAGGTGGACGCTATGCATGTCGTCAGGCGGGTATTGCGCTGGCTGGCGGTCACTCCATCGATGCGCCGGAGCCGATTTTTGGTCTGGCGGTAACGGGGATCGTACCGACCGAGCGGGTGAAGAAAAACAGTACCGCACAAGCCGGATGCAAACTGTTCCTGACGAAACCGCTGGGGATCGGCGTTCTTACCACGGCTGAGAAAAAATCACTGTTGAAACCAGAACATCAGGGACTGGCGACGGAAGTGATGTGCCGGATGAACATCGCAGGCGCGTCCTTTGCCAACATCGAAGGCGTAAAAGCGATGACCGACGTTACGGGCTTTGGTCTGCTGGGCCACTTGAGCGAAATGTGTCAGGGGGCTGGTGTGCAGGCACGCGTCGACTATGAAGCGATCCCGAAACTCCCCGGTGTTGAAGAGTACATTAAGTTGGGCGCAGTACCTGGCGGCACTGAACGTAACTTTGCCAGCTACGGTCATCTGATGGGTGAAATGCCGCGTGAAGTGCGCGATCTGCTGTGCGATCCGCAAACTTCTGGCGGTTTGCTGCTGGCGGTCATGCCGGAAGCAGAAAATGAGGTCAAAGCTACAGCCGCCGAGTTTGGCATTGAACTGACGGCAATTGGCGAACTGGTGCCAGCGCGCGGCGGTCGTGCCATGGTTGAGATTCGTTAATTCAATGCGGTTGTTTATTGCCGAAAAACCGAGTCTGGCGCGCGCCATTGCTGATGTCCTGCCCAAACCGCACCGGAAAGGCGATGGCTTTATCGAGTGCGGTAATGGTCAGGTGGTGACCTGGTGTATCGGTCACCTGCTTGAGCAGGCGCAGCCAGACGCCTACGACAGCCGCTATGCGCGCTGGAATCTTGCGGATTTGCCGATTGTCCCGGAAAAGTGGCAATTACAGCCCCGACCCTCCGTGACCAAACAACTTAACGTCATCAAACGCTTCCTGCATGAAGCCAGCGAAATCGTTCACGCCGGGGACCCGGATCGTGAAGGGCAATTGCTGGTGGATGAAGTGCTGGACTATCTGCAACTGGCACCGGAAAAGCGCCAGCAGGTGCAGCGTTGCTTGATAAACGACCTGAACCCGCAGGCGGTTGAGCGGGCGATCGACCGTCTTCGTTCCAACAGTGAGTTTGTACCGCTGTGCGTTTCTGCGCTGGCGCGAGCGCGTGCCGACTGGCTGTACGGCATCAATATGACCCGTGCTTACACCATTCTCGGTCGCAATGCTGGTTATCAGGGCGTGCTTTCCGTGGGGCGCGTGCAGACACCCGTGCTCGGGCTGGTGGTGCGCCGCGATGAAGAGATTGAAAACTTCGTGGCGAAAGACTTCTTTGAAGTCAAAGCGCATATCGTGACACCTGCCGATGAGCGGTTTACCGCTATCTGGCAACCGAGCGAAGCGTGTGAACCGTACCAGGATGAAGAAGGGCGCTTGTTACATCGTCCACTGGCGGAGCATGTGGTTAACCGCATTAGTGGTCAACCGGCTATTGTCACCAGCTATAACGATAAACGGGAATCAGAATCCGCGCCGCTGCCGTTTTCGCTTTCGGCGTTGCAGATTGAAGCGGCAAAACGCTTTGGTCTGAGCGCGCAGAACGTGCTTGATATCTGCCAGAAACTGTACGAAACGCACAAGCTAATCACTTATCCGCGTTCTGATTGTCGCTATTTGCCAGAAGAACATTTTGCCGGACGCCACGCGGTGATGAATGCCATCAGTGTTCATGCACCGGATCTGTTGCCGCAGCCAGTGGTAGATCCAGATATACGCAACCGCTGTTGGGATGACAAAAAGGTCGATGCGCACCACGCCATCATTCCGACCGCACGGAGTTCTGCGATCAACCTGACGGAGAACGAAGCGAAGGTCTATAACCTGATTGCCCGTCAGTATCTGATGCAATTCTGCCCGGATGCGGTGTTCCGCAAGTGTGTTATCGAACTGGACATTGCCAAAGGCAAATTTGTCGCTAAAGCGCGTTTTCTTGCTGAAGCAGGCTGGCGCACGCTGTTAGGCAGCAAAGAGCGCGATGAAGAAAACGACGGCACGCCACTGCCTGTGGTGGCGAAAGGCGATGAGTTGCTGTGTGAAAAAGGTGAAGTGGTAGAGCGGCAAACCCAGCCGCCGCGCCATTTTACCGATGCAACACTGCTTTCGGCGATGACCGGGATCGCGCGCTTTGTGCAGGATAAAGATCTGAAAAAGATCCTCCGTGCGACCGATGGTCTGGGGACAGAGGCAACGCGTGCCGGGATTATTGAACTGTTGTTCAAGCGTGGTTTCCTGACCAAAAAAGGGCGCTATATCCACTCCACCGACGCCGGAAAAGCGCTATTCCATTCGCTGCCGGAGATGGCGACGCGACCGGACATGACCGCGCACTGGGAATCGGTGCTGACGCAAATCAGCGAAAAGCAGTGTCGCTATCAGGACTTTATGCAGCCGCTGGTGGGGACGCTATATCAGCTTATTGATCAAGCCAAACGTACGCCGGTGCGGCAGTTTCGCGGCATTGTGACTCCGGGCAGTGGTGGCAGTGCTGATAAGAAAAAGGCTGCACCGCGTAAACGTAGTGCGAAAAAAAGTCCGCCAGCAGATGAAGTCGGAAGCGGGGCGATAGCGTAAGCGAGTGAATCTTTCGTGCTATTCGAGTCATATTCTGAAATATCCAGCGGATCAAGAAAATTCGTTGGATATTTTTTTTGCATGGATAAAATTATCGCCTCTAAAGTATGTAATAACAGGGAATGTGATGAAAAAAGTTTTATTACAAAACCATCCTGGGAGCGAGAAGTATTCTTTTAATGGCTGGGAAATATTTAATAGTAATTTTGAACGGATGATTAAAGAAAATAAGGCCATGCTGCTTTGTAAGTGGGGGTTTTATTTAACATGTGTTGTCGCTGTAATGTTTGTGTTCGCAGCGATAACATCCAACGGTTTGAATGAAAGAGGCCTGATTACCGCGGGATGCTCTTTTCTTTATCTATTAATTATGATGGGGCTTATTGTTCGGGCCGGTTTTAAAGCAAAAAAAGAACAACTGCATTATTATCAGGCTAAAGGTATTGAGCCGCTCAGTATCGAGAAGTTACAGGCGCTACAATTGATCGCACCTTATCGATTCTATCATAAGCAATGGTCTGAAACGCTGGAGTTCTGGCCGCGAAAGCCTGAACCTGGCAAAGATACCTTCCAATATCATGTGCTTCCTTTTGACTCGATCGATATCATAAGTAAAAGACGCGAGTCTTTAGAGGATCAATGGGGTATCGAAGATAGCGAAAGTTATTGTGCCTTAATGGAGCATTTTCTTTCTGGCGACCATGGAGCCAATACCTTTAAAGCAAACATGGAGGAAGCCCCAGAGCAGGTTATCGCCTTGTTGAATAAATTTGCTGTTTTTCCCTCAGACTATATCTCTGATTGCGCTAATCATAGCTCCGGTAAATCCTCGGCGAAGCTAATATGGGCGGCGGAATTATCATGGATGATCTCGATATCAAGCACAGCTTTTCAAAACGGGACAATTGAAGAAGAACTGGCCTGGCATTATATAATGCTTGCTTCTCGAAAGGCGCACGAGTTGTTCGAAAGCGAAGAAGATTATCAAAAAAATAGTCAAATGGGATTTCTTTACTGGCATATCTGCTGCTATCGCAGAAAGTTAACGGATGCTGAACTTGAAGCGTGTTATCGTTACGACAAGCAGTTTTGGGAGCACTACAGTAAGAAATGCCGTTGGCCCATAAGAAATGTTCCGTGGGGAGCATCATCCGTTAAATACTCATAAACGCCTGAAATTTTGCCGGGGGCGCTGCGCTTGCCCGGCCTACATTAGAGCGTAACTGCAATGAATTGTGCCCATTTGTAGGCCTGATAAGCGTAGCGCCATCAGGCATTTACAACTTAAATCACACCCTGCGCCAGCATCGCATCGGCAACCTTCACAAAACCGGCAATGTTCGCGCCCTGCACGTAGTTGGTTTGCTCACCTTCACCACCATGCTCAACACAGGCATGGTGGATATCCAGCATGATGTGATGCAAACGTGCGTCAACTTTCTCGGCTTTCCAGCCCAGGCGCGCAGCGTTTTGTGCCATTTCCAGGCCCGATGTAGCGACGCCACCAGCATTAGCCGCTTTACCCAGTGCAAATAGTACGCCTGCCTGCTGGAACAGTTCAGTCGCTTCGATGGTGGTCGGCATATTTGCCCCTTCGGCGACGGCTTTAACGCCATTAGCGATAAGCTGATGCGCGGCGTCAACATCCAGTTCATTCTGGGTGGCGCAAGGCAGGGCGATATCAACCGGTAGAGACCACGGCTGTTGGCCTTCGAGATAGACCAGACCAAATTCTTTGGCGTAATCTGCCACTCGACCATCGCGGCTGGCTTTGATTTCGATAAGACGTGCCAGTTTCTCTTTCGTGAATCCGCTTTCATCAACTACAGTGCCGCTGGAGTCTGACGCAGTGATCACACGAGCACCAAATTCCATCGCTTTTTCGATAGCGTACTGGGCGACGTTGCCGGAGCCAGAAACGGAAACGCGCATCCCTTCAAAACCCATACCGTGGCGTTTTAACATTGCTTCTGTGAAATAAACCAGACCGTAGCCGGTAGCTTCCGGGCGAATAAGACTGCCGCCAAATGAAAGGCCCTTACCGGTGAAGACGCAGGCGGTATTGTTGGAGAGCTTTTTCATCATCCCCGCCATAAAGCCGACTTCACGACCACCAACCCCGATATCACCTGCCGGAACGTCGGTATCCGCGCCCAGATGACGATAAAGCTCGGTCATCAGCGCCTGGCAAAAACGCATCACTTCACCTTCGCTTTTTCCTTTCGGATCGAAATCGCTGCCGCCTTTACCACCGCCCATCGGCAGGGTAGTCAGGGCATTTTTGAAGGTTTGTTCAAAGCCGAGGAATTTGAGAATGGAAAGGTTAACTGACGGATGGAAGCGCATACCGCCTTTGTACGGGCCGATGGCAGAGCTGAACTGCACACGCCATGCACGGTTGACCTGTATCTGGTTGCGATCATCAACCCATACCACGCGAAACTGGATCACGCGCTCCGGTTCAACCAGACGCTCCAGTAATGACATCTGGCGATATTTTGGATTTTGTTCAAGAAAAGGCCAGAGTGTGGTCATTACTTCACGAACGGCTTGCGCGAACTCGGTTTGATTCGGGTCGCGCTTTTGGACATGGTTGAGGAATGACTCCAGAGAATATGTCTGATCCATAGATATAAAACCCTTATATATTAATACGATTGTGCTTATGTTGTTTATGTCATGTGCTTTTGCAGTTTTCGACTATACCATCAAGAATGTGACGGTAAGCAAGAAAAAAATGACCCAGGAAAGCAAATTAATAACGAGAGTAATCTCATAACCAAATGCGATAACTCAGACGCTAAAGTTTTGCCACCCGGCTACCGTTATCAGTAGCAGAGACAATAACGTTAAGGAGTTCCCTGTGAGTCGAGCATTGTTCGCCGTAGTATTAGCATTTCCATTAATTGCACTGGCTAACCCGCATTATCGTCCGGACGTGGAGGTAAACGTACCGCCAGAAGTGTTCAGTTCAGGCGGGCAGTCAGCGCAGCCCTGTACTCAGTGCTGCGTTTATCAGGATCAAAATTATTCTGAAGGGGCGGTAATTAAAGCCGAAGGAATACTGCTGCAATGCCAGCGTGATGACAAAACCCTTAGCACTAATCCGCTGGTCTGGCGGCGCGTAAAGCCATAAACGCCTCTAATAATGGAATGTCAGCAGGGGCCAGCGGATATTGCAGCGCCTCTTCAGGTGAGCACCAGACCAGCGCCTGATGTTCATGTGCCTGTAACGTCCCGTGGAAGTCGGGTACGTGCCAGGCATGAAGATGGATAATCCGCCCCGAAACTTCTCGCTGATGGCTGGCAACATATTCACCCACAGTTGCTTCGATGCCCAGTTCTTCGCGTAACTCACGCACCAGCGCCTGCCGCTGACTTTCATCCGGCTCGACTTTACCACCGGCAAACTCCCATAATCCCGCCTGATCGCTCTGGGCGGGGCGTTGCGCGAGTAAAATTTTGCCATCACGTTCAATGATGGCGGCAACAACTTCAATCATTTTCATAAATTACACACGGGCAGATAAGCGAAAAATGCCATAATATCCGCACTGTTGCTCAATCAGAAAGGCTTTATATTTAAGGAGTGCCTGTGCTAGACCGCCATCTTCATCCCCGGATTAAACCGTTGTTGCATCAATGCGTGCGGGTTCTTGATAAACCGGGCATTACGCCAGATGGTTTAACATTAGTGGGATTTGCCATCGGCGTGCTGGCTCTGCCGTTTCTGGCGCTGGGCTGGTATCTGGCGGCGCTAGTCGTCATTTTGTTGAACAGGCTGCTTGATGGTCTGGACGGTGCGCTGGCGCGGCGCAGAGAGCTTACCGACGCGGGCGGCTTTCTTGATATTTCTCTCGATTTTCTCTTTTACGCGCTGGTGCCGTTTGGCTTTATTCTTGCTGCACCGGAGCAAAATGCGCTGGCAGGCGGCTGGTTGTTGTTTGCGTTTATCGGCACGGGCAGCAGTTTTCTCGCCTTTGCTGCACTGGCAGCAAAACATCAGATTGATAACCCCGGTTATGCACATAAGTCGTTTTACTATCTGGGGGGATTAACCGAAGGCACAGAAACGATCTTACTGTTTGTGCTGGGATGTTTATTCCCTGCATGGTTTGCGTGGTTTGCGTGGATCTTCGGTGCGTTGTGCTGGATGACGACCTTTACGCGGGTGTGGAGTGGGTATCTGACGCTGAAGTCGCTCCAGCGTCAGTAATTGCAATGTTATTTGCTAC
>SKEU01001737.1_pt1 | contig 10074 bp, 10 predicted proteins | sample 4819571 | NCBI WGS metagenome assembly SKEU01 (sample SAMN11008801, study PRJNA524170) | human gut metagenome | biome: Human fecal sample; material: Feces; isolation source: fecal sample from pouch patient p8, p16 | host: Homo sapiens | place: Israel: Tel-Aviv | collected 2015-06-23
TTCCCATGACCAGTGATGAGAGCAACAGGCTGAATCAGGGCGTGTTTGTTGATGACTGGGGGCGTCCCGAAAAATATCTGGTGTATAAAAGTCGTCCTGTATCCGGACGGCAGATGGAAACCAAAGAAGTGGATGCAGAGCGAATGCTGCATCTTAAATTTGTTCGCCGTCTGCACCAGATGCGCGGGACGTCTTTATTGTCCGGTGTGCTGATCCGCCTCAGTGCCCTGAAAGAATATGAAGATTCTGAGCTGACTGCAGCAAGGATCGCTGCTGCTCTGGGGATGTACATCCGCAAAGGCGACGGACAGAGCTATGAAACGGATGGTAATGACAGCAAGGAGAATGAACGCGAGCTTACCATTCAGCCAGGCATTATTTACGACGATCTGAAACCCGGCGAAGAAATCGGAATGGTGAAGTCGGATCGCCCCAATCCTAACCTTGAAACTTTTCGTAATGGTCAGTTGCGTGCCGTGGCGGCGGGCAGTCGTCTGAGTTTTTCCAGTACAGCGCGCAACTATAACGGCACTTACAGCGCCCAGCGTCAGGAGCTGGTTGAATCCACTGATGGCTACCTGATCCTGCAGGACTGGTTTATTGGTGCCGTCACCCGCCCGATGTATCGTGCCTGGCTGAAACAGGCTGTGGCATCCGGTGTTATCAGGCTACCCCGCGATCTTGACCGTTCTTCACTGTATACCGCGGTGTATTCCGGACCGGTGATGCCGTGGATTGACCCTGTTAAGGAGGCTGAGGCCTGGAAAATTCAGATTCGTGGTGGAGCGGCGACAGAATCAGACTGGGTACGTGCAGGTGGTCGTAATCCGGATGATGTCAAACGTCGGCGCAAGGCAGAAATTGATGAAAACCGCAAGCTGGATCTGGTATTTGATACCGATCCGGCCAGTGATAAAGGAGGCAGCAGTGCCGCAACGAAACGACAGGAGCCGCAGCACACCGACGACCAGTCCGAAGAATAATTCCTGGTTCAGGATGCAGGCTGGTCACCAGAGTGACGCGGATATTTATATTTATGACGAGATTGGTTTCTGGGGTGTTACAGCGAAGCAGTTTATCAGTGATCTGAATGCACTGGGCGATATCACCCACATTAATCTCCATATCAATTCACCGGGTGGCGATGTCTTTGAAGGCATCGCCATTTTTAATGCGCTGAAAACACATGGTGCGTCCATTACCGTTTATGTCGACGGTGTGGCGGCGTCAATGGCGTCGGTCATTGCGATGGTGGGAAACCCGGTCATTATGCCGGAAAACACCTTCATGATGATTCATAAACCATTTGGCTTTACGGGCGGTGATGCGGAGGACATGCGCACCTATGCCGACCTGCTCGATAAGGTTGAGGCGGTTCTGTTACCCGCTTATGCACAGAAAACCGGGAAAACCACCGATGAAATTGCTGCCATGCTGGCGGATGAGACCTGGATGTCCGGTGCCGAATGTCTGGCACATGGATTTGCTGATCAGGTGACGCCAGCCGTTAAGGCAATGGCATGTATTCAGTCAAAACGTACAGAGGAATTTAAAAAGATGCCGGAATCCATTCGAAACATGATTACTCCGCCACGCAACAGTGCTCCACGCGTACAGGATGATGAACCTGCAGCCTCCCGGACGCCAGTGCAGGCAGCAGCACCCGTGGTGGATGAAAACAGTATCCGTGCGCAGGTACTGGCAGAGCAAAAAGCGCGTGTAAACGGTATTAATGATCTGTTTGCCATGTTTGGCGGGCGTTATCAGACGCTGCAGGCTCAGTGTCTTGCCGATCCTGAGTGTTCGCTGGAGCAGGCCCGCGAAAAGCTGTTGAACGAGATGGGGCGCGAGTCCACGCCATCCAATAAAAATACACCGGCTCATATTTATGCTGGTAACGGTGATTTTGTGGGGGACGGGATCCGCCAGGCGCTGATGGCGCGTGCCGGATTTGAAAAAACCGAACGTGATAATGTCTACAACGGGATGACCCTGCGTGAATATGCCCGTATGTCACTGACTGAACGGGGTATTGGGGTTTCCGGTTATAACCCGATGCAGATGGTCGGTGCGGCGTTCACCCACAGTACGTCTGACTTCGGTAATATTCTGCTGGATGTTGCGAACAAAGCCATTCTGCAGGGCTGGGAAGATGCTCCTGAAACCTATGAACAATGGACGCGGAAAGGTCAGTTGTCTGATTTTAAAATTGCCCATCGTGTGGGTATGGGGGGCTTCAGTGCTCTGCGTCAGGTGCGTGAAGGGGCGGAATATAAATACGTCACCACCGGAGATAAACAGGCCACTATTGCACTGGCGACCTATGGCGAGCTGTTCAGTATCACCCGTCAGGCCATTATCAATGATGATCTGAATATGCTGACCGATGTCCCGATGAAACTGGGCCGTGCGGCGAAATCCACTATTGCCGATCTGGTTTATGCCATTCTGACGTCTAACCCGAAAATCTCCACAGATAATGTAAGTCTGTTCGATAAAGCGAAACATGCAAACGTACTGGAGAGCGCTGCAATGGACGTGGCATCGCTGGATAAAGCCCGCCAGTTGATGCGCGTTCAGAAAGAGGGGGAGCGTCATCTGAATATTCGTCCTGCGTTCGTACTGGTACCGACGGCGATGGAGTCTGTTGCTAACCAGGTCATTCGCTCCTCAAGTGTCAAGGGGGCTGACATTAACGCCGGTATTATTAACCCGGTGAAAGATTTTGCGACCGTTATTGCAGAGCCTCGTCTTGATGATAACAGCCAGACCACCTTCTACCTGGCTGCGTCAAAAGGCTCCGATACGATTGAAGTGGCTTATCTCAACGGTGTGGATACGCCATATATTGATCAGATGGAGGGCTTCAGTGTGGATGGCGTGACAACGAAAGTGCGTATTGACGCCGGTGTCGCGCCAGTTGATCACCGCGGTCTGGTGAAATGTACGGCGTAAACGTCGCAGACAACAACTCTGATGGCCCGTAAGGGCTTTTTTTGTACCTGAAATCAGCCCCTGAACGGGGCTGTGCGGAGACAGTTATGGCAAAGAATTTTGTAGAAGAAGGAAAAACGGTGGCGATTGTTGCCAGTGCAGCCATCAGCAGCGGAGAGCTGGTGCAGGTGGGTGATGTTTTTGCGGTGGCGCTGACCGATATTCCACAGGGTGAAACAGGCGACGGCATGACCGAAGGTGTGTTTATGCTGCCTAAGCTGAAAACGGATGACATGAAAACGGGTAAGAAGGTTTATCTGAAGTCCGGAAAAGTTCAGCTGACTAACAGCGGCTCTGATCCGCTGGTCGGGGTTGTCTGGGCAGATGCCGGAACCAGTGCAGAAGAAGTGCCGGTAAAACTCAATGTCTGATCCCTTTTCCCGGCTGGCAGCGCGTATGGATGCGATCACGGTCAGAAAGATGGGAAAGACAGCCTCGATTAATGATGTCGATATGACTGTGATCCCGGGAGAAACACTGGCAGAGCTGAATGCTCTGTCCGGACCTGCGGTCTCTCTGGTGGTGTTTTCTTCGGGATACCGCCCACGGCGCGGGGATCGCGTTGTTTATGACGGACAACAATGGACGGTCACACGGCATGAACGCTTTAACGGTAAGCCAATGATCTTTATTGAGTAAAGAGGTGTGGGATGAAGGGGCTTGAGAATGCCATCCGCAATCTGAACAGCCTTGATACCCGTATGGTGCCACAGGCCAGCGCATGGGCGATAAACCGTGTGGCACAGAAAGCGGTCTCGGTTGCCACCCGGCAGGTTGCCGGGAATACCGTTGCGGGAGATAACCAGGTGAAAGGGATCCCCCTGAAACTGGTACGTCAGCGTGTCCGGGTGTTTAAAGCCAGTCCGTCAGGAAAAATGACGGCCAGGATCCGCGTTAACCGGGGCAATCTGCCCGCCATCAAACTGAACACAACACGGCGGCGTGCTGGTGAAGGACTGAGAGTGGGAAAATACTTTTTCCGGGGGGCATTTGTTCAGCAACTGGCGAATGGCCGCTGGCATGTTCTGAGGCGTCTTCCTGAAGCGCGTTTTGCAACAGGGCATGACCATCAGGGCAGGCCAAGAAAAAATCGTCTTCCTGTGGAGGTAGTGAAAATCCCGCTGTCCGGACCGCTGACACAGGCATTTGAAGATGCCCGCGACCACATCATTGCTGCGGAAATGCCGAAACAGCTGGGGTATGCACTGAAACAACAACTGAGGTTATGGCTGACCCGATGAACCGACATACACAAATCCGCCAGGTCGTACTGGCACGCCTTCGGGAACAGTGTGGAGACAGCGCCACGTTTTTTGACGGGCTTCCGGCATTTATTGATGCGCAGGAACTGCCTGCCGTGGCGGTGTGGCTGAGTGATGCTCAGTACACCGGAAAAATGACGGATGAAGATGACTGGCAGGCTGTTCTGCATATTGCCGTCTTCATCCGGGCACAGGCACCGGATTCAGAGCTGGATATGTGGATGGAGAGCACCATTTTCCCGGCCCTGAATGATGTACCGGCACTTTCCGGACTCATCGACACCCTGAACCCACTCGGTTTTAACTATCAACGTGATAATGAGATGGCCACCTGGGCGATGGCGGAAATCACGTACCAGATCACGTACACGAATTAAGGAGGTGGTAATGACCACACCAAATCCACTGGCAAAGACGAAAGGTGCGGGGACGACGTTCTGGATGTATACCGGCAACGGCGATGCGTTTGCGAACCCTTTGTCGGACACTGACTGGCTGCGTCTTGCGATGGTGAAGGATCTGCAACCTGGCGAAATGACCGCTGATGCAGAAGATGACACTTATCTCGATGATGAAGATGCAGACTGGAAAACGACAACCCAGGGGCAGAAATCCGTTGGTGATACTTCGGCGACGCTGGCCTGGCGTCCGGGTGACAGCGGGCAGAAAAAACTGGTTCAGTTGTTCGACTCCGGTGAAGTCTGCGCGTTTCGTATCAAATATCCCAACGGCACTGTTGATGTTTTCCGTGGCTGGCTGAGCTCACTGGGTAAAACCATTGCCTCAAAAGACGTGATGACCCGCACTGTGAAAATCAGCGGTGTGGGGCGTCCGTATCTGGCAGAGGAAGGCACTGAAACCGTGAGCGTTACCGGGCTGACAGTATCACCGGCGTCTGCCAGTGTAAAAGTGGGAGCAACCACCACGCTGACCTTTACAGTAAAACCTGACGGAGCCAGTGACAAAGCGATCAGTGTGCATTCGTCAGATCCACAGACTGCCACGGTTACCCTGAACGGACTTGTGGCCACGGTAAAAGGCGTGAAGCAGGGCAGTGTCAGCATTGTGGGCATGACCGCTGACGGGAATTTTGTGGCTGTGACTGCGGTGACTGTCAGCGCAGCAGGTTAACAGGACGATACTCATCATTTGCCCCGGTTATGCGGGGCTTTTTTGCAGGTGGAGAACATGATGTTTCTGAAACAGGACACGTTTAATTATGAAAAACAGTCCGTGGTGCTCAGTGAGCTGTCCGGGCTGCAGAGAATTGAATATCTGACGTTTGTTCAGCAGCGAACGGCAAAGTTTGATGCCGTGGAGGGAGAACTGCCGGAGGCTGAACGACAGATTGCTTTTCTGCGGATGGGGATGGATATCAATGCCTGGCTGGTTTCCCGCTCACTGTGGAATGCGGATCAGTCTAAGGATGTAGAGACGCTTTGCGCATCCGTTATTACAACATGGTCGTATGATGCCCTGGGGGCGGGGGCGGAGATGGTTCTGTCGCTGAGCGGTATGGGGGCCATTGATAATGCCGTGGATGATGAGCATGAGGCGCTGACGCCGGAAAAGTCCTGACGCGGGAAATGCAGTTTGTCATGCGGCTTGCCCGGGAGTTCCGGCGGGCAGACTGGCGGCGGATGCTGTCGGAAATGTCGGCCACTGAGCTTGGTGAGTGGGGCGATTATTTCCGGATGCAGAGCTTCAGTGATGTGTGGATGGATGCGCAGTTTGCCTCGCTGAAGGCATTGATCGTGAGAATGGTGTCCGGCAGCAGTGATGCTGCGGTGGCTGATTTCAGCCTTTTACCGGAAGAGAACGGGATACCGGAGCGAACGGACGAAGAACTGATGCATCTTGGGGAAGGTATTTCCGGAGGTGTGCGTTATGGACCAGATAGCCAACCTGGTCATTGATTTGGGGATTGATGCGGCAGAGTTTAAAAATGAAATCCCCCGTATCAAAAACCTTCTGAATGGTGCAGCCAGCGATGCAGAACGGTCTTCTGCCCGTATGCAGCGTTTTATGGAGCGTCAGACTCAGGCCGCCCGGCAGACAACGCAGGCGGCTTCTTCGGCTGCAACAGCCGCATCCGTCCATGCGCAGACAGTGGAGAAGAACGCACAGGCTCATGAACGCATGGCCCGCGAGGTGGAGAAAACCCGCCAGCGCATGGAGGCGCTGAGCCAGAAAATGCGCGAGGAACAGGCGCAGGCCATGGCTCTGGCGGAGGCTCAGGATAAAGCGGCTGCTGCGTTTTATCGTCAGATTGACAGTGTGAAACAGGCCAGTGCGGGGCTGCAGGAATTACAGCGTATTCAGCAGCAGATCCGACAGGCCAGAAACAGTGGCGGGATTGGTCAGCAGGATTATCTGGCGCTGATTTCTGAGGTTACGGCGAAAACCCGTGTTCTTACACAGGCTGAGGAAGAGGCTACCCGACAGAAAGTGGCGTTTATCCGTCAGCTTAAAGAGCAGGCAACCCGCCAGAATCTTTCTTCTTCTGAGTTGCTTCGTGCTAAGGCTGCCCAGCTGGGGGTAAGCAGTGCTGCAGAAGTGTATATCCGCAAAATGGAGCAGGCAGGAAAAGCCACGCATTCGCTGGGTCTGAAAAGTGCAGCGGCCCGTCAGGAGATAGGCGTTCTGATAGGTGAACTGGCCCGCGGAAATTTAGGTGCGCTGAGGGGATCCGGAATAACGCTGGCTAACCGTGCCGGGTGGATAGACACATTGATGTCACCGAAAGGCATGATGCTTGGCGGGGTTATTGGCGGTATTGCCGCGGCTGTCTATGGTCTGGGTAAAGCCTGGTATGACGGTCAGAAGGAGGGGGAAGAATTTAACCGCCAGCTGTCGCTGACGGGGCATTATGCCGGAGTCACTGCCGGGCAGCTGTGGACGCTCAGTCGTGCTATTTCCGGGAATGGTATCACGCAACATGCTGCAGCCGGTGCGCTGGCTCAGGTGGTGGGTAGTGGTGCATTTCGTGGAAACGATATCGGTATGGTGGCGAGAGCTGCCGCACAGATGGAGCGATCGGTTGGCCAGTCGATCAGCGATACCATAAATCAGTTTAAGCGGCTGAAGGATGATCCTGTAAATGCCGCGAAGGCTCTGGACAATGAGCTGCATTTTCTTACTGCCACTCAGCTTGAGCAGATACGTGTCCTTGGGGATCAGGGACGGTCCAGTGATGCTGCACGGATAGCCATGTCTGCACTGGCAGAGGAAACCGGTCGGCGTACTGCGGATATTGATAATAACCTCAATGCGCTTGGTAGTACGCTGAAGTATCTGTCTGATTTGTGGAGTCGTTTCTGGGATGCGGCCATGAATATTGGTCGTGAAGACTCGCTGGATGAACAGATTGCCGCTTTACAGGAGAAAGTGTCGCGGGCGAAAAGACTCCCCTGGACGGCATCATCTTCTCAGGTTGAATACGATCAGCAGCGTCTTAACGATCTTCAGGAGAAAAAACGCCAGAAGGATTTGCAGGATGCAAAAGAGCAGGCAGAGCGGAATTATCAGGAGCAACAGAAACGCCGTAATGCTGAAAATGCTGCACTGAACCGGATGAATGAAACTGAAGCAGCACGGCATCAGCGTGAAATTGCGCGTATTAATGCCATGCAGTACGCCGATCAGGCTGTCAGGGATGCGGCGATACAACGTGAAAATGAACGTTACGAGAAAGCCCTGGCATCCGGTAAGAAAAAAACACGCGAAACCCGTAATGATGAGGCCACCCGGTTATTGCTGCAGTACAGTCAGCAACAGGCACAGGTGGAAGGGCAGATTGCTGCTGCAAGACAGTCAGCAGGCATTGCCACTGACAGGATGACAGAAGCGCATAAACAGCTTCTGGCTCTGCAGCAGCGCATCAGCGACCTGGACGGGAAAAAACTGACGGCAGATGAAAAGAGTGTGCTTGCCCGTAAAGATGAACTGATTCAGGCATTGACGCTGCTGGATGTAAAACAGCAGGAGCTTCAGAAACAGACGGCACTCAACGAGCTGAAGAAAAAAACAATTCAGCTGACCAGTCAACTGGCTGAAGAAGAGCGCGCTCAGCGTCAGCAACATGACCTGGATATCGCCACGGTGGGTATGGGTGATCAGCAGCGGCAGCGATATCAGGTACAACTGAGTCTTCGCCAGAAATACCAGCAACAGCTGGAGCAGTTGAGGCGGGATAGTGAGCAGAAAGGGACATATAACACGGATGACTACAGAAAGGCCGAGCAGGCGCTGACGGAGAGCCTGAACCGACAACTGAGTGAGAATCGCCGTTACTGGCAACAGCTTGAAATTGCTCAGGGTGACTGGAAAAACGGAGTCCTGCGTGCATTTCAGGATTTTACCGTGGATGCAGATAATACGGCAGAAACAGCAGAACAGGTGTTCTCGTCAGCCTTCAGCAACATGGGAAATGGCCTGGCAACTTTTGTCACTACAGGCAAACTCAATTTCAAATCCTTCACCTCTTCTGTGCTGTCAGATATGGCGAAAATCCTGGCGCAGGCAACCATGATGAAATCGATAAAAGGGATTGGCAGTGTACTGGGATTTGATCTCAGCAGCCTTTCCCTGAATGCCAATGGGGGGATTTATCAGTCGGCTGATTTGAGTCGCTACAGTGGCACGGTGGTTAACCGTCCGACGTTTTTTGCTTTTGCAAAAGGCGCGGGTGTGATGGGGGAAGCTGGGCCTGAAGCCATTCTGCCACTGCGTCGTGGTGCTGACGGTAAGCTGGGGGTTGTGGCGGATATTGGTGGTTCAGGTATGGCGATGTTTGCCCCGCAGTACAACATCGAGATCAATAACGATGGCACGAACGGGCAGATAGGTCCGGCTGCCCTGAAGGTGGTTTATGACCTTGGGAAAAAAGCGGCAGCGGACTTTATGCAACAGCAGGCCCGTGATGGTGGTCGGTTAAGTGGAGCATATCGGTAATGGAGACGTTTCACTGGAAAGTGCGCCCGGATATGAATGTGGTATCAGAGCCGAAAGTGGTGACAGTGAAGCTGGGCGATGGTTATGAACAGCGTCGTGCGGCGGGACTGAATAACCAGTTGTCGACTTACAGCGTGACGATACGTGTTCGTAAATGTGAACACCCATCTTTAAAAGCCTTTCTGGAACGGCACGGTGGCGTCCGTGCATTTCAGTGGACGCCACCTTATGACTGGAAACCGATCAGGGTGGTTTGTCGTAAATGGTCGGCAAGCGTGGGGGCGTTGTGGGTAACCATAACGGCAGATTTTGAACAGGTCGTGGCATAGGAGGCTCTGATGCAGGATATTCCACAGGAAACACATCATGAGACGACACGCCTCACTCAGTCAGCCCAGGTGGTGCTCTGGGAAATCGATCTGACAGAGGTCGGTGGTGAACGTTATTTTTTCTGTAATGAGCAGAACGAAAAAGGTGAGCCGGTTACCTGGCAGGGGCGGCAGTATCAGGCATACCCCATTCAGGGGACGGGATTTGAACTGAATGGCAAGGGCAGTGCTGCCCGTCCGACACTGACGGTTTCTAACCTGCACGGCATGGTCACCGGGATGGCGGAAGATCTGCAGAGTCTGGTCGGCGGAACGGTGGTCAGGCGTAAGGTTTACGCCCGTTTTCTGGATGCGGTGAACTTCGTCAACGGAAACAGTGACGCCGATCCTGAGCAGGAGGTGATCAGCCGCTGGCGCATCGAGCAGTGCAGCGAACTGAGCGCGGTGAGTGCCTCTTTTGTACTGTCCACGCCGACGGAAACGGACGGTGCCGTTTTTCCGGGGCGCATCATGCTGGCCAACACCTGCACCTGGAC
>SKEU01001759.1_pt1 | contig 9953 bp, 10 predicted proteins | sample 4819571 | NCBI WGS metagenome assembly SKEU01 (sample SAMN11008801, study PRJNA524170) | human gut metagenome | biome: Human fecal sample; material: Feces; isolation source: fecal sample from pouch patient p8, p16 | host: Homo sapiens | place: Israel: Tel-Aviv | collected 2015-06-23
GATTCGGGATTACACTCGGTACGTGTACTGAGGGAAGGATACGGGTAATATAACTGTATTCTTTAAAAAGAGTGGAACCGCGGATATACTTCGTCTCTTGTGTAAAGCAGGAGACGAAGTTTTTTTGTTTCTTGTATGTTAAAGCATGCAGGTTGGGCGGTAAACTTATAAAAAGGAGAGATCATAGATGGGCATCATATCATATGTCAATGAAGAAATCCAGGTAATACGGGAGCGGGATCCTGCAATTAAGTCAAATATGGAAGTGTTCCTGTATTCCAGCTTTAAAGCGATTCTTCATTACAGAATCGCACATAAGCTCTATCTGAAGAAACATTATTTCCTTGCAAGATGGGTATCGCAACGGGCAGCAAGAAAGACCGGGATTGAAATCCATCCGGGAGCGACGATAGGAAAAGGATTATTCATCGACCACGGAAGCGGAGTGATCATTGGTGAGACCGCAGAACTTGGAGATAATATCACGCTGTACCAGGGAGTCACACTTGGAGGAACCGGAAAGGAACAGGGAAAGAGACATCCGACGTTAAAAGATAATGTCATGGTCAGCGCAGGGGCAAAAGTACTTGGTTCTTTTACCATTGGAGAAAATTCCAAGATCGGGGCAGGATCTGTCGTATTAAAAGAGGTACCGCCGAACTGTACGGTCGTAGGTGTGCCAGGCAGAGTTGTTAAAATGAATGATGAGAAGATACCGAGACTCGACATGGATCAGGTACATCTGCCGGATCCAATTGAAAATGATATCAGAGCTCTGCAGGAAGATAACTTAAGAATGCACAGACAGATCCAGGAAATGGAAAAATGTATGCAGTGCTTAAAAGGGAATCCGATACCGGAAGAAAAAAAGGAGGAAATATCAGAAAATGAAGATATTTAATACAATGACAAAGAAAAAAGAAGAATTTGTACCTTTGGAAGAAGGAAAGGTAAAGATGTATGTATGCGGACCTACCGTATACAATTTCATCCACATCGGTAATGCAAGACCGATGATCGTATTCGACACCGTAAGAAGATATTTTGAATATAAAGGATATGATGTAAATTACGTATCAAACTTTACGGATGTAGATGACAAGATTATCAAGAAAGCCATTGAAGAAGGCGTAACAGCCGACGAGATTTCCAAACGTTACATTGCAGAGTGCAAAAAAGACATGGATGGTATGAACATCAAGCCGGCAACCAAGAACCCTCTGGCAACTGAAGAAATCTGTGGTATGGTAGATATGATCCAGACACTGATTGACAAAGGATTTGCTTACGAGAAGAACGGTACCGTATATTACAGTACAAGAAAGTTCAAAGATTACGGTAAGCTTTCGCACAAGAATCTGGATGATCTTCGTTCGGGTGAACGTTCCCTTCTGGTATCCGGAGAAGATGAGAAAGAAGATCCGCTGGATTTTGTACTTTGGAAACCGAAGAAAGAAGGAGAGCCTGCATGGGAGTCTCCGTGGAGCGAAGGACGTCCGGGATGGCACATCGAGTGCTCAGAGATGTCTAAGAAATATCTCGGAGAGCAGATCGACATTCATGCCGGCGGAGAAGATCTTGTATTCCCACATCATGAAAATGAGATTGCGCAGAGTGAGGCTGCAAATGGCAAGGAATTTGCAAAATACTGGATGCACAATGCATTCCTTAATATTGACAACAGGAAGATGAGTAAGTCGCTTGGTAATTTCCGTACGGTACGTGAGATCAGCGAACAGTATGATCTGCAGGTACTGCGTTTCTTCATGCTGAGTGCACACTACAGAAGCCCGCTGAACTTCAGCGCAGACCTGATGGAAGCATCCAAGAATGGTCTGGAGCGTATCGTAAATGCAGCAGATAATCTGAAGTTCCTTATGGGAAATGCAAAAGCAGAAGCAATCACAGATGCAGAAGCAGAAAACTTTACAAAAACAGAAGAGTTTGTTGCAGGATTTGAAAAGGCAATGGACGATGACTTCAATACAGCAGATGCCGTTGCAGCAATCTTTGACCTTGTAAAATATATCAATACAACAACCGATGCAGAAAGTTCCAAAGAATATCTTCAGAAATTATTCGATTTGCTTGTGAAGTTAACAGGAGTTCTGGGACTGATCGTAGATAAGAAAGAAGAGATCCTGGATGAAGACATCGAGAAACTGATCGAGGAGCGTCAGGCAGCACGTAAGGCTAAAGACTTTGCAAGAGCTGATGCAATCCGTGATGAACTGTTAGAGAAGGGTATTATCTTAAAGGATACCAGAGAAGGAGTACAATGGAAAAGAGCGTAGAGTGGGGATTTGACACTTATATGCAGGAGATTTTCCAGATGAAAGAGGTGGATATTAAAGAATATTCACCTCTTACTTTGGCATATATCGGAGACTGCATTTATGATCTAATCATTAAATCCCTGGTGATCAATGAAGGAAACCGTCAGGTACAGAAGCTGCACCAGAAGACCAGCTCTTATGTCCAGGCGTCCGCACAGTCGAAAATGATGCGTACGATGCAGGAACACCTGACAGAAGAAGAACATGCTGTCTATAAAAGAGGCCGCAATGCCAAGAGCGTGTCGCCGGCGAAGAACCAGTCGATTACAGATTACAGACGTGCGACGGGATTTGAAGCTCTGCTTGGATATCTATATCTGAAAAAAGAGTGGAAAAGAATGCTGGAACTGGTTAAAATAGGTCTGGACAGTATCAAAGAATAATAAGGAGTGTCAAATATGAGTCACGATAAGAATGTAAATGAAAGTATCATAGAAGGAAGAAATGCCGTTATGGAAGCATTTCGTTCCGGAAAACCGGTAGACAAGCTGTATGTACTGGATGGATGTCAGGATGGTGCGGTGAGATCCATCATCCGTGAGGCAAGAAAGCATGACACGATATTGAATTTCGTGGAAAAAGACCGTCTGAACCAGTTGTCGGAGACCGGTAAACACCAGGGAGTGATTGCAAGTGTTGCTGCATATGAATATGCAGAGGTAGAGGATATGTTAAAGCTTGCAGAAGAAAAGGGAGAAGATCCGTTTCTGATCATTCTGGATAATATCGAAGATCCGCACAATCTCGGTGCGATCATCCGTACTGCGAACCAGGCAGGGGCACATGGTGTGATCATACCAAAGAGACGCGCAGTCGGACTGACGGCAACCGTAGCAAGAACTTCCGCAGGTGCCTTGAATTATACGCCGGTTGCAAAAGTAACAAATCTGGTAAAGACGATGGAAGATTTGAAGAAAAAAGGTCTGTGGTTCGTATGTGCCGATATGGACGGGGATGTCATGTATGATGTCAATATGAAAGGACCGATCGGACTCGTAATTGGTAATGAAGGCGAAGGTGTGGGACGTCTGGTAAAAGACACTTGTGACTTTACTGCAAGAATTCCGATGAAGGGGGATATCGATTCCCTGAATGCATCGGTGGCAGCGGGCGTCCTTGCATATGAGATTGTGAGACAGAGGAGTGTATGACAGAGTATAAAAAATTAACAGATGAAGAACTGATCCGCAGACTCCGGATGGGAGAAACGGGAATTATCGATTATCTGATGGAAAAATATAAGAATCTGGTCAGAAAAGAAGCCAATGCAATGTATCTGCTCGGCGGTGAGACGGATGATCTGATCCAGGAGGGGATGATCGGACTTTTTAAAGCAGTTCAGGACTACGATGTGGATCAGGAAGCATCCTTCTTCAGCTTTGCAAGGCTATGTGTGACAAGACAGTTGTATTCGGCAATTGAAGCTTCAAACAGAAAGAAACACAGTCCGCTCAACAGTTATATTTCCCTGTATGAAAGAGAAGACGGGGAAAACTCGTTGATCGATACAATGGAATCCGGACATGAGACGAATCCGGAAGAACTGCTTGTCAGTCAGGAACGTGCGAAGACGTTGGAAGAACGTCTGGAAAAAGAATTAAGTGAACTGGAGCGCAGAGTTCTGTATCTTCATCTGATGGGAACGGATTATAAGACGATCGCAAAGCTTCTGGACCGGAGTCCAAAGACGATTGATAATGCACTTCAGAGAATCAAGGGAAAGATGCAGAAGATTCTGGAAAAGGAAAAATAAATCTAAAGAGGATATAAATATCGGCTGAATTTGTAATTGTAAAAAAATCCCGTAAAACAATCATTTGAAAGTTTTACGGGACTTCTCTTGTAAGCTGCCTAGCGGAATCGAACCGCCGACCTCCGCCTTACCAAGGCGACGCTCTACCGACTGAGCCAAGGCAGCATGCATAAGTGATATGCAACGTTGATACTATACACTGAAAGGAGTACATTTGTCAATATATTTTCGTGATATTAATTGAAAATCGTGAAAAATCCTGCGAAAATCAGGAATATGAAAAGAAATGGTAATAGAGAGGAAGAAGAAAATGAAAAAGATGAAAACAATGACCGAAGGAGTGATTTGGAAAGAAATACTATTCTTTGCAATTCCACTGATTCTGGGGAATCTGTTTCAGCAGCTGTATAATACGGTGGATTCGATTATTGTCGGCAACTATGTGGGAAGTAACGCACTGGCAGCAGTCGGATCCAGCGGTGCGATCATTAATCTGCTGATCGGTTTCTGTATAGGAGCATCGACTGGTGCAGGTGTTGTAATCTCGCAGTTTTATGGGGCCAAAAATACAGAAGGCGTGAGGAAGGCCGTACATACTACGATGGCGATCGCGCTGGTAGCAGGAGTGCTTCTGACTGTAATCGGAATTACAGTGACACCAGCGATGCTGCGCCTGATGGGAACACCGGACAAGGTATTTGAACAGTCGGTAATCTATCTGCAGGTATATTTTGGCGGAAGTTTATTTTCGGTAGTTTACAATATGTCGGCGGGTGTTCTGAATGCCGTGGGCAATTCCAGACGTTCCCTGGTATACCTGATGATCGCGGCGATTTCAAATATATTCCTGGATCTGATCATGGTTGTCGGACTGAAACTTGGAATCGTTGGCGCGGCATTGGCTACGGATATCAGTCAGTTGATATCATGCATTTTTATATGGGGATTTCTGATCAGAAGTGAAGATGTATATAAGTTGAAGATTAAGGAGATCCGATGCTATGATCATCTGCTTTCGAAGATCATCCGCATCGGAATCCCGACAGGAATCCAGAATATTGTAATTTCGCTTTCAAACCTGATCGTGCAGGCAAGTGTGAATAGTTTTGGAGCGACAGTTATGGCCGGTTTTGCAGCTTATATAAAAATCGATGGATTTAATATCCTGCCGGTACTGAGTATCAGTATGGCGGCAACTACATTTGCCGGACAGAATATTGGTGCAGGGAAAGCAGACAGGGTCAGAAAAGGAATGTACATATCCACAGCAATGGGTGCCGGGTATTCTGTGATAACCGGAATTGTGCTGCTGATATTCGCTCCGCAGGTAATCGGAGTCTTTACGACGAACCATAAGGTGGTGGAATATGGTGTATATATTATGAAATATTTCTGCCCGTTTTACTGGATGCTTGGAATCCTGCATGTGCTTGGCGGAACGATCAGAGGAACCGGCAAGACGATGCAGGCCATGATTGTATTTTTGGTATCGTTATGCGGATTCCGTGTGATGTGGATTGCAGGAACCATGGCATGGGCAAAGAGTCTCGGCCATGTGATGATGTGCTATCCGACCTCATGGCTTTTGGGCATGCTTTTGATGATTCTGTATGTCTGGAAAGGAAAATGGATGGTTTTAAGGACGGAAAAGATATAGACAAATGCAAAAAAAGTTTGAAGATAAAAAGATGTCTTCAAACTTTTTTTGACCTATAGCTGATCTTTTTCGAAGAAATCAGACACATAAAGGTCTAAAAAATAAAAAAAAGAGGTTTTTGGTATCGAAATCATTGACAAACGACATGTTGTGATTTATTTTTTAGATAGAGCCAAAAAAGGGAGATTATTTATGAATAGGAATATTATGATACAGACACTCAGAAGATTTAAAGTCACATCAGGATATAAAGGATACTATTATCTGTTGGATGCTGCAGATATCATCAGTGGATTCCATACAAAAGAAAAGCCGTTTGCGACACAGAATGATATATATATCCCGATAGGAGAAAAACACGAAACCAGTTTTTATAATGTGGAACGCGGGATACGTGTAGTCGTTGATAAGTGTTGGAAAGAAGATAAAGAACTTATGATGGAGATCCTTGGTTACCATGCGATCAAGTGTCCAAGTAATTCTGAATTTCTGGATGCATTTACATTTTTCTGCGAAAACCGGTAAAAGAGGTATCTTCCCTTGTTTCATCATATTTTTTATGATAAGATAATGAGCATAATGTATAGTTAAAACCTAAGGAGGACACCATGGGAGAAGAAACAACAGTTTCCAAAAATTTTATTGAACAGGAAATAGATAAAGATCTTGCAGAAGGAGTATACAGTGAAGTATGTACGAGATTTCCGCCGGAACCGAACGGATATCTGCATATCGGACATGCGAAGTCGATTCTTCTGAATTCAGGACTTGCAAAGAAATATAACGGAACCTTTCATTTAAGATTTGACGATACGAACCCGATGAAAGAAGATATGGAATTCGTAGAGTCCATCAAAGAAGATGTAAAATGGCTGGGTGCCGACTGGGGAGATCATCTTTATTTTGCATCAGACTATTTTGACCAGATGTATGAGTGTGCAGTAAAGCTGATCAAAAAAGGAAAGGCATTCGTCTGTGACCTGACAGCGGAAGAAATGCGTGAATACCGCGGAACCCTGACAGAGCCTGGAAAGAACAGTCCGTATCGTGACCGTCCGATAGAAGAGAATTTAAGACTTTTCGAAGAGATGAAAGACGGAAAGTATCAGGATGGAGAGAAAGTTCTGCGTGCAAAGATTGATATGGCATCGCCGAATATCAACATGCGTGATCCGATCATCTACCGTGTGGCGCATATGACACATCACAATACAGGAGATAAATGGTGTATTTATCCAATGTATGATTTTGCACATCCGATCGAAGATGCAATCGAGCACATTACACATTCTATCTGTACACTGGAATTTGAAGACCACAGACCATTATATGACTGGGTTGTAAAAGAGTGTGAATTTGATCCGGCACCGAGACAGATTGAATTCTCCAAGCTGTATCTGACGAATGTTGTTACAGGTAAGAGATACATCAAGAAGCTTGTTATGGATGGTATTGTAGACGGATGGGATGATCCGAGACTTGTATCGATCGCAGCTCTCAGAAGAAGAGGATTTACACCGGAATCCATTAAGATGTTCGTTGAAATGTGCGGAGTATCCAAGAGCCAGAGCTCTGTGGATTATGCAATGCTGGAGTATTGTATCCGTGAAGATCTGAAGATGAAGAAGCCTCGTATGATGGCAGTCCTGGATCCGATCAAACTGGTGATCGACAACTATCCGGAAGGAGAAGTGGAATATCTGGATGTAGAGAACAATCTGGAGAATCCGGAACTTGGTGTGAGAAAAGTGCCGTTTGGACGTGAACTTTACATTGAGCGTAATGATTTTATGATTGATCCTCCGAAGAAGTATTTCCGCCTTTTCCCTGGAAACGAAGTACGTCTGATGCATGCATATTTTGTGAAATGTGTCAGCTATGAGACGGATGCAGAAGGAAATGTAACGGTGGTACATTGTACGTATGATCCGGAGACAAAATGCGGAACCGGATTTACCGGACGTAAGGTAAAAGGAACGATCCACTGGGTAAGTGCACCACAGGCTAAGAAAGCAGAAGTTAGATTATATGAGAACCTGATCGATGAAGAGAAGGGAGTATATAATAAAGAAGATGGATCGCTGAACCTGAACCCGGATTCCTTACAGATTTTAAAAGAGTGCTATGTGGAAGACAGCTTTAACGAAGCAGGTCCGTGTGACAGCTTCCAGTTTGTAAGAAATGGATATTTCTGTATTGATTCGAAAGACTCCACACCGGAAAATCTGGTGTTTAACCGTATTGTATCTCTGAAGAGTTCTTTTAAACTGCCAAAGAAATAAACGGGTGCAAAATAAAAAAATGAATGAATTAACGATAAATCTTAACAGTCGTTCGAAGAAGCCGCTGTATGAGCAGATTTATGATCATATCAAGTCTGATATCCAGAACGGGAGACTCCGCTATGGGGAGAAACTCCCGTCTACCAGGGCTTTGTCCAAGCATCTGGAAGTCAGCCGCAGTACGGTTGAACTGGCATATGAACAGTTATTATCAGAAGGATATATCGAGTCTGCGCCATACCGCGGTTTTTTTGTGGCTCAGATTGATGAATTATATCAACTGAAAAAAGAAGAAAAAAAGCCGGAACGTAAGAGAAAAAAGAAAAGAATATACCGCTATGATTTCACACCGAACGGAGTAGATCTTAACAGTTTTCCATATAATGTCTGGAGAAAACTCTCGAAAGATATTTTGCTGGATGACAGGACGGAGTTGTTCCGCTCAGGAGATCCGCAAGGTGAATATGGATTCCGGGGAGCCATCTGCAATTATCTGTATCAGGCACGAGGCGTGGACTGTTCTCCAGAGCAGATCGTGATCGGAGCGGGAAGTGATTATATTCTGATACTGCTTAGTATGATCCTTGGAAAAGAACATACTATTGCATTTGAAGATCCTACATATAAGCAGGCATATAGAGTGATTCAGACACTGGGATATGAGACAGTGCCGGTTACAATGGATCACAATGGAATGAGAATATCAGAGCTGGAAGATTCAGAGGCAGATATTGCATATGTCACACCGTCGCATCAGTATCCGACAGGAATCGTTATGCCGATCAAAAGAAGAATGGAGCTTCTGAAGTGGGCATACGGGAAGGAAGGCAGATATATCATAGAAGACGACTATGACAGTGAATTTCGCTACAAAGGGAAACCGATCCCGGCTCTGCAGGGATATGATGCAGAAGATAAAGTTATCTATCTGGGAACTTTTTCAAAATCCATTGCACCGGCTATTCGTCTGAGTTATATGGTACTGCCGAAATCTCTCCTGGATGCGTATCGGACAAATGTGAACTTTATCAACTCAACCGTTTCAAAGGTAGATCAGATGATCGTACAACATTTTATCGAAGATGGATATTACGAACGTCATTTGAATAAGACAAGAGCTCTGTATAAAAGCAGGCACGATATTCTGATCGATGCACTGAAGCCTCTGGCAGATATCTGTGCGATATCGGGAGAGCATGCGGGAGTACATATCCTGCTGACATTTGAAAAGGGATGGAACGAAAATGATCTGATCGAACGGGCAAAAAAAGAGGATATCCGTGTATATGGACTTTCGGATTACAGGATTAGGAAAGATACAGATGAGCGGGCAACGATTCTTCTGGGATATGCAAATATGAATGAAGAGGATATCAAAGAAGCAGTGGGAATTTTGAACAGGTGTTGGAGAAGATAAAAGAGCAGTAAGCAATGTAAAATAAGAAAATAATTTACATTGTTTACTGCTCTTTTGTATAGCTGCAGTCTGAATTCAGTCTGTGTCAGCAGAACTAATCTTCTTTCCCTTCGTGAGCATCCGCATCCAGAGTATCTTCGCCGGTCTCTGTTTCTTCTGTTTCTTCTGCATCGTCTGCTTCTTCCGGAGAAGATTTTCCTGCGTTCAGATCAACGTATCCCCGGTCGACCGGTTGAAGATCATTGTCAAGATCGAAGTCTTCATCTTCAAAATCATCGTTGAAATCTTCATCCACATCTTTTTTAGATTTTTTAAAATAATAAACAAGACCTGCAGCGGCACTGCCGATTGCAGCAAGACCCAATAATTTTTTCATCCATTTTGCCATGATTGTATGACTCCTTTCCATTCTTTTCCTTATCATAGCACATATTATATGTATTTTTCTATTAAATTAAAATAAATTATCTGCAAGTTGAGAAGAAAATGAAAATATGATACACTGTAT
>SKEU01001763.1_pt1 | contig 9944 bp, 9 predicted proteins | sample 4819571 | NCBI WGS metagenome assembly SKEU01 (sample SAMN11008801, study PRJNA524170) | human gut metagenome | biome: Human fecal sample; material: Feces; isolation source: fecal sample from pouch patient p8, p16 | host: Homo sapiens | place: Israel: Tel-Aviv | collected 2015-06-23
AACAGCGACAATAATGACGTCTTTTTTGAATTGTTTGCCTTTAAAATGATTCATTACTCTGTCCTCTCTGTCTTTTTTCTCAATTTTACACTAAAATAGATTTTTTGGAAAACTTTGCAACAGAACCGCCAATCATATGGAAGCCACCGATTAGGTATTTTATGGGTTTAGTCGGAAATGTTTCAAGAGCAATTTCCATCATATCGATAATGCCATGATGACTACAGCCAGTAAAGACAATCAGACCGTCTTCTTGCTCAATTACGACCAATAATTCATCTGAAAAATCATCATAAACAAATTTATCATCCATCTTTTTGTATAAATTCTTGGTGGTCGAGTTTGCTTTGCCTAGGGGGATGATATGGAAGCTCGGAGCAAGTTCTGTTTTCGTTTTTATTGTATGTAAATTCTCATGCATTTTAAGGATTTCATTTTTAGGAATACCAACATACAGAAACGTGGTTAAAATCTTTAAATAATGGGGTAAAGTTACACCTTCAGCTGTATAAATAGGGGCGTTTCCTGATTTTAAATATCTTAACCCGCCGGTGTGGTCAGAATGACCGTGTGAAATAATCACTGCCTCCAGATCATTCAAAGTTTCCCCCATTTTAGTCGCATTATAGACTAATTTTTTATTAGCGCCAGCATCGAAGAGATATTTCTTCCCTGAGTAGTTAATTAAGAGAGATAACCCATGTCCACTTTTAAAGTTCAAATTTATTCTTGAGTTTTCAAATAAAACCTTGATTTCCACTATAACATCTCCTTTCACATGAACGTGTATTCATATATTGTAGCACATTAAGTTCTATTTTTTGTTGTAATTACCGAAAAAAATATTAATGGACGCTTTTTACGCTTTATTTCGTATGTGGAAGAAAATTTCTTAGGATGTGGCGGGGGATTGGGGCAAAGCTAAATTCCAATTACAGTGATCATTTAATTAGACACCTTTAAATACCCACACTTTCATCAACACTATAATTTAGGGAAAGAAAAGTGTTGGCATGATATAGAAAAACCTTTAATTAACAGCGTTTCCTAAAATTGGCACGCATCTTGCTTATAGAAAAGCGTAAGGATAGGAGGAATGAAAATGGCAACTATAATTCTTGCCAGCCATGGGGAATTTGCTCAAGGATTAAAGCAAACAGCGACAATGATTATTGGAGATAGTGTACCAATTCATGCCTTGTCAGCATTTAGAGATGAAGATGAATCTATTTTGGTACAAATAAAAAAACTTTTAGCCACAATAGATATAGAAGAAACCTACATTTTAACTGATATTCTAGGTGGTAGTGTGAATAATGATATGCTCACTATTATTAAAGAGTATGAGGGATTGCAATTAATTACTGGAATGAACTTACCTTTAGTTATTTCTATTGCAACCTATAATGGAAAAATTGGGGAAAGTGAGCTAGAAAAGCTTATTAAAGAGAGTCAACAATCAGTGATTGATTGTAGAAAATTATTAGTAGAACAACTTACTGGAGGAGATGACCTATGATTAAGTTAGTACGTATTGACCATCGTTTGTTGCACGGACAGGTAGTATTTTCTTGGAGTAAATCATTAAATATCAATCGTATTATTATTGCCAATAAAGAGGCAGCGAATGATGAATTCAAAAAAATGTCTTTGAATTTATCTAAACCGACTGGCATTAAATTAACAATTTTTTCAGTTGAACAGTTACTAGAAAAAATGCCTAAAATCGAAACACTTAACGAAAATATCATGCTTATTTTTGGTAATACAAAAGAAATTCGTCAATTTTGTGAAGCCTATCCTAAAGTACAAGAAATCAACTATGGAGGGATAATCAAAAAAGAAGGTTCCAAGCAATTTAGTAATGCCATTTTCTTGAATGAATCTGAGCAAGAAGATGCCAAAAAATTAAAAGCTCTTGGCATTAAACAATTTATTCAACAGGTACCAACTTCTAAAAAAGAAGATTTGAATACAATGTTATAAAGGAGGAATGAAAATGCTCGTTCAGTCAATTGGTTTAGGGTTAATCGGTGTTTTTTGTATTTTAGACTCAAGGCTTTTAGGAAGAATGAATTTTGAACGACCGTTGATTGTCAGTACGCTTGTTGGTTTGGTACTTGGAGACATGGAAAAAGGATTAATTGTTGGAGCCTCTTTGGAATTGATGTCCTTAGGATTAGTAAATATCGGAGCTGCTGCACCACCTGATATGAATATGGCATCAATTATTGCTACAGCCTTTGCCATTTTATCAAATGCGAATGCAGAAGCAGCATTAACGATTGCCATTCCAATTTCAGTGTTAGGTCAAATACTAGGTATCTTAATGCGGACGATTTTGTCAAATTTGACTCACGTTGCGGATCGCTTTATCGAACAAGGGAAATTTAGCCAAGCAAGGAGAATTCATATACTTTATGGCTCGGGATTATATGCTCTCATGTATTTTATTCCTATTTTTCTAGCAATTTATTTTGGAACGAATCTTGTTTCTCAGATTGTTGATGCGATTCCTGAGTGGCTAACAAATGGCTTAACGGTTGCAAGTAAAATTTTACCAGCATATGGGTTTGCGTTGTTATTACAAACGATGTTAACGAAAAAAATGGTGCCATTTTTATTACTTGGATTTTTAATTACTGCTTATTCTGGATTGGGAATCATTGGTATTGCAGCCTTCGCATGTATTGTTGCGTTTGTCATGGTTCAAGTTCAAGGTAAAAACTCAAATGGTAACCAAAATGAGCCAGATCCATTAGATGACTTATAAGGAGGTAAATTAAGTGAAAGAGAAAGATCAAAATGCATGGAAATATCGGCAGTTCTTATGGCGTTCATGGGCAATTCAAGCCTCATGGAACTATGAACGACAAATGAACATGGGTTTTATGTACGGAATTGCACCAATTCTAGATAACATTTACAAGAATCCAGAAGATGAAGCAATGAAGAAAGAAGCTTACGAGCGGCATATGATGTACTACAACTGTACCCCTCAAACAAGTGCATTTGTGTTAGGGTTAACTGCTTCTATGGAGGAGCAATACTACGAAGACCAAGAAAACTTTAATCCGGAATCAATCAGTGCAGTGAAGACTTCTCTGATGGGACCGCTATCTGGTGTTGGTGATTCTTTCTTTCAAGGAACGATTCGGGTATTAGCCTTTGGACTAGGAATTAATTTAGCCCAACAAGGTAGTATTTTAGGTCCAATTCTAGCAATGTTAATTTCCTTTGTACCTTCCTTTTTAGTTACTTACTATGGTGGGAAAATTGGCTATAACATGGGGAATAAATACTTGTCTAAACTGTATCAAGAAGGTTTGATGGATAAAGTAATGTATGTTTGCTCCATTGTGGGGTTGATGGTCATTGGTTCGATGATTGCCAGCATGATCGGGATTACAACACCAATTCAAATGGGTAAAGCTTTTGTCTTACAAGATGTATTAGATAGTATTATGCCACAATTTTTACCATTAGGATTAACCTTCTTCATGTACTGGTTATTGCAGAAAAAGGTCAAAACAGGATGGATGTTGGCAATCTGTTTAGTCGGAGGAATTATTTTTAGTTTGTTAGGTATCTTACAATAAGGGAATAACCAATAAATTTGGTTGAATAATATAAATAAGGAGGAATTCAATTGATGAATTCAAAAGAAATTGTTAAAGAAATCGTAGCGAAAAAAGAGGTAAAATCAATCGTATTTGTTGGCTGTGGCGCTTCAAAAGCGGACCTTTATCCTGCAAAGTATTTTCTAGACCAAAATGCGAAGCAGTTACGGATTAGTCATTACACAGCCAACGAATTTAACTATGCAACACCAGCATCTGTAGATGAGTCAACTGTCGTTATTTCAGCTTCTTTAGGAGGTACGACTCCAGAAACAGTTGAAGCTAACGCAGTAGCTAAAGAAAAAGGTGCTACAGTTATTAGTCTAACACGAAGCATTGACTCACCGTTAACAAAAGATGCAGATTATGTAATTTATCATCGATTTGCAGAGAACTATGCTGCTAAATTAGAAAAAACAGGCTACTGTTTAGAATTGGCAGTAGAACTTTTACATCAAGTAGAAGGTTATGACCATTATGAAGCAATGCAAGAAGGATTTGCTACTATCTATGATCTTGCCCAAAAAAGTGCAGAATCAGCTCGTAAAGATGCGAAGAAATTTGCTGAACGCTTTAAAGATGAAAAAGTTATTTATGTAATGAGTAGTGGTGCTACACATGAAGTAGCATACTCAACATCAATTTGCTTGATGATGGAAATGCAATGGATTAATTCTGGTACCTTCCATTCAGGAGAATTTTTCCACGGACCATTCGAAATTGTGGATAAAGACGTACCGTTTATATTATTAATGAATGATGGAAAAACTAGAAATATAGATGCTCGAGCATTAACTTTCCTTGAACGCTTTGATACGAAAACAGAAGTTGTAGATGCCTTGGATTATGGCTTGTCTTCACATATTGCTAAAGAAGTCTTAGACTACTTTAACCCATTCGTGATTACTGCAGTATTTAGAGTTTATGCAGAAGAATTGTCAGAAGCAAGAGAACATCCATTAACTAAGAGACGTTATATGTGGAAACTAACTTATTAAAGAATAGATCAAACTAAATAAGGTGGCTTGAGAAATTAAGCCACCTTGTTTTCTTCAATGTGATTTTATACATATGGTAAAATAACTAGTACATATGGTAAAATAACTAGTACATATTGTGAAAGCAGGTGGCAAGATGCAGCGATTAAATGACTATCTTTATCAACTAACATTGCTTTTGAAATCTACGCCTTCAGATAATTATTCAGCTCGCAGTATTTCGCAAGCTTTACAGTTGAATAGAAGTACAATCAGTAGCTACTTAAATGAAGGTGTTCGCGAAGGGCTTTTCATAAAAGTAAAAAGTTACCCGGTTTTATTTTTACATAGAACAGCTCTTGAAGAACTACATATCACACTGAATAACTCCGAAATAGAATCAATTGAAAGCTTGTTAACAATTTCTCAAAAACCCGCATTAGATCAAGTAATTGGCTCTAAAGGAAGTTTGAAAGAAGCAATTGATCAAATTAAAACGGCAGTCTTATATCCTGGAAAAGGGTTGCCTTTATTATTGATCGGCGCTAGTGGATCAGGGAAAACCTTTCTAGCGAATAAAATATATGAATATGCAGTAGAAGAAAAGGTCATTCACACATCGGCACCTTTCATAGATTATAATTGTGCACAATATGTGAGCAATCCAGAGTTACTATCCTCTGCTTTATTTGGCTACACGAAAGGAGCATTTACCGGAGCAAGCCAGGAGCATACTGGTTTGTTAGAAAAAGCCGATGGAGGAGTATTGTTTTTAGATGAAGTGCATCGCTTATCTGAAGAAGGGCAAGAGAAATTATTTACATTTATGGATACGGGTGAATTCTCTCCTATGGGGGATAATAGTATTCGGAAAAAAGCCGATGTTCGATTAGTCTTTGCAACAACAGAAAATATATATACGACTTTCTTACCAACTTTTCTTAGGAGATTGCCAGTTATTGTTAATCTACCTAGATTTCAACAACGTCCGTCGTTTGAACGTCTGTCATTGATTGATGAATTTTTTGTTTCTGAGAGTAAAATTTTAGCTAAGGAACTATCTGTTTCTGATGCATTGATTCATTTCTTAATGAATAGTGATTTTGAAGGTAACGTGGGGAATATTAAAAATATTATCAAGTATGCTTGCGGAAACGCATATATCCACCAGAAGAGTCAGCAAACAATTCAAGTTAAATTATTGGATATGCCTTTAGAGTACAGTTATAAATTCAAAGAGCAACTAAATAAACCCAGAAAGAAAAGAGCAGATCGAATCTACTATCCAGAAGAAACACGACAAGTGCAACTAGAAAGAAACAATCAGCTTTTTGTTCAATTTTTTGACCAATTACTTACTGGATTCTCTGAAGTGATTGAAAATAACAAGGATATTAAACTATTTTTAGAAGAAATGGTTACCAAGGTAACACAAGTAATGGATATGCTTATTTTTCAAGAGGATTACGAAAAAGAGCAGTCTTTATACGCCATTCTAAACTATCATATTCGTCAAAGTATTGATTTTATGCGAGAAAGCTACGGGTTTGAACAAGATGGTAACCGGGTAGTCGCTTTGGCCAACTATCTATATGTCAAGGATAATCAAGTGATTTTTGAAAATAGTCTTCAAGAAAAGAAAACCAAAGATCAGCTTAACGAATTTTTTGCTAATGTTCTTGAAACCCCTTATTGGTATGCAAAAAAAATCTTAAGCCTTTTATCTGAGCGTTTAGATCAACCTGTGTATGAAGAGGACATTTTCTTTATTACGCTATATTTTTATAGTTTGAATGTCACGAATGTTAAAACAGGTATTAAGAGTATTGTGCTAGCTCATGGTTATTCTACAGCTAGTAGTATGGCGAATGTTGCCAACCGTATGCTGAATAAGAACGTTTTTCAAGCTTATGATATGCCTTTAGATATTACATTAGAGAAAATTGAAGCAAAATTGATTCAATTCCTTGGAGATTATCGAACAGATTCAGGCTTGATTTTATTGGTAGATATGGGTTCACTAAACCAACTAGGCGGTTTATTAGTGAATCATCTAAATGGACCACTGTTAATCATTGATCATATCAATACACCGTTATTATTGGAAGTCGGCCAACAAGTATTAAACAATAAAAGTATCACCGAAATAGGAGCAGAAATTGAAACAAGTCTTACTTTCAAAAAGCAGTTACTACTTCCCAAGAAAAAGAAAAAGAAAGCCATCATTACTTGTTGTTATACAGGGATTGGTAGTGCGACCCAGATTCAGGAGATTTTAACGAAATGCTTGAAAGATGCAGTTAGAGAATTAGTAATTATTCCGTATGATTACAAAAAGCTGTTAGAAAACAAGAATTTTGAGACTCCTTTTCAATTATACGATGTCATCATGATTGTAGGTACAGAAGATCCCAAAATTAATCAGATTCCATATATTGGATTAGATCGCCTGATTAATGGGGAAGCAATTGGCGAATTTGTTCATTACTTGGAAAAAGAGCTGACTATTGAAGTGAACGATTTACAAAAAGAATTAATTTTCAATTTTTCAATTAGTAAAATTGTCGAAAATTTAACCATTTTGGATCCAGATAAGGTGCTATCTTTTGTACAAAAAGCAATTAAAGAATTATCGAAGTTATTAAATTTTGATTTTTCTAATAATCAGCTGTTTTTGTTGTACCTTCACTGTAGTTGTATGATTGAACGAATTGTACGTAAAGAAAGTGTGGATGAGCAAGAGGACATTGAAGAATATATGCAAGCAAATGGAGAAATAATGGATAAAATTCATAGCGCTTTTTTTGAGATTGAAAGGGAATACACAATTGAAATACCAGATTTAGAGTTGCGATTATTGAGCGATATTGTTCAAGGATAGGAGTGAATTCGAATGACAATGGGAGTAATTTTTGATATGGATGGGGTACTCATAGACAGCGAGACATTTTATTTTGAGAGAAGAATGAACTTCTTTCAAGAACTGGAGATAGATCCAGGATCAAACCAGATTGATGATTATGTGGGGAAAACAGAAGCTGCAATATGGGAAACATTAGTTCCTGAGGACAAATCATTAAGAGAGGAACTTTATCCGAAATATGTAGATTATCGAAAAACGCATCCAATTGATTTCGCTAAAGATTTACGAAAAGAAGTGAAACCGTTACTTGACTTCCTCAAGAAGCGGGATATACCATTGGCACTGGCATCTTCTTCTCCAGTTGTTGAGATAGAGAGTATGCTCATTCAATGTGAACTTACTGAATATTTTTCCTTTGTTATAAGTGGTGAGTCATTAAAACAAAGCAAACCACATCCCGAAATATATTTAAAAGCGAAACAGCAATTAGACTGTGACTTCTTTATTGCAGTAGAGGATTCAACGATTGGTATTAAATCAGCAAAGGCAGCAAATATCTATACGGTGGCACTAAAACAACCAATGCAAATCGATCAGAGTGAAGCAGACATACAAATTGAAAGTCTACAAGAACTGGAACAAATTGTTTTAGAAAAAGGTTAGTGAATTAATGGAAATAAGGCTATATATCTGTGCTAGCTATTTTGACTAACCAAAAAAACTTGCTATAATTCAGGTGTAGTAAAAGGTGCTGGTAACACCTTTTACGAAAATGCTTCGGCAGTGATAATGGGATTGGCTTTTTAAGTTTTTTATTTTGTTCGCAATCCCTAAGGTCATGTGAATGATCCTAGGGATTGCTAGAATATTTTGCAACATTCTATCTATTTCAGAACGTAACCTTCCCCAGTTCATTGGGATTCATTAGCATACAACCAACATTTCAAAAAGAAATTGCACTACACCATTATTAGCTATTTTGACTAACCCCAAAAAACTTGCTATAATTCAGGTGTAGGTAAAAGGTGCTGGTATCACCTTTTACGAAACTGCTTCGGCAGTGGTAATGAGTGTGGCTTAAAGGACTAGTCCTTTAAGCTTTTTACTTTGTTCGCAATCTCTAAGATCAAGTTAATGATCGATAAGATTGCTAGAATATTTTGCAACATTCTATTTCAGAACGTAACCTTTCCCATTCCACTGTGATTCATTGGCAACCCTCCTCACAACCAACGTTTCAAAAGAAATTGTAAAGTTGTTGGGGTACCACGACCGAACAATACTACACCTGAATGATAGTAAGTTGTCTCATTAAGTATAGCATATCCTCTTTTTGGGTAAATAGAAATCGGTTACATTTTTTATCCAAGACCAAGTTTTTTCATTTGGTCTTATTTGCTATACCCAAACAATTCCGCAGTATAGTCGACGGTATTGATTTTATCAGGTGAGTAATAGAAACTTGTTTTCCTTCCCCAAAACATTACCTATAAAGGAGAAAAAATGGTATCGTAATTATATAGGTATAGGATGAAATTTTTTTCTAAGAGGAGGGTTGTTGATGAAAAATTTACAGTTAAAATTTATTGTTGATCCATCGATTGTACGCTGGTTTCGGATTATCAATCAATTTGAGCGCAATCAACTTGCCACAAAAGGAGAATTAGCAAAGAGTAATCATGTATCTGAACGAACCATTCAAACAGATGTCAATAAAATGAAGGACTACTTTTCTGAAAGTGTTCAATTTGTTTCAACGAAAAGTGGGTATTCTTTTCAGAAGGAAAGACCGGTTCTTTTTCTCAAGCAGAAGGAGCAACTACTGGAGAACGAAATTTTATTTGAGTTGTTAGGGAATGTCTTTTATGGCGAATTGGAAGATATGACGGAGCTAATTGATCGTTTTCATTTATCTGAAGCGACTTTTCGTCGGTATTTGAAGCAGATTCAACCAGTTTTGGAAGAATACGGCTTAGAATTGAGTCTTTATCCTCTTGATTTAAAAGGAGAAGAGGCAAATATTCGCAAGTTTTTTAAAGACTTCTATTATGAAGGGGAGATGACGCCCCATACTCTTGTTCCACCAAGGGATCTTCATGAACTTGTGCAAGCTACATTCTATGATAAATTTGAGTATTTCTCGATTGGAACAGGGACTTCTCCTGCTGAATTTTATTATAGTTTGTATATTGCGATTGAGCGTGTGAGACAAGGAAAAACGATAGCCATTCCTCAAGGTCTGATTGAGCGAGTAATTGCTAGTGAGAATTTTCGCTTAATGTATTCCTTGAAAGAAGCGATTCAAACAAATTATCAAGTTGCTTTATCAGAAGAGGAGTTTTGTTGGTTGTATTTAGGGTTCTGTTGCAAAGTTTTAAATAAAGAATAAAATCCCTTACGGTATCTATGATTTAAGCTGGGATTCCCAATAATACCTTGATTTCAGTACAGACCGAAAACCCGAAGAGAGTGCCTTCTTTTCGG
>SKEU01001767.1_pt1 | contig 9935 bp, 8 predicted proteins | sample 4819571 | NCBI WGS metagenome assembly SKEU01 (sample SAMN11008801, study PRJNA524170) | human gut metagenome | biome: Human fecal sample; material: Feces; isolation source: fecal sample from pouch patient p8, p16 | host: Homo sapiens | place: Israel: Tel-Aviv | collected 2015-06-23
GTTCTAACGAGCCTTGCAATGGCATTTTTGATTGGCGCAGTCGCAGAAAGTGAGAACGTCATCAATATTATTGTGAATGTGACAGCGTTGGCAGTTTCTTTTCTTGGAGGGGTGTTCACTCCAACATCTGTATTAGATAAAGGGATATTGAAATTCTCCAGAATACTTCCGGTTTATTGGTATGAAGAAGTCAACAATCTGCTTGCCGGGTTCCGGGAGATTATACCGGAGAGACAGAGCGAAATCTGGAAATCATTTGGGATTCAGTGTTTGTTTGCAGCAGCATGTATCAGTATCGGTATGGCAGTGTTGAAAATAAAAGAGCAGAAAGAAGACTAAAAATTAGTCTTCTTTTCGCTCCAGATTCTTTTGTGCGGTAGACAGCATCAGTTTGATCCGATTCAGCTGGTTGACTTCACTTGCGCCTGGATCATAGTCGATGGCAACAATATTTGCAAGCGGATAGCGGTGTCGCAGCTCTTTGATGACACCTTTTCCGACAATATGATATGGGAGGCAGCCAAATGGCTGCGCACAGACCAGATTTGTAGTACCGCTATGGATCAGTTCTAACATTTCTCCGGTCAGAAACCATCCTTCCCCAGTCTGATTTCCAACAGACACAATGTCTTGTGCCATTGCTGCCAAATCTGAAATCTTTGCTGGTTCAGAAAAACGTTTGCTCTTTGCAAAGGCAGCAGAAGCCGGTGGTGCGGATGCATTGTCTCTGATCAATACCCTGACGGGAATGAAGATTGATATCAACCGCAGAACATTTGCGGTAGCTAATAAGACCGGCGGCGTATCGGGACCGGTTGTACATCCAATCGCAGTCCGTATGGTATACCAGACGGCGCAGGCGGTCAATATTCCGATTATCGGAATGGGAGGAATTGCTACACCGGAAGATGCAATCGAGATGATTCTTGCAGGAGCATCCGCAGTATCTGTGGGAACCGCGAATTTCTATAATCCAAATGCAACAATAGAGATCATTGACGGAATCGAAGCATATATGAAGAAAAATGGATTTGAATCCGTGAAAGATATGGTTGGTATTGTAAAATAATGATAAAGAGACACTGCTATCGGCAATGTCTCTTTTTTCTTGGAAATATGTAAGGAAAATATAAGAAAAATCGTGAATGGTAAAAATACGGGTGCCTGTATAGCAAATGCTATAATAAAAACATGACTGGCAGTCAGTTTTTTGAGTAGATTTTCAGAAATGTTTTTGTTATACTGATATGTATATGACGATACCAAAGGAGGATGTGTGGATGAAGAAATCATTTCAGATTTTCAAAAGAGATCTCGGCCGGTTATTCCGTAACCGTGCGGCGGTATTGATCCTGGTTGGAATCAGTGTACTGCCGTCTCTTTATGCATGGTTTAATATCGCTGCCAATATGGATCCGTATGGGAATACAAAAGGGATTCAGGTAGCGATTGCCAATGAGGATAAAGGTGCCGACAGTGAGCAGATGTCACTGGACGCAGGACAAAATATTGTAGACAATCTGAGGAAAAATGACCAGCTTGGCTGGAAGTTTGTAGATGCAAAAGAAGCGAAAAAGGGAGTGAGATCCGGAAAATATTACGCAGCGATCGTGATACCGGATAATTTCAGTGAATCACTTCTGAGTATTTTATCAGGAGATATCAAACAGCCGAAGCTGGATTATTATATTAATGAAAAGAAAAATGCGATCGCCCCGAAGATCACAGATACAGGTGCAGGCACGATCCAGCAGGAGATCAATGACACCTTTTCTTCGGTGGCGGCAGAATCCATTTCAAAGCTGCTGAGTGAAAAAGCCGGAGATATCGCAGGAAGAGTGACGGAGGGAAATTCGAGTCTGATCCGTGCGGTTGCCGAGACAAGGAAGAATCTGGAAGAATATAACAAAGTGCTGGAAAATTTTCAGAAAACGGTGGATAAGTCAGATGAAGTGATCCAGAATGCGGTAAAAACACTGGATCAGGTCAATGCATCGGCAAAATCAGGAGTGCAGACACTTTCAGATAGCGGAACGGTACTTTCAGACACAAGAACAGCAGTAGGAATATTTTCGACACAGTTCTCGGATAATATGTCGAACGGCGAGACGCTTCTGAATAATACCTATGTGTCTGCATCGGCAAAACTGGGCATATTCGAGACGAAGGCAGGACAGGCTCTGACAGCAGTAGACGGAAGCCTGACAACAGCATCCACTCTCCTTACCAGGAATCAGGAATTACTGAGTCAGTTAAAAGCGCTGAATGAACAGATTCAGGGAAATACAGAATTATCACAGCAGTTTTCGGCATTGATCGCACAAAAGATTTCCGAACTGGAGAGCCAGAATGCGTCCCTTCAGGGGCTGGTGGCTTCATTGAAGAATGACAATAAAGGAATTCAGAATGCAGTGACAACAGCGCAGAGTACACGGACATCTCTGGAAAAGCTTGCAAAAGACAGCAAGGAAAGTCTGCAGGATTACCGCAGTGATTTTGCACAGACATTAATGCCGCAATTGAACCAGTCACTGGACAGTCTGGCTTCATTAAGCGGAAGCCTGTCCTCAACACTGGATGGTGTAGAACCAACGGTTGAACAGATGAAGAGTATCCTGAATCAGCTCAACAGCAGCTTGAAAGACAGTGCCTCGGCACTGGGACAGACAAAAGAGGTGCTGAAGCGGGTAGATGAATCACTGGCTTCGGTTCAGGACGATCTGGGAGCACTGCAAAGTTCACAGATGTATCAGAAACTGACCTCTCTGGAGGGGATTGATGCGGATTCCATTGCCGGTTTTATGTCTTCGCCGGTAAGTGTTCAGTCGAAAGTATTGTATGATGTGGAAAATTATGGATCCGGTATGACACCGTTTTATACCAATCTGGCATTGTGGGTAGGCGGACTGATCCTGGTATCCATTCTGAAACAGGAAGTGGATAGAGACGGGAAGATTCACAGATTTACGGCATCACAGGCTTATTTTGGCAGATGGATGTTATTCATGGCGGTAGGCCTGGTACAGGGTCTGATCGTGTGTCTGGGCGATATTGTGCTTCTGAAAGTACAATGCGTACACCCGGTCGCATTCGTATGTGTAGGCATCTTCTGTTCCTTTATCTATGTAAATCTGATCTATGCGCTGGCGCTTACGTTCAAGCATATCGGAAAAGCACTGGGAGTTGTACTGGTTATTTTACAGATCCCGGGATCGGCAGGAACATATCCGATCGAGATGACACCTGCATTTTTCCAGAAACTTCATCCGCTGCTTCCTTTCACATATGGAATCAGTGCAATGCGTGAATGCATTGCCGGTATGTATGGAGCGAATATCTGGAAATATCTGGGGATACTGGCAATCTTCTTCCCGATATCGCTTTTCATCGGTCTGGTACTTCGTCCGCTGCTTATGAATCTGAATCATTTGTTCGATAAGCGGCTGTCAGAGACAGAGCTGATGCTGGGAGAGACGGAAACAGCAGAGCGGAAACGGCCGGAACTGACCATGATGATGAAGACGTTAATGGAAGATGATGAGTGGAAACAGGAATTCCTGGAAAGATCAGAAAAATTCGAGAAGCGTTATCCGAAGATGATCCACTTTGGATTCCTTGGAATGATCATTATCCCGCTCATTTTCTTGATACTGATGTTCAGCCTGGAATCCAAACTGGTATTTCTGGTGTTATGGATCGTATCGCTGATCGCGCTTGCACTGTATCTGATCTGTGTAGAATATATACACGATAAGATGTTAAAACAGCTTGCTGCCACAGGAATGACAACAGAAGATCTGATACGGGGAATAAAGGAGGAAAAAGGTGTATGAAAAATATATGGGAGATTTTCCGGAGGGATATAAAACGGATTAAAAATAATGTGATCGCCATGATCGTCATTATGGGGATCACCGTTGTTCCCTGCCTTTATGCCTGGTTTAATATTGCAGCAAGCTGGGATCCATATAAAAACACAGGAAACTTAAAAGTTGCGGTGGCAAGCGTGGATAAGGGGTATGAAGGCAGCCTGATTCCGCTCGAACTGAATATGGGAGATCAGGTGCTGACATCGCTTCGCAGTAATTCGCAGCTTGACTGGGTATTTACCAGCAAGAAAAAAGCAGTATCCGGAGTAAAATCCGGAAAATACTATGCGGCGATCGTGATACCTGAAAACTTCAGTACAGATATGATGAGTCTGTTCTCTGAAAATATCAGTAAACCAAGTATCACATACTATTCGAATGCAAAAGAAAATGCGATCGCACCGAAGGTTACAGATAAAGGAGCAAGCGCGATCCAGAGACAGGTCAATGAAGTATTTATTGAAACGATCAGTGATACGGTTATTACTTCTTTCAAAGCAGTTACCAATGTGGCAGATCAGAATGGAGTAGAATCCATTGCAGGGAATCTGGCAAATAATCTGGACCAGATCGGTTCGGACCTGAATGTGGCGTCTGCGACATTAAGTTCCTTTGCGGGAATGACGACATCTGCACAGCAGCTTCTGGATACGACAGGCACATTTCTGAAAGAGACACAGAACCGTTCGGATAAGACAACAGATGCCTTGAAGACAACGAAGAAATCATTCAATGGGATTGAAGGAACGATCAGCGGTGCAACGGATGGCGTAAATGCGGCACTGAATTCCGGAAAGGAATTTTATTCACAGATGTCCGGGATCATTGATTCCGCATTTGCATCCAATTCACAGAGTGCGGCAGATGTAGCGGCGACATTGAACACTCTGGCATCCAGCGTGGAAAAGGTTACAGCCGCCTATCAGTCACTGCAGAATTCGGTAGATGATATGGCAGATAAAGTGAGCGGACTTGGCAATACGAAACTGAATGCATTGCTCGGCAACATTTCAGGGAAGCTCGGTGAGACAATCGCAACACAGACAGAGCTTAAGAATCAGTTACAGAGCACGGCATCCTCTCTGACAGATGCATCCGGCACAGCAATCCAGAATAAAGCAGAGCTGGATAAACTGGTAAAAGAAAGTGCGGACAGTCTTGCAAATGTGAAATCCGACTATGAAAAGAATGTAAAAAACAGTTTGGATAAGCTTTCCAAATCCATGGGAGATGCCAGCAGCAGTCTGGGCAGTCTGATGGATCAGCTGGATGCAAGTGTGGATGGAGTCTATGATCTGTCATCTTCGGCTTCCGCAGATCTGACACAGATCAATAAGGCACTGGATCATTCCTGCAAGCTGTTGGATAAAGCATCCGCAAAGATCAGTGATACAACAGGAAAGATCAGTCAGATGCAGTCGGGCGGAGACTTTTCTCAATTGGAAGAACTGATCTCCGGGGATTCCAGTGTGATCGGAGAGTTCCTGGCAGCACCGGTAAGCCTGAAGACGAATCAGGTCTATAAGATTGAAAATTATGGCTCTTCGATGGCACCGTTCTATTCCACCTTGTCGATCTGGATCGGCGGAATCGTACTGGTTGCCATGTTAAAGACAGGTGTTTCGACAAAATGTACCGAAGGTCTGAAAAAAGTAAAACCACATCAGGAATACCTGGGCCGTTATCTCATCTTCCTGATCGTTGGTCTGCTGCAGAGTACTCTGATCTGTCTGGGAGATCTGTTATATCTGGGCATCCAGTGTAAGCATCCGTTCTTGTTTATGCTGGCAGGATGGTTCTCGAGCATCGTATATGTGAATATCATTTATACACTGACGGTGTCATTCGGAGATATCGGAAAAGCAGTCAGTGTTGTACTTCTGGTCATGCAGGTGGCAGGTTCCGGAGGAACATTCCCGATTGAAGTGGCACCGGCGTTCTTCAAAGCAGTATATCCGTTACTGCCATTTGTTCATAGTATGGCGGCATTCAGGGAGACGATTGGCGGAATGTATGGTATGACATACTGGACGGAACTTGGGAAGCTGGGAATCTTCCTGCTTTTGTCATTGATTCTAGGACTGCTTTTGCGCAAACCGGTAATCCGGATGAACGAGGCATTTGCAGAAAAGCTGGAAGAGACAAAGATTATGTAATGATTACGTGTATATACTGTTCTTTTTTTCTGACGTGAATTGAAAAACTGATTTTCTTATGATAGAATTAAATGGAATTATTATGCAATAAATAAGACGCACAGAGTCTGAAATATATGGAGGGAATCAAAATGGAAAGTTATAAACAGGAGTTTATTGAATTTATGGTAGAGAGCGATGTGCTCAAGTTTGGAGAATTTACATTAAAGAGCGGAAGAAAATCACCGTTCTTTATGAATGCCGGAGCTTATGTAACAGGATCACAGCTGAAAAAATTAGGTCAGTATTATGCGAAGGCAATCCATGATACCTATGGAGATGATTTCGACGTGTTGTTCGGACCTGCATACAAGGGAATCCCGCTTGGAGTGGTCACGGCAATTGCTTACAGTGATCTTTACGGAAAAGAAGTACGCTATTGTTCTGACCGTAAAGAAGAAAAAGATCATGGTGCCGATAAAGGAAGCTTTCTCGGAAGCAAGTTAAAAGACGGAGACCGTGTGATCATGATCGAAGATGTGACAACATCAGGAAAGTCTATGGAAGAGACCGTACCAAAAGTAAAAGGTGCCGCAGATGTAACAATCGTAGGTCTGATGGTATCCCTGAACCGTATGGAAGTAGGAAAAGGCGGCGAGAAATGTGCATTGGATGAGATCAAAGATCTGTATGGATTCGATACAGCTGCGATCGTAACAATGGAAGAAGTTGTAGAGTGCCTGTATAACAAAGAATGTGACGGGAAAGTTGTGATCGATGATACATTAAAAGAAGCAATCGATGCATATTATGAACAGTACGGAGCAAAATAGAAAACGGGGGATCAGGATATGAATGAAAAAGCATATAAAGCAATGGGGCTAGCCGGTGCAGCAGGGATTGCGGTAGGAATTGTAGTCACGGTAATAGGAATCGCCGCAGGCGTGATCTCCATTATAAGCGGTGCCCGTTTACTGAAAGAAAAGAAAGGAATCTTATTCTAATACCGAAGAGACACAGGAGGTTGTAGGACGTTGGATTCAGGAAAAAGAAAACGAATCCGGATACTGGGAAAGATATTATTTATATTATATGTAATATTTATTGTATATTTCCTGCTGTTCTCTGATTGGTATGGACGTACAGGTGAGATGAGGGAATACCATTATAATCTGGTACTGTTTAAAGAAATCAAAAGATTCTGGCAGTATCGTGAGCAGGTGGGATTCTTTGCAATGTTCACTAATTTATTTGGAAATGTGATTATATTTATTCCGTTTGGATTTTTCCTCCCGATGGGAAGCAGGCAGAGAAGTTTTATTGCAACGGCATATTACAGCTTTGTACTGAGTCTGTGCGTGGAAGTCTTCCAGCTTATTACAAAGGTGGGGAGCTTTGATGTAGATGACCTGTTACTGAATACCATCGGTGGAATTTGCGGATATATATTATTTGCAATATGTGCGGCAATAAGGAGAAGACATGCTGGGAAAAAAACTAAGAACAGAAGATGATAGAATTAAAGCGGTAGCGAAAGCCCGTAAAAAAAAGCGGAAAAAAATGATCAAAACGAAATATGGACAGAAAGCAGTCAGACACTCCAAAAGGGGTGTCTATTCCTGTACTTATGCAGTAGTGATTGCCTTCCTGGTGATCGTCATGATCCTCTTTTCGTTTATGAATAAAGGAAATGTGAATATATTAATGGGATTTTTCGGACTCGGAACCTGTGCGATGGCAGTGATCGGAATCTGGCTTGGCATCAAGGGATTCAGAGAACGCGAAAAGATCTATACGACATGCAAGGTGGGAATCACAGTAAATGCGGTATTTCTCGCTGCTATGGTTGGATTATTCGTCAGGGGGCTTATGTAGATGATAGGAGAAAGATATGAACTGGCACTTGACCGTATCCGTCTGATGCAGACAGAAGATACGGTGAAAGAGCCTTACAGAGATTATTTTAAGAAGATGGCAGAGTTCGTGCTTATGCTGGACGAACTGAGAGATGAACTTCTGGACGGAAGGTATCAGAAACTTACGTTGGAAGAATTAAGAACATGGAACAGACGGCTGTATCAGGATGTTTTGCCGGAGCAGTATGAAGAAAGTTATGCGAATCCGGATTATGCGTGTAAGATGCTAGGAAAAGAATCGGGACAGATTCTGGGAATGTTATATGCGGAACTTCGTGGGGCAGTCGTTTATGTTTTTGAAGGAAAGACAGAATATCTGGCAATCCTGTATGAATTGTTGATCGAGGTATACAACCAGTTCGAAGAAGAACCGGATCCGAAGGCTGTCCGGGATACGTTCTACTGGTATGCCAGTGATTACTGTGATGTATTCCTTGCGGAACGCATCCGGGAGCAGGTTTTGCCGGAGGAGTCATTTGCAACAGATCTGATCATGAACAGTGATCTTAAAGATCTCAGATATCTGTATCAGTTTGGAGAGTATATCAGCGAAAACGAATGGAAGACAGCGGAGCATCTGAACCGTCTTCCGGAAGAGACCATCCAGAAGATGGCAGATGTCTATTCGGAAGGATACCGCATCGGATTCGTAAATACCGGAAAAGATCTTTCGAAGAAATCGGTAGTGAATATCCGTTATATTCTTGGATTTGAACGTGTAGTAAAGAAAGCGATAGAGAACTTTGAAAAAATGGGATTAAAACCGGTCATATATCGTGCAGCGGTCAGTGTGTTGACAAAGAGACAACATTACAAGATCGGATACTGCGGAGCAGTGGCAAATAAGCAGTATGAATACGATCATAAAGATGATCAGGCAGTCTTCATGGATAAGAAGTACCTGGAGCGCAAACTGGAAGTGATGCAGACAACATATGAACATTATAAGAAAGAGGCAGCCGGGTTTGCAGGACCGGCATGCATTGACATGTTTGGTGAAGAACCATTCGAACCGGTGGCAAAAGAGACTGTGGCAAAGCTTTCGGAGAGTCAGGAAGAGATGATCCTGAAGTATGACAGCCGTCAGAGCCAGATGGTGAACAGGTATATCAAAGGAGAAGAGCGCAGCTTTACGATCATTGCCTATCCGGTGCCGGAGATCGGAGAGCAGTATGAAGAGATTTTTGATGAGATTATCCGTATAAACACACTGGATGCAAAAGTATATGAAAAAGTACAGCAGACACTGATTGATGCATTGGATCAGGGAGAATACGTGCATATTCTCGGAACGAATGGGAATCGTACAGATCTGAATGTGCAGTTACATCCGTTGAATGACCCGGCAAAAGAAACAATCTTTGAGAACTGTGTGGCAGATGTGAATATTCCGGTCGGGGAAGTCTTTACTTCTCCTGTTCTGGAAGGAACGAACGGAGTCTTACATGTCAGCAAAGTGTATCTGAATGAACTGCAGTATCGTGATCTGGAGATCATATTCTCAAATGGCATGGTATCAGAGTATAACTGTGCGAACTTTGATCGCGATCTGGAAAATAAAGCGTATATTCACGATAATGTATTATACAAACATCCGACGCTGCCGCTTGGTGAATTTGCGATCGGAACGAATACAACTGCATATATAACTGCCAGGAAGTATGGAATCGAGGATAAGATGCCGATCCTGATCGCAGAGAAGATGGGACCGCATTTTGCGGTGGGAGATACATGTTACAGCTGGTGCGAGGATATCAAAGTCTATAATCCGAACGGAAAAGAGATTATTGCAAGAGACAATTCGGTATCGATCCGCAGAAAAGAAGATGTATCAAAAGCATATTTCCACTGCCATACAGATATTACCATTCCATATGAAGAACTTGGAAGTATTACGGTTGTTACAAAGGATAAAAAAGAGATTGTGTTACTGGAAAATGGAAAATTTGTACTTCCCGGTACAGAGATTTTAAATGAACCATTGAAAAATTCTAATAAATAGGGTATGATTTATT
>SKEU01001788.1_pt1 | contig 9871 bp, 8 predicted proteins | sample 4819571 | NCBI WGS metagenome assembly SKEU01 (sample SAMN11008801, study PRJNA524170) | human gut metagenome | biome: Human fecal sample; material: Feces; isolation source: fecal sample from pouch patient p8, p16 | host: Homo sapiens | place: Israel: Tel-Aviv | collected 2015-06-23
CTACGAAACAGGTTCCGCAGAGTATGCATTCGTCCTCGATTATGTGAGCTTGTCCGCCGGAAAATCTGATTGATTTCACGGGACAGTGCCTTATGCATTTGTAACAATTCTGGCAATTCGATTTTTTCAGCCTTAATACGTGGGACATTTTTCCCTCCTATGAGACCACACCAACCACAGTTTTACACGGATACTATATCATCACATGGAAAAAAAGTCATTTCCCGGCGGGAGGCTTCGGGGAAAGTTACTGTTATTTTTTTGTAAAGGAAAAGCCCGGCCATCCCGAAAAGAGAGGGCCGGGCAAGACAAAAAGTGAACTTGAACTTTGAGGTATTGTGTTTATTAAATAAGCTGGAAGGCTAGTGGCAGCTGCCGCCGCTGTTATGCTTGCAGCACCCTCCCGAATAAGGGCATCCTATACATTGGTTTCCCCTTTTTTTCTGCTTGTATATATATCTGACAGCGAAAAATACAACCAGTGCCAGTGCTATAACAGCAATTATTGTTGCAATGTTCATTTTTCCTGCCTCCTTTCGATAACAGTTCTTCCTGTTTTTAATCTATCACTAATTAGTGCAGATTGTCTGAAGTTAATGTGATTATTCCAGGCTGATGCTTCCAGATAATCTTCCATCCAGTCTGTATTTTTTGTCAAAGCCTGCTCTGACTTTGATTCCTGTAATCACAGTGATTGCCACGAAGCTTATTACTGCTATGAGTCCAGGAACGAAACCTTCTGCCAGATGTCCGTAAACTACCAGTGTTCCAATCTGATTTACCAGGAAGGCAACAGTGTATCCTGTGGCCAGCTGAAGGCCTACTGCGGCAAGAAGCCACTTCCTGCTTTTCAGCTCTGAATTCATGGCTCCAATTGCTGCAAAGCATGGAGGTGTGTAGAGATTGAAGAACAGATACGCCAGGGCGCTTACTGTGGTAAGGCCCATTGCAGCTGCTACCTGGCTGCCGCCTCCTGTGAGGGCGTTTTCGTCAGTGTTGATGAAAGCTGTAAGTCCGTATACTACCGCCAGGGTTCCTACAACATTTTCCTTGGCTATGAAACCTGTAATTGATGCTGCTGCCAGCTGCCATGCTCCAAAGCCGAGAGGTATGAGGAGAACGGCAAAAGGGGTTGCTACAGACTGGAGAATCGATCCGCTGTCGTTAACTACAGGCTGCAGTTTCCAGTTAAAGCCCTGCATGAGCTGTACGATCAGGTTGCAAACCAGGATTATAGTGGCTGCCTTTACGATATATGCTTTTCCCCTTTCCATCATGGACTTGAACGCGAACTTAAGACTAGGTCTCTTGTACTTAGGGAACTCCATGATGAAGAAGGATTCTCTGTATTTATATCCTGTAATGGTTTTGATCAGCAGGGCTCCCAGGAAGATCAGAACCAGTCCCAGGAAATAGCTTACTGTGCTGACCCAGCCCTTTCCTGCAAAGAAGGCGCCGGCGAACAATGCTATTACAGGAATCTTGGCACCGCATGGAATGAAGGTTGTTATCATTGCCGTAGCACGTCTCTCCCTCTCATCCCTGATAGTTCTGCATGCCATAATTCCCGGGATGCCGCAGCCTGTGCCGATGACCACAGGAATTACGGATTTTCCAGATAAACCTACTCTCTTGAAAACAGGGTCCATAACGGCGCTTACTCTGGCCATGTAGCCGCAATCTTCAAGAAGGGCAATGAGGAAATACATGACCATTACCAGACGCAGGAATCCCACAACGGCTCCTACGCCGCCGATAATTCCGTCAGCGATAACTGCTGTCAGAATCTGAGGACTGTCTGCCAGCTGCGCCGTTGTCCATTCCTGAAATGCTGTAATGTATGAAACCATCCAGTCGGCTACTGCAGGCCCTACTGCTTTCTGGGAAATCCAGAACACGGCTGCCATTACAACAGCAAATGTTCCGATTCCAAACACTGGAGTTGTGAGGAAAGCGTCCAGTTTATCAGCAAAGGTGATTTCAGATGCCTGAACCTTCCTGGTCTCCACCTGGTCCACAATGGAATTGACAAAATTGAATCTTCTTCTGTCTTCCAGTTCTACTGCGTCTTTGCTGCTGAGATCAATGTCCTTCTGTCTGAATGGTGGTTCTGCTGCAGAATAAGGTGTTCCTGACTTGGCCAGCTCAACGGCCTTCTGCACAACCTCTCCCACCCCGTGGGATTCGATGGATACGGTCTTCAGCACCGGACAGTTCAGCTTTCCGGCCAGAGCGTCCACATCGATTACTGTTCCTTCTTTCTCGTTGATGTCGCTTTTATTCAAGGCCACAACCACCGGTATTCCCATTTCCAGGAGCTGGGTGGTCAGGAAAAGACCTCTTCCAAGGTCTGTAGCATCAACGATATTGATAATTGCGTCCGGTTTTTCGTTCAGGATATACTGGCTGGTAATCCCTTCTTCCGGAGTGAATGGTGACATTGAATATGCTCCAGGCAGATCTACTGCAACTACATCATCTGCTCCTGCATATTCACTTTTTATGGGAAATTCCTTTCTGCCTACAGTTACTCCTCCCCAGTTTCCGATCTTCTCGCTCCTGCCTGTAAGAGCGTTGTACATTGTGGTCTTTCCGCTGTTTGGATTGCCTGCAAAAGCAATTCTCATACTTCACCTTCCTTGTTTCCTTGTCTCTTCCAATAACTTATTACCTTGATAAATGTGTCTGAATTTATAATCAAAGTTTATAAAACAATGGCTCTTGCCAGATTGTTGTCCATGCTGTATCTGCTGTTCTTGATAACCGCCACACAGCTTTTTCTCTTCTTGGTTACCACTGTTACAGGTTCTCCAGGGTAACATCCCAGTCTGAGAAGGAATCTTTCCATCTCTTCGTCATTTGTATCCACCTGGCTTATTCTGTAAGTCTTGCCTGGTTCTGCATCCAGCAGTGTTCTGTTCTCTTTCATGGAAACCTCCTTCCGGCCTTCTCCGGGAAATAATTGTAAATTCCTAAAGCCATTTGGTTAGCTTTATCTAACTCAATCAGTGCGTTAAGTATATTTAACTTGGTTAGGCTTGTCAACCACTTTTTTCCTATCAGCCAGAATCAGACAAATAAAAAGAGAATGGAGCCCTTGCATTTGCCCCATTCTCAAATCTTTGTTTCTTTATATTTTGCAAATGTACTAGTTTACAGAAACCACTGTGTAATCCTTGTCTTCTACGGCCTTCTTAAGTGCATCGTCAGCTACATCTGAAGTCATGGAAACCACTGCTTCTCCAGCCTCGTGGCTTACCTTTGCTTCTGTAACTCCATCAAGGCTTTCAAGAGCCTTCTTTACAGTGGCCTCGCAGTGAGTGCACATCATTCCCTCAATCTTCATTGTCTTTGTCATAGTATTTTCCTCCTTTGGTTCAGTTATATTATCAGCTGAAATTACAGCATTTTCTGATTGTTGATTCTTTTCATTTTCCTCTCTGGCCGGCTCACTGTCAGTCTGCCCTGACATGTCCGGAGAGTCTTTGTGGATCTTGAAAAAGTTAAGCCGCAGTGCGTTCATGCACACGGAGAAGCTTGAAAGGCTCATGGCAGCAGCTCCAAGCATAGGATTCATTGTCCATCCGTGGAACAGGGCGGTATACAAACCGGCAGCCAGGGGAATCAGCAGAATATTGTAGAAGAAGGCCCAGAACAGGTTTTCCTTTATATTCTACACTGTTGCTCTGCTCAGCCTTATGGCTGCAGAAGCGTCTGTCAGCTTGCTGTTGACCAGCACCACATCGGCTGCATCTACTGCCACATCGGCTCCTGCTCCTATAGCGATTCCTATGTCTGCTCTGGTGAGAGCCGGGGCATCGTTGATGCCGTCCCCTACCATTGCCACCTTGCCTGTTTCTCCCAGCCTGCGGATTTCTTTTTCCTTCTCTCCCGGAAGGACTCCTGCTATAACCTGGTCTACACCGGCCTGTTTTCCAATAGCTGCCGCAGTTATCTGATTATCTCCTGTGAGCATTACTACCTTGATGCCCATTTCATGGAACTCTCTGATAGCCTGTGGGCTATCTTCTCTGATGGTGTCTGCAACAGCAACAATTCCTGCGAATTTCTTATCCCTGGCAAAATAAAGGCATGTTTTTCCCTGTCCGGCCAGCTCTTCAGCTGCAGAACCGGCAGTTTTGGAAAGATCCAACCCCAGTTCACCAGCTATAAACGGCAGATTTCCTGCCAGAACCCGGGAACCGTCTATCACAGCCGAAAGGCCTTTTCCAGGAATGACCTTGAACTCCCCTGCTTCCTCAGGTGAAAGCCCTTCTTCCGCAGCCTTTGTGATTATTGCCTTTGAAAGAGGATGCTCGCTCTTCTTTTCGATAGAATAGGCCAGAGAAAGAAGCTGTTTTTCCTCAAAACCCTCTGCCGGAATGAGGTCTGTCACTACTGGACGGCCATTTGTAATGGTTCCTGTCTTGTCCAGAGCCACGATATTGATGCGGCCCGTCTCCTCAAGAGCTGCGGAGGTTTTGAAGAGGATTCCGTTCTTTACCCCCATGCCGTTTCCAACCATGATGGCAACAGGTGTGGCCAGGCCCAGTGCGCAAGGACAGCTGATTACCAGCACGCTGATGCCTCTGGCCAGGGCGAATCCAGGTGTTTCTCCCAGAAGAAGCCAAATGGCCGTAACTGCGGCAGCAATAATGAGGACTGCTGGAACGAAAATTCCCGATACCTTATCTGCTATTTTTGCAATAGGTGCTTTGGTGGCCGCAGCATCGCTGACCATAGAAATTATCTGAGACAAGGTGGTGTCCTGACCTACCCGGGTTGCTCTCGCCCTGATATACCCTGACATGTTTACGGTTGCAGCAGAAATCCGATCTCCCGGCCCCTTGTCAACAGGGATGCTTTCTCCAGTCAGTGCCGATTCATCTACGGCGGCTTCACCGCTGACGATCTGGGCATCAACAGGAATGCTCTCTCCTGCCCGGACCACAATCAGATCTCCCACAGCCACCTGGCTGACCGGAACTTCTTTTTCCTCTCCACCTTCCTCAATTACTGCAGTCTGTGGCACCAGCTTCATCAAGCTCTTGAGAGCGTCTGTGGTGCGGCCCTTGGACATTGCCTCAAGCATTTTGCCTACAGTAATCAGAGTTACAATCATGGCCGCCGACTCAAAATACAGGCCGTGCATATCCTTCATTACAGCCGCCCCATCACCGGCCAGCTGATCCGAGGTCATCTTAAAAAGGATAACCGTGCTCCATGCAAAAGAAACGAAGGAACCCATTGCCACCAGAGTGTCCATGTTTGGTCCCCCATGGATCAGGCTGGAAAAACCGCTGGTGAAGAAATCCTTGTTTATCAGCATTACAACAGCGGCAAGAATCATCTGCACAAGAGCCATTGCAATGTGATTGCCTTCCATCTGAGGAGGAAGAGGCCATCCCCACATGCTGTGTCCCATGGAAAAATACATGAGCACCAGCAGGAAGGTTGCCGACAGGATGAGCCTCTTCCTAAGCCTCGGAGTATCTCTGTCTTCCAGAGCTTTCTCCTGCTCTTTCAAGTTCTCATTGAACTGGCTCACTGCTTCGGAACTGGATTCCCTCTCTGAAGCCCTGGCCTTTCCTTCTCCCATCAATGCGGCTTCGTATCCTGCATTTTCCACAGCCCTGATTATTTCTTCAGGCGAAGCGCTGCCCTCAACTCCCATGGAATTAGTAAGAAGACTTACGCTGCAGGAGTCAACACCGGGCACCTTGTTTACGGCTTTTTCTACCCGTGCACTGCATGCAGCACAGTGCATGCCATCAACACTATACTTGTTCATCTATACCCTTTTCCCCTTTCTCTTAATTTCATATATTTCCGCCCCTTATTTCATCAGCTTGCGAAGAAGCTCCACCAGCTCGTCAACGGCCTCGTCTTTTCCTGATCTGATGTCCTCAACCACGCAGCTTCTCAGATGTGAAGCCAGCAGCTCCTTGCTGAAACCGTTCATGGCGCTGTTTATGGCAGAAGCCTGAATCAGAACATCAGGGCAGTAGGCATCTGCTTCGATCATCTTCTCCAGCCCTCTCACCTGGCCTTCAATGCGCTTAAGACGGTTCATAAGCTTTTTCTTTTCCTCTGGAGACCGGTTCTTCTTTCTGTCTGAGCAGCAGCTGCAGTTCTCAGGTGACATGTTCTCACACTGACGGTCACAGCTTTCCATGGTTTCGTTGTCAATATCTGTGGTCTTCATGGCTGTTCTCCCCTTTGAAAAAATATTTCTAAATGCAGATTATTCTGGCGGGCTGACCGCCCGGGTTATCTGTACTTTTCTGATGTTGTTTTTGCTAGAAAGGATAATATACCCCCGAGGGGTATATGTCAACAAGTTTTTCTGCACAAAAAAAGAAGAATGCCTCATTTGCTTTTTAAAATGACGCACTCTTCCTTATTGTCTGTTAAATATTATATTCTGCTGGTATTAATACAGCTCCTGTGGAAGAAGATCTTTTATCCTCATCTTCCGCACTCCCGCCGGAACTTTTACAAGAACCATGGCGTCCGGGCTAACGTCGTAAATGGTCTGCCTTGCTATACCGTCGGGCATAACCATTCTCCTGCCTGACTGACCTTTGACGGTAACCACCGTCGTAATCTCAGTCTCTCCTCCGGCAATTGCCCCGCTTATTGCCGCCTGCTCGGCGCTGATGCTGTCCCCTCTGGTGTTGACCAGATTAACTGCAGTATAAATCCTTCCGGATCCGCCACGGACACCGGTTGCTTCAGTGGATGTATGGGCACCGGACTCAAAGTATGTGACGATAGTCCTCTGTGCCTCCTTAATCAATTCAACATCATCTCTCGTAAGGTTGTGCTCTTCATGACGGATATTGTACTCCATGTAGCCCACCAGCATGTCGTCTCTGATGATAGCTGCCTCAGCGGCCCGGCCCATTGCTTCCAATATGGTGAGAGCAAAATAAATGGTCGTAGCAGGGCCTCTGGATGTAATCAGATTTCCGTCAATGCACACGGGATTGATCTCCATTCTGTCGTAGGACAGGTAGTTGTCAAAACCGGGATAGCAGGTGCCTGTTCTTCCTTTGAGGATGCCCGCCTTCTCCAGAACCACCGGTCCGGCGCAGATTGAAGCAATGAGCTTGTTTCTCTCATTAAACGCCCGGATAAAACTAAGTACATTCTCATTTTCCGACAGTTTCTCGTAGGCGTTTCCTCCCGGAATGATCAGCACGTCATAGTCCATGAAGCGGTTGCCGTTTCCCAGAATATCAACGGCCTCCACCGTAACTCCCCGGCTGCTTCTGACACGCAGGTTTTCCTTGACACTTACCAGCTGTGCCTCAATACCGCCTCTCCTCAGCACATCATAAGTTCCAAGAGCCTCTATTTCCTCAAATCCATCTTCCAGAAGAATCAATGTTTTCTCAAGAATTTTACCCATATCAGCCTCTCAATCTATCTGAATGATGCAGATTTTCATTTCCCTTCACTCTCATTTACCTGGATTATAACACATGAATGTGATGGCAAATACAAAATGTATTAATCGTGTTATCATATGTTTAAACAAGTTTTAATTAACCAGGAGAATTATATGGAAAATAAGGGTTTGAGGCCCACCGGGAAAAATACTTATTCTGTTGTTGTGGTGGGAGCAGGGGCTTCGGGGCTGCTTTTTGCAGCCGGTTACAATAACCTTAAGGGCGGCAGTTCCACTGATGGCAGGGGATTCTCAGGTCTGATAATCGATCACAACGGAAAGGCCGGGGCAAAGCTCCTGATATCCGGAGGGGGCAGGTGTAATTTCACCCACGGAGGAAACATTAAGGATTTCCCCTCTCACTATTACAATGGAAAAAAAATCAGGTCATCTCTGTACAAACACAGCAATAAGGCCTTCGTTGATTTCATGGCCGGCCTTGGAATCAGCGCCATAGAAGAAGAGGACGGAAGGATTTTCCCTTCTTCAATGAGGGGATCGTCGGTTGTATCTGCTCTTGAAAGGAAATCGGTCTCCAGTGGATTCACTCTCCTTCAAGGCTGCTCCATAACCGGAATAATCCCCCCAGACAGAAACAGCGGAGAGAATCTCTGGTGCCTTTCACTAAAGAGATGCGGCAGCAGATATCCCTTCTCTCCACGGGAGAACCAGGAAACAGCCATGATATACACCTCCAGCCTGGTAATAGCTGCAGGAGGCATTACATTTCCCGAAACAGGCTCTGACGGCAGCATTCACCAGATTCTGGAGCAAAACCTGGGAATAAGATTTACAGATATGGTTCCTGCTCTTATGAACATAAATTTGAAGAACAACCCTTTCGGACAGCTTGCAGGTGTAACCCTGGAGAGCACGACTCTCACCATATTGAGGAGCAGCGGAAAGAAAGAGAAAGAAATATCCGGTTCCATTCTTTTAACCGGTTCCGGCATATCTGGTCCGGCGGCCATTAACGCCTCAGCCTGGATGGAGCCCGGCTCCTTCCTTCAGATATCATTTGTTCCTGATATGGACGAAGGCCAGGTCAGAGCCCTCCTGGAAAGGGAAATAAAAGGACGGACCCAGAACGTAAACAACATTGCTTCTGTTCTGTCCGCCTCAACGGCACTGCCAAAGAGTCTTACCCGTGTACTGGCCGCCATGGCTGCTGATGGTGACACTCCATCTCTTAAAAAACTGTCCCGGCTTCTCACCAGTTACCGGCTGGAACCGGATTTTTCCGATCTTTCTTCAGGTCAAATTCTGAACCGGGCCATGGTCACAAAAGGCGGAATCTGCCTTGATCAGATAAACATGAGGACCATGGAATTCAAGGATTATCCCGGTTTATATGCCATCGGTGAAATTCTGGATGTCCACGGAGAAACAGGAGGATATAATATCCAGTTCGCCTACTCATCGGCTATGACTGCAGCATCCGCCATTTCTGGCAGACAATAAAGGAAAAAACGCAAGACCTGTGAAACTTAATTCATCAGGGTCTTGCGTTTTGTAAGTCAAGATAATGGCTTTTTACTAATTCTCGTACTTCTTGCTCAGAACATTCAGTACAGCCATGATAACAGCGCCCAGAACGGCGATTACCAGGATAGCCATGAAGTTGCTGCCGTAGTTTCCGTGAGCCTTTTCCAGAAGGCTGGCGGACATCATCGGTCCGATGATTGCTGCAGGCAGAAGGGAGAAGTTGGCAATGCTGAAGTTAGTAGCAAAGTACTTAGGTCCGAATGCCTTGTTTGTATAAGTGGAAGAGATTGTAGGTGTTCCGCCGTATGCCATTCCTACGAAGATCAATCCGATGATGACCATTGGCAGGTTCTCTGCTTTTCCACCGAAGATCAGCAGGACAGCTGCAATCAGGTAGAAAATGTTGTTTACAGTCATTGTGATTTTTCTTCCGAATTTGTCAAAGTTGTTTCCGGCAATAATTCTTCCGATTCCGTTGAAGAGAGAAATAATCAGGCCAAGTACAGCAGTTCCGCCGTATGCAACGGAAATATTAGCTGCACTGTTGATAACCAGAAGACCTGCGGAGTTGAGGACGATTGTCCATGCCATGAACACCCAGAATCTTCCGGATCTCAGCATCTCTCCAGATGTGTAGTTCTTCTTGTGGTATGGATTTCCATCTTCCTCTTCTTCATCTGCAGCAGCTGATACATTGCTGGCAGCAGGTGCTTCAGGTGCCTTGATGATCAGGATTCCCAGAAGGAGAACTACTGCAATGGCAATGGACAGCACTCTGAATGTTGAGAAAATGCCCATGCTTCCAATCATTGAGTTAACGGCACTTCCAAGAGCCAGGCCGCCGATTCCGAATCCCATGAGCATGATTCCTGTAGCCAGACCGGTCTTGTCAGGGAACCATCTTGTGATAGTTGTTACAACAGCGTTGTACGC
>SKEU01001792.1_pt1 | contig 9868 bp, 10 predicted proteins | sample 4819571 | NCBI WGS metagenome assembly SKEU01 (sample SAMN11008801, study PRJNA524170) | human gut metagenome | biome: Human fecal sample; material: Feces; isolation source: fecal sample from pouch patient p8, p16 | host: Homo sapiens | place: Israel: Tel-Aviv | collected 2015-06-23
GTTCGGTCTTGGTGGCGGTGTTCCCGCCCGCGCCGGACAGCAGCTCGTCGGCGGTTATGTCATATTCGCCTATCCACGAAAAGCCCGTTTCCGGGTCAAGGCAAAAGGCAACGGGCTTGCCCTCCGGCGCAAGGGAAGATTTGTCATGGACGATAACGCGCACATTCGGCTCCCGCTTCACGCGCCCGATCAGCAGGACGCTACGGGCGGCGGCTCGAAAGTCGATAGAACCTAAGCCCCGGTAGGCGCTCTGTCCTCCGGCAGCTTTGTTGAGGTGTCCGATAAGGATAACGGCGCAGCCTGTGCGCTCGGCAACATCGGCAAGGCGGCGAAACATGGGGCGCACTTCATTTGCCCTGTTCATGTCGGTCTTTTCGCCCATATACGCCTGTATGGGGTCAAGGATTATCAGCCGCGCCCCGTTCTGTGTGATTGCCTTTTCTATGCGCTCATCGGAAAGGGTAAGCTCCTGCTTGGCTTCGTCAATGACTAGAACGCGGTCAAGGTCGGCTTCGGCTTCTATCAAGCGGGGCTTGACGGTATCGCCCAGCCCGTCCTCGGCGGTCTGGTAAATTACATGGAATGGCAGCAAGGGCTTCATTCCCGGCAGCGTTCCCCCGGTGGTACAGGCGGCGGCAAGGCGTAGGGCAAAAGTGGTCTTGCCCTCGCCGGGATTGCCCTGCACAATGGTTACTTTCCCAAAGGGAATATACGGCTCCCATAGCCATTCAACGGTCTGCGTGTCAACCTCGCTCATGCGGATAATCTCGACGGTTTCTTCCTGCGGCGGCTCTTTCAAGCCGTAAACCGCTTCCCGGATATACTTCCCGTCTGTGATTTCTGCCCGGTGCTGCAATACCTCGTTCCAGTCCTTGTAAAGCGGCACAAGGCGGTGGACGGTCAAGCCCTCCGGCACAAGCTCCGCAAGGCGGCTGCAAGCGTCGTTTCCCGCTTGGTCGCTGTCAAGGCAGAGGTAGACGGTCTTGATGTTCGGACGGTCAGAGAGGAAACGCAACAGGGCTTTTTCTCCCACGCCGCCCAATGACAAATAGCTCTGCTTCTGCCATGCCTTTTTGAACAGGCAGAGGAAAGAGAGCAGGTCAACGGGGGCTTCAAAGACAAAAAGCCTGTCACCCTCGCCCCGGTAGCAGAAATTAAAGGCTTTGTCGCTGCCTTTCACATCAAGCCGGAAGTTTCCCGCCGTTCCCTTGCTGTGGGCGTAGCGCGGTATTCCGTCCTCGTCCCGCCCCACAAATACGGCGTTGTGGTGGGCTGTGTCCTCGTAAATATCGCCGCGGGCAAAGAAAAAGCCCGTCACATCTTCATCAATGCGGCGGGCTGCTGTGAGGTAGTTCCTCGCTATTCTGTTGTCGTTGTTTGGGGGCGGTAGCCGGAAGTCGGAGAGGGCCGCGGGGCAAGGTCTGTCCGGCGGTGGTGCGGCTCCCTTTTCTCCTGTGAGAAGTTCCACGGCTTCGGTAAAGCTCTTGCCGAAAAACTCCATGATAAAATCAACGGGGCCGCCGCCCTTGCTCTGGCTGTGCCTGTACCATTTGTTTCCCCGGACGGTCAAGCTGTCGTGCCGTTTCCAGCGGTATTCATTCCCGGCGCGGGTAAGTTGCTCGCCCTGTGATTGCAGGAAAGAAACAAGGTCGGCTTGGTTTGCCCGGTCTATCTGTTCTTGGGTGTAGTACAAAAATCTCAACTCCTTTCATCGTTCTAAGTCGTGCTGCTTGGCGCGGGTCTGCTCCGGCTGGTCGGCTTTCAGTGCAATATCAACGCACTTGCGGATATTGTGCAGCTCGGCAACCTCGGCGCGGGTTTCTTTCAGCTTGGTATATTCCGCTGTTCTCTGCCCGCTGAGGGTGGCGTACTCTTTTTCCCATTCAGCGATAGGCAAGCTCTTTGTCCCTTTCGGCAGATTTGCATGGAGATAGCGGCTCGCTGCGTTCCATAGCGTAAGCTCGGCGCGGTGGGCTTCCTCGTACTTGTCGCGCTTGCTCGTCCAGCCATTTTTCAGCTTTTTCAGCTCGTCGTGAATGGGCTTGTACTCGGTGTAGTTCTTCCCGTATTCAATCAGCTTTTGCAATTCTTTCATGCGCTTCTCGGCGGTTTTCATGCCCTCCCGGATAGCGTCGGCTTGGTCGCTGACAGAGGAAAGGGCAGCGTCCAGCTCCGCAAGGGTAGAAATACCATGCTCGGAAAGATAGCCTACTGCCTTTGCAACGGTTTTCAGTTCATCGGCGGCGTGCTGCCTTTGCCAACTCTGCGAATACTTCCGGCTCTTTTCTCTCTGAACGCTTAAATACTTCATCAGCAGATTTGCAAGGCCGGGGGATTGCGGGGGCTGCTCCGGGGCGGTTTCCCGCGCCTTGAACAGTTCGCCAATCCATTCTTTGAGCTTTCCAATCTGCGCCCGGATTTCCCGGATAAGGCGGTTTGCCTTTTGGATATTCCGGTTCAGTTCGCCTTTCTCGGTGGCTATACCTTTCTTCTCCATCTGGCAAGCCGCCACGCCCATGTGGACGGTGGGCAGCTCGTCAATGCCGCGCTCGGCGTTGCTGCGGTGGTCGATGCGCTCCGGGCTTCCGGCTCGTTCAAGGTAGGCGTTTGAAATATCCGCCCATGCCTTACGCCACAAGAGGGCGTTGCCCTTGTCGTTCCAGCCGGTCAGGTCAACTTTGTGCGTCTTGTATCTGCCGCTTGGCAAGCGGATACGCTCGCCGTTTTCATCAAGGTCATATTCCTTTTTGGACTTTGCCGCCCATGCGCCGCGCTCGTCAAGGGGGCGCATGGTAAGCATGATATGACAATGGGGATTGCCCTTGCCGGTGTCGTGAATGGCATAATCAACGCACATTCCTCTGGAAACAAATTGAGAGGAACAGTATTCCCGGACAAGCCGGATTTGTTCCTCTCTGGATAACTCTATGGGGAGCGCCGCGTCAATCTCTCTGGCAAGCTGGGCGTTCCCGGCTTTCTCGTAAAGCTCCACGCTGTTCCACAAGGTTGAACGGTCAGAGAAAGAGGGCGGGGCGTGGGGCGGCAGCATGATTTCCGTATGGACAACACCGCCTTTGCGGGTGTAGTCGTGTGTCATTCCGTCCCACTCATTTGTCAGCTTTTCGCCGCTTCGGTAGGCGGCTGCGGCAACGGCTGATTTGCCCTTGCCCCGGCTGACAATGCTGATATTACAATGATAGATGGCTATGGGTATCACCTCCCGGATAGGAAAATAAAACCCGCAAAAATGGTACAGACGCCAAAGGCTGGTATACTGTTTTTGTGGGTGTGCAGGGATAGCCGCGTAAGCGGCGCAAGGGGTGCAGCCCCTTGTTGCGGCAAAGCCGCCAATGTCGGTCAGAGAGGGAAGCAAGCGGCTTTCTCTCTGTGCCGACAAGCCCTCGGCAGAGCGCACGCACCCGTAAGGGTGTATAAGTGCGCCCTTTGTACCAAAGGGATTATTCGCTTTTCCCGCCCTCGGTGCGTTTTTTCAGATAGCCCCGCGCTTCCTCGCTCGTCAGGGCAAGCCGGAGAAAGGCGGCGGCTTCTTCGTCGGTCATGGTCTTGGCTTCTGGCACAATGCTCTCAAAGACCGCACCCCGGACGATCAGCCGATGGCTGCGCGTCCTGCGTTCCTCTTGGGATAACTTTTGCCGCAACACCTTTTCCCGATTTTCAAGCTGCCGGATTTTCTTCTTCCCGTCCTCAATCTCGGCTTGCAATTCCTCGCGTTTTTTTTCTCTCGGTTTCGTCATGGGTGGTCACTCCTTTCTACCTGTCGGCATAGAAAAAGGACAGTCGATTTCCTCGGCTGTCCTTTTGATTAGGGTGTTTGGTTTACTCCGTTCTGCTCAATAAATGGGAATATTAAATATCAATACGCCCTTTAATACATTCCTATTAAAACATCAGCTTCGATTGTCAAATGTGTGAGAGTACGCCAATCAACGCAATCTTTTTCAACGCAAAAGAGAAGCGGCGTCATTTCAATAAACGACATTCTTTGTTCTGATGACAACTGTACGGTGGCTGAAACCGTTTCTCTTGAAATGGTTTTAAGATATTTCTCAAAATATTCAACGACAGACTCATTTGAATAATCTGGATTTTTCAAGTGTGCTTGCACTTTAGTCCTGATTTCCCTCAAATGATTTTTCGTAGGAATTACTTTCACAACATATCCGTTAGGAGATAGCAATCGCTGAAATTCTTTGTAGTGTGCAGGCGAAAATATGTCTAAAATACAATCCATACTTCCGTCTTTCAAAGGGATTTTTGATAAGTCAGTAACAAACCACTTCACTGCTTTGCGCTTGTCTTTTTTTGATGCAATCTGTATTGCCTCCCTTGACAAGTCAAAGGCAAAGATGTTTCGTTCTGTTCTTTGCTGTATCTGCCTTGCATAGAAACCCTCGCCGCAACCAACATCTAAAATGTTTCTTATAGATGGCGTATCAGAAATAAACTGTATGATTTTCTCCAACACAACATCATACATGCCATACTCCAAAATTTGGTGCCGGTTGTCAAAAGACCGCTTGCTGTAGTTGGTTTTGGGCGATGATTTTAACAACAAATTTACATACCCATATCTTGAAATATCAAAGCAATGTCCATGTCTACAAATTAGGCTATTGCCTTGTATATCCATTGATTTTGTGCAAATTGGGCATTGAAAATAAACCTTGCTGTCTGCAAAGCGTGATAAATTATTATTCATTTGTTTTTCCTCCGTAATTACATCTCTGCTTCAATAAGCGAGTTATGCAATACGGATAACCGCAACATAACTCGCGGTTTTATCTTAATCTCATAAATGTAACCATTGTGTTGTCCTCCAATCAATTCCGCAGTATTACTCTGCTTTTAGAAAAAGTATAGCACAAAACTATGAACATTTCAACTCTATTTCAGCCTGTCGGCGACGTTGCTCTCTCTGGCATACCGCCGCGCCGCTTCCCGCCGTTCCTCGCTGTATGGGGCGGTCAGACGGAAAGAGAAGCGGCCTTTCTCAATGTCAAACTCCATGCAGCCCGTTTCCGGGTCTGCGTCAGTCTGGCGGCACACATCGGGGTGCTGCTCGGCATAGGCGGCAAGCCGCTTCTTCAAGTCGGTGTTGTGGGTACGGATATGGATCAACGGGTCTTTCTCATCAAACCAGATGTCTGTGATCTTTTTTTGCTTGGGAAGCCCTGTTCGCATAAACTCTCCTTTCTGCGCCCTCGTTTGGAGAGAGGGGCATTTTTGAGGGAATTTTCCCGGCTCTTGACTTGGGGAAAATGGGGATTTTCAAATAGAAACCGCCCCGGCGAACCATTCTTCGTCCGGGCGGTTCCTATCGCGTGATTTTCGTTTTTTCCGGCTCTTGACCGTCCTGCAAGCTGTCGGCAAGTATCACTTTGAGCAGCTTGTCGCGGAATGTTTCTGTGCCGCTGTGGTTGAAAAACAACTCCGCAACGATGGTCTGTCCGTCCCTCTGTGTCGTGATAACACTGTCGGGGGATTGAGGTGTCCCGTTCTGTTCTGCCATAGGCGGCTCCTTTCTCTGGGTGCAAAAGAGGGATTTCCCGTAGCCCGGAAAATCCCTCTTGGTTGTCAGTATTCGGTTTTACTGTGCGGGTGCTGCGGCGGCTTCCTGTGCCTTTTTCTTTGCCCGGTATTCCCGTGCTTTCATGCGGTCATACTCCCGTCGCTTTTCAAGGTTACGCGCCCGGTACTCCCTTGAATACTGCCGGTGGTAGGCGCGGCTCTTTTCCTTTTGGGCTTCCTCGATTTTCTCCCGCATTTGCCGGATTTCCTGCTCCGTTGGCTCTGTAAGCTGTGTCACTTCGTTCTCAAATTTGCCGATATAGTTGAAATATATCCCGATGTGCTGAATGGCTTGTTTTGCCCTTTTCTTGACGCGCTCATGCACTTCAATCCGGCTGATAAACTCGTTGAGAATGGCGGGGGTCAGGTCGGTAAAGGCAGCGTAGCGTTCCGTCAGCTTCAAAAACTTCTGCGCCCGTCCGCCCGCGTTCTCAAAAGCGGATAGCTGCTCTTGCAGCTCGGCAAGCTCCGCTTTCAGCGCATAGTATTCTTCTGAATACTTCTGCGACATTTGCTCATAGCGGTCTTGCGGGATAGCGCCGAGGGCGTTGTCCTCATAGAGTTTATTCAGAACCTTGTCAATCTGTTCAAGGCGCGTCGTGATTTGCGGGATACGTTTCTGCTGCTTCTTGGTCTGGTCGGTCTGCTGCATGGCAAGGTTCTTTTTCACTAAGGCTTCAAACTCCGCCCGGTTGCTGATAGAGTAGTCCTCGATTTTCTTCAGCACTTCCGCGACGGTCTGCATAAGCAAGTCAGCGTCAATGATGTGTGGGGAATTGCATTTGGGGTTTTTGGCTTTTCCCTTGTGGTACTCGCTGCAATAGGCAACATGACGCTTGCCGCCATTCCGATAATCTATGCGAATGTGCATTTTCGCACCGCAATCCTTACAGAAAAGCAAGCCCGACAAAGGGTGGATTTCCCCGTCCCCGTTGGGGCGTTTGACGGGCGCATTTTCCAAAATCCGCTGTACGGTTTCAAAGTCGGTGCGGTCAATAATCGGCTCATGCACATTTTCGGTTATCTGCCATTGGCTCCGGTCTACATAGTGGTTCCGCTTGTCGCGGAAGTGCTTTGTGGTCTTGAAGTTGACAACATCACCGCAATACTCCTGCCGTGTAAGGATATGGGTCAGGGTGGCTTTGTTCCACTTGTAGCGGTTATCCTCATTGAGCGCCTTGTTTTTACACGTTCCCCGCCCGCGGTCTTTCATGTAGAAAGTGGGGGTAGGGATTTGCTCGTTTTTCAGATATACGGCGATTTGGTTGCGGTTCTTCCCGCCGATAAACAGACGGAAAATAAGGCGCACAACCTCGGCGGCTTCCTCGTCGATTATCCAAAAATCCTTGTTGTCCGGGTCTTTGACATAGCCGTAAGGGGCTTCGGTGACAATCGGCTTTCCACTCATGCCTTTGGTCTTAATGCCCGTTTTCACTTTCTTGCTGATGTCCTTTGCGTACCACTCCGACATGATGTTGATAAAGGGCGCAAACTCCAATGTGTCGGGCTTCTCGCTGTCAATGCCGTTGTTGACCGCGATAAAGCGCACATTGTTCCGTCTGAATATCTCCATAGCGTTGCCGACTTGGAGATAGTCGCGCCCCCAGCGGGTCATGTCTTTCATAATACACACGCCGATTTTACCGTTTTCTACGTCCTCTATCATGCGGGAGTAGGCAGAGCGGTCGAAAAATCTGCCGCTTTCATCGTCGTCAATGTAGTGCCGGATATTCGTCAGCCGCTGCCCTCTGGCGTAGTTTTCCAAAAACATTTTCTGGTTCTGTATGCTGTTGCTCTCGCCGCCGTCCCTGTCCTCGTCGCCTACGGAAAGGCGGGAGTAAAGGGCTGTGATTTTGTTGTAATCATTCATGTGCATATCCTCCTGTGCGTCCATGTAGAGTTCCTTTACACTTAAGATTATGCACTCCAGCGGGCAGAGCCGTACTCCGCGCCCTTGCGGTATTTCTTCGCGTTTTTCCCTTTGACATAGACTATCAAGCGGATAATCACCGCACCGACAATGCCGACAAGCAAATCCAACGGGTAAACGCTCGGCAAGGCGTTTTCAAAGGCTGCGGAAAATCCTTGTGTGATATTCAGTATCTTTGCAGAAATATCCGCGCCGGGGGCAAGCCGCACCGCCTGTCCGACTTTATCAAAGAGATAGACAAAGAACACATAGGGGATATTCGGAAGTATCAGCTTTTTGTAGTTGATCTGCTTCATATCTCGCGCCCCCTGTCCATTTTCTTTACCTTGTCGCGGGCGGCGTTAAGCTGCTTCGCCTTGTCCTTTGCAGCGGCAAGGGCTTTGCGGATAGAGGGCTTTTTCTCCCGGTTCAGCTTCTTTGCGGAAAACTCTTGAAACGCTGCGGTCATAACGTCCGCGTCCCGGCCTTTGAAAAACACAAGGTAACGGGTCTGCTCGCCCTTAACCTTTTTTAGCGAAAAATCTATGTTGTATTTCTTCGCCGTACTCTCAAAGGCTTTAATATTGCTGTCGGTGATCTCGATGTTGGAAACACCCGCGTTCTGCTTCATAAGCTGCCGCATGGTCTGTTTCCCATGCGCGGGTTTGCTTTTCTGCTCCAAAAACTTTTGGATTGCTTTCTGTAACGCCTGTTCGGTAAGCCGCGCCGCGCCTTTTCCCACTTTGACGTATAGGGCAATCGTTTTTTGGGTTACTTCCTCCTGCAAGGTATCAACTCCTTTCCCGGTAAAGTGCGGCTATGCTCATTCGCCGCCGTATAAGTCGTGATTGACAAGGGCGGTATAGTAGCTGTCAATGGTACTCGGCGCGTTGAACAGCACCGCTTTTAGATACTGCTTGATGTTGCGCACTTTGGTTGTGTTCTCCCTCATGCAATCCAAAACAAACTCAATATGGCTGCTGTTCAGCTTCAAAAACTTGGATTTCACCAATTCGGCGGGGTAGTCGTCCCCGGCAATACGGATTGTCTTTCGGGCTGTGCAGACGGTTTCCAGCATAAGGTCAACAATCTCGTCCAAACGGTCTTTGTCAATTTTGCAGTTTTGAATGAGATGGTCGTATTCGATATTGTCCTTGATAATCTCCCTGTAAATCTCTACTGCGCTATTGCTTTTCGCTTCCGTTCTTTTCCTTTCCGGCGGCGTAGCCGCTTCGCCATGCGCAAAGGGCAAGGGGTTTAGGGAATGGAAAGGAATGGAATCGGTACTTGATAAATCAGTAATTGATTGTTCTTTACTTAATATATCTTTATTTAATTGCGTTGGATTTTCCAACGTAGGTTTTTCCTGCGTAGGTTTTTCCAACGTTGGATTATCCAATGTTGGATTTTCCAATGTAGGTAAATCCAATATAGGCGGCTGTCCGCCGCTGGTAGCTGCTTCCGGCTCTCGCGGCTGCGGCTGCTCGTATATGACGTAATCTGCGCCCCGCAAGCGTCCCTTTTCGTCGCGCTCCCGGCTGCGCACGATATATCCGGCTTTTTCGAGTTCCTTTACCGCTTCGCGGATTGCGTCGATCTTCTCCCGGTTGATATGGGATAAGCCCGCAAGGGTATAATCCCAATCTTCGGGCAGCGAAAGCATTTGCGACAACAAGCCCTTTGCCTTTAAGGACAATTCCTTGTTTCGCAAGTGGTGGTTGCTCATAACGGTATATCCCGTATTTCGCTCCACTCTGAAAACTGCCATATTTCCTCACTTCCTCTCTTGGTATGCGTGGACAATTAGAAAGCCGTTTTCGGCTGTTTTGGTATTGCAATATGCCCTTTGCCGTTTTCGCGTCTGCAAAGCCGCATGGCACAAGGGCTTTTGCCCGTCTATTTGTCCATGCTGGCGTGCGTTTTCCGCGTCCTTTTGCCGGGGCAATAGGGACACTCTTTGAAAACGCAAAACTCATATTTCCACCCGGGGCGGTAGAAACGGCAAGTGCCGCAATCTTCATCATCTCCGGCACAACCGGATTGATAGCGGTCAAATCCCGGCTTCTGCTGCATGAGCAATTCAAACGCCCGCTGCTTGCCCTTTGTGAAATACATTCCGGCTGCACCTCCTTTCCTGCGGGCATAAAAAAACGGCGTTACTTTCTCCCCCAAAGGGGTTAAGGTAACGCCGTTTGTGTGCGTATTCAGTTTTTAACACATTCCCTGTCTATCCGCTGTCCGCAAAACCATTGATTTTATTAGCTTTTTGCCGCTATCGCTATCACACCTCATTATTTCAAAGGCCCGGTTTTCAAGCCGTGCTTGCAGACATCGAAGCCGGGAAAGTGGGTACGGTCATTGTCAAGGACA
>SKEU01001793.1_pt1 | contig 9861 bp, 10 predicted proteins | sample 4819571 | NCBI WGS metagenome assembly SKEU01 (sample SAMN11008801, study PRJNA524170) | human gut metagenome | biome: Human fecal sample; material: Feces; isolation source: fecal sample from pouch patient p8, p16 | host: Homo sapiens | place: Israel: Tel-Aviv | collected 2015-06-23
ACGAACTTTGCGTGTCCGCCGGTCACAACTGCGTCGCAGAGCTTCAGAAAAGCGTCGAGGCGGATAAACTCGGTGTCTATCTTTTTCTCCGTGACCGGTTTCTCTTTTATTCTGACTTTGAGTTTTTTAACCATTTCTATCCTTCTTACTCAGTCTTTATTCTAACGGGCAGCACGAGGAACAGGAAGCTGTCACCCTCGGGCGGAAGGATTATTATCGGCGAGACTGGGCCGTTGAGCTTGAAATTGACTTCATCTGTATCCGCAACGCGCAGAGCGTCGGTCAGATACTTATTATTGAAACCTATTTCAACATCGTCGCCGTCTATCTCAGCCGAAACGCTGTCGCTCGCAGTACCGAGCGAGGTGACGCTCGAGAGTCTTATCATATTGTCGGCGAAAACGCACTTGATGGGGCTCTTATACTTCTCGCTGATAATGAGCGACGCGCGGTCGATCGAATTTATCATGTCGCGGGTGTTGACTCTGACTCTTGTTGTGCATTTGGGCGGAATAGCGGATTCATAATTTAAGAATTCGCCTTCAAGAAGTCTCGAAACGACGCTGTAAGAGCCGATTTCAAAGACAATATGTCTCTTGCCGACTCCGAGCGAGATAGTTCCGTCATCGTCGTTCATCAGCTTCATTATCTCGGAAAGCGTCTTCGCGGGGACGATAAATGAGATATCATCGCCGGAATAATCTATATTCTCTTTTCTGACAGCGAGTCTGAATCCGTCGATTGCAATGAGCTTCAGTATATTTCCGCTGATATCAAACTTGACGCCTGTGTGAACAATCTTGCTGTCGTTAACTGCGACGGCGAATATAGTCTGCCTGACCATATCTTTTAAAACGCCCTGATTGATAACAATAGGATATCCGCCGGAGACTGATGGGAGCTCGGGATATTCCTCAGCGCTCATGCCGATAAGCGAATATTTTGCGTTGCCGCTGACGATGCTTGCAAGAAGTCTCGCGTCGGACTCAAAGCGCACGCTCTCGCCGGGGAGCTTGCGCATAATGTCGCAGAGAATGCGGGCGTTGATAATTATCGAGCCCTCCTCTTCGACTGTCGCCTTTATTGCGGTATTTATGCCGAGTTCAAGGTCATAGCCCGTGAGAATAAGCTGACCGTTGACTGCTTTTATGAGAATACCTTCTACTGCGGGTATCGATGTTTTGGTCGATACTGCTCTCTGCACGTTGAGGCAAGCCTCGGAGAGCTCCGCCGTGCCGCAAACAAATTTCATGAAAGATCCTCCCTGTCTGTGAATAAATAAATATTATATTTAGTAGTAGTAGTAGAGGGTGTTGAAAGTGAGGAAAAGTGCCTCTGTCCCTTTACTGTCAATGAAACCGCGATTTTGAGTTTTCCACATAGGATGAGGAAAAATTTTACTTTTCCACACACTTAAAAACACCAATGTGGAAAGTGTGGAAAACCGGTATGTGGAAAACTAAAAGAATGTGGAAAACTTTTCTTTTTATCAGAGTTCTTTTCTGCCCTCGATAGCCTTTGTGAGAGTGAAATTATCGGCATATTCAAGATCTGCGCCGACGGGGATTCCGTAAGCAAGGCGCGATACTTTCACTCCGAGCGGTTTTACAAGCCTTGAAATAAACAGAGCCGTGACATCGCCCTCGGCTGTAGGATTAGTAGCCATGATAAGCTCTTTTACTTCGCCGTCGCCAAGTCTGTTGACAAGCTCTTTTATGCAGAGATCGTCCGGACCGACTCCGTTCATCGGGGATATCAGCCCGTGGAGAACGTGATATACTCCGCCGAACTCGTGCGTGCGCTCGATAGCCATGACTGCTTTCGGGTCTTCGACAACGCAGATAACGCTCTTGTCCCTCGACGGGCTCTTGCATATCGGGCAGAGCTCCGCGTCGGTCAAGTCACAGCATATTGGGCAGCGGTGAATTTTTGTCTTCGCCTCAACTATCGTGTCGGCAAATTCTTTTGCCTGCTCGTTCGTCATCGAAAGAATATGATAGGCGAGCCTTTGGGCGTTTTTTCTGCCGATTCCCGGCAGGCGCTCAAACTGCTCTATCAATCTCGCGAGAGGAGCGGCATTGTTCTGCGCCATATCAGAAAAGTCCGGGGATGGAAAGTCCGCCCTTGGCGCGCTCCATGCCCTGCTCCATAGCATCGTTAGCCTTGCGCACGCTCTCGTTGAAAGCGGCGATTATCAGATCTTCGAGCATCTCCGGCTCTTCGGGGTCGATTATCTCGGGAGCCATCTTGATGGAAACAGCCTCATGGCGTCCGTTGACGGTCACTTCGACCGCTCCGCCGCCTGCGCTGGCGGTGAACTCGGTCTCTTCGACCTCCTGCTGGACGCGGGCCATCTCCTCCTGCATCTCCTGGATTTTCTTCATCATATTTGCACTGCCGCCCTGCTGGGCGCCGGGGATTCTTGCTTTCATGATTATTTCTCCTTACTTCAACTGTTTTTGAAATCGTTTATTTTTTTTATAAGCCCTTCGAGCGGGTCTTTGCCGCTGTGCTGTTCGGGGGCTTTATAAAGACCTATTTTATACCGTTTGCCGGTGACTGCGAAAATCGCTTTCATTAAGAGCACTGCGTGGGTGTCCTGCTTTATGAAAGACGAAAGCGCGGGATTTTTGCTCTTTATAAGAATAAAGTTGTCGCGCTCATATCCGCTCGCGCCGTTGAGTATTCCGTGGAGCGGCGCATCGACTTTCTGAAGCTCGTCCATGACCTCTGCCCAGCGGGAGAACGGAACAGTCTCGCCGTTCGTGCCCTCGGGTGAGGGTGCGTGATGTTCAATAGGAGCTTCCGTTTTCGGCTCATGAGCCTTTTCTTTTATATCAGCTTTCTGCGGCTCGGGAGCTTTTTTCACTTCTTCCGCTTTTGTTTGCTGATGAGGCTCGGAAACGGCTGTTTTTATTTGTTCGGTAGCTTTCGGCTTATTTTCAACGGGCACAGCACTGCTTGCCGCCGTTAAATTGCCGGAAGCCAATTTTGCTTCGAGCGCGGATATTCTTCTGAGCAGAGCGTCATTCTCCGAATCAAGCGACTCGGAGCAGAGCTTCACGAACGCCATTTCGAGAGGTATTCTCTTATTAGACGAGCGCTTTATCTGCGAGAATGTGTCTTCGATAATATTTAAATCATAGAGCAGCTCTTCGAGCGGCAGTTTTTCCGCGAGAGCTTTCAGAGATTTCAGTTCATCGTCTGTAGCTATCAGAATGCTGTCCGCATTTTTGACCGTTTTGACTATCATCAGGTCGCGCAGGTGGAACATGAACTCGGAGCAGAGACGCTCCATATCGCAGGAGTTCATGTGCAGCTCGTTAATTATTCCGAGAGCTGAGGCGCAGTCCTTTTTAATTATACATTCGGACAGGCGCATCAGATAGTCGCGCCCTGCGAGTCCCGCGCTCTTTGTAACGACTTCGCTTGTTATATGTTCGTCAACGGCGCAGCATCTGTCGAGCAGAGAGAGCGCGTCTCGCAGTGCTCCGTCGGCAACTTTTGCTATCAGCGCGGCGGCGTCTTCGTCGAGAGTGATATTCTCATGCTCGGCGACATATTGGAGTCTCGCACAGATATCCTCGGGTGTTATTCTCTTAAAGTCAAATCTCTGGCAGCGCGAAAGAATAGTCGCGGGGAGCTTGTGTACTTCTGTAGTAGCGAGGATAAATATAACATGCTCCGGCGGCTCTTCGAGAATTTTCAGAAGAGCGTTGAACGCGCCGGTCGAGAGCATATGTACCTCGTCTATGATATAAACTCTGTACTTAGCTTTGACAGGCGTGAAATTCGCTTCGTCGCGAAGATCGCGGATATTGTCAACGCCGTTGTTTGAAGCGGCGTCTATTTCAATAATATCGAGCACCGAGCCGTTGTCGATGCCGCGGCATATCTCGCACTCGTTGCAGGGGTCGCCGTCATGCGGCGAGAGGCAGTTGACCGCCTTTGAAAGAATCTTCGCGCATGTGGTCTTGCCCGTTCCGCGCGAGCCGGTGAACAGATAGGCGTGGGCGACCCTGCCGCTGACGAGCTCATTCTTGAGCGTCGCGGTTATATGGGGCTGACCGTAGACCTCTTCAAAAGTCTGCGGACGCCATTTTCTGTAGAGCACGCGGTACATAACAGACAGTCCTTTAAAAATACTTTTTGATAAAGCAAAAACGAGCCTTTATCTTGGTCATGCGGCGGGCAGGCGGACTGTGGCGCACAGTGCAGACCGCTTAATGCTGCTCGGTTCCCCGCCTGACATGGTTCACGGCGCCCCGCCGCACAGGACCCGCCACGCCACATGACCAAAACAAAGCCTCGCTTAAGATGCTTATCAGGTTACTAAGATATTATAATATATATTTGAATCAATTACAAGTGCTATATACTATAATAATATGCAAAATTTTTTGTTTTCCTGGTTTTGTGTAAGTTACCTTGAAAACTGAACAGTGAAAGCCTGCTTTACACTTCTGAATTTATTTTGCCGTTTTCAGGTTACCTTGAAAATTAAACAAAGAAAGCTTTTTAGTAGCCGAATTTATTTTGTCGGATTTAAGTTACCTTGAAAACTGAACAGCAAAGATTTGATTTTTTAAAAGCCTGATTTATAAACAGATATTTACATCTTCCGGCAATATTCCTCCGATTTGTTTTATAAGCAATGTTTTCTGCTTTTCATGGGTAAACAAGTATGATATAATAAAAATATGTATAAGAAAGGAAGTCTTATCATGACAAAGCTCAAGAAATTCGGCGGAAAATACAAAGACGAGACCGTTGAGAGAATAGCGCGGTACTTCGGATTCAGCGCGGGTCTGCATTTCGGCACGGACAAGCCCGACGAGAGCCGAATGAAAGCGGCGAAAAAGACGCTCAAAGAGTGGACCCACGGAAACGGCGAATTATTTGTGATAGTTGACGAAAAAGATACAGTCGGCTTTGTCCATATAAATTACCGCACGGGCAACACCGCGTGGATAGAAGATATCTATGTTGATGAACAGAAACGCGGACAGGGAATCGCCACGCGCGTTATCGGGCTTGCGGAAGATAAGATAAAATCCCACAGAGGCTATACTTCGATCTGCCTCGAAGCTTCGCCAGATAACAAAGCTGCGCTCGCGCTCTATCATAAGCTCGGCTATATTACGCTCGGCATGATAACCGTGCGCAAAGAGATATATAAAAACGACAAAAAGAACGAAACCGAGCTTTTCGGACTGACTTATAAATACTGAGGTGCGATATGGACTACAAATTCAATCATTTTAACTTCAATGTAAAAAATCTTGACGAGAGCATAAAATTCTATAATGAAGCTCTCGGACTCAAAGAAATTCGCCGCAAAGAAGCGTCGGACGGCTCTTTTACAATAGTTTTCATGGGCGACGGCAGCGGCACTTTTTCTCTTGAGCTCACCTGTCTCAAAGATCACCCGCAGGCATATGATTTGGGCGAATGTGAATTTCATCTCGCGCTGACTGCGGACGACTACGAGGCCTCGCTCAAAAAGCATAAAGAGATGGACTGCGTCTGCTATATAAACGAGGGCATGGGGATATATTTTATCGCCGACCCGGACGGATATTGGATAGAGATAATCCCGAAGAGGTAAGCTATGACAAAAAAGCAAAAGGCCGCCCTCGCTGTGGCGGCGCTCGAAAAAGAATATCCGAATGCTCTGTGTTCGCTTGAAGAAAAGGAGCCTTATCGCCTGCTGATAGCAGTCAGACTCTCGGCTCAGTGTACCGACGCGCGGGCAAATTTAGTGACTCCCGTGCTCTTTGAGCGATTCCCGACGCTTGAAAGCCTCGCTTTTGCCGATGTTGCCGAGGTCGAGGAGATAGTCCACCCTTGCGGCTTTTTCCGCGCAAAGGCGAACGACATAGTTTCGATGAGCCGGATGCTCATTGAAAAATATGATTCAAAAGTGCCGGACACTATCGAAGAGCTTGTCAAGCTCCCGGGAGTCGGCAGAAAAACGGCGAACCTCATAGTCGGCGACGTCTACGGCAAGCCCGCAGTCGTTGCAGACACGCATCTTATCAGAATAACAAATTTGCTGGGGCTCGTTGACACAAAAGACCCGGCAAAAGTAGAAAAAGAGCTGAAAGCTCTGCTCGATCCTAAAAAGAGCAACGATTTTTGTCACCGCTGCGTGCTTCACGGCAGGGCGGTGTGCATCGCACGCAGACCGAATTGTCCCGCCTGCGTGATGAACGGATTTTGCAGCTATTATTTAAAGCAGAAATGATATCAGCGCCGTCACCGCGGCTCCCGCGAGCGCGGAGCAGACAAATTTCAGCGCGGAGATAATTTTTCTCTTTTTGAGCTTGCTTGCCGGAGGGATACCCGCGCTGTCGGCTATCAGACCTGCCCGCTCGCGCAGCGTGCCCTCGCTCGTTGCGGCGTATTCGGGTTTGACGAAAAACAGCACTTTTTCAAAATATTCGCATTTGGTCTGCGTTATCTCTATGACCTGACGGTTCACACCTTTTATCATTTTTTCTTGCCCTCCGAATGTCATGTGTTGATTATTTTTGACTTTTCGGGCGTGAAATATACCGACGGGCGGAGAAAAGCCGATTATACGAACTGTAATCACACTTTCGCGCGTGATATGTGGAAAACTATGTGGAAAATGTTGATAACTTCTTCAAAAATGCTTGAAAAACCTTGACAAGCTGATGTGGATAGATAAATCAAAGTCGAAAATATATACAATTTGTTATATTTTCTTTACTTTTGAATTTAAATATATTTCGCTTATATAACAAAAGGAGCGGATTTGAGTTGGATTGTGACAAAATTTTGCAGACGGACGACGGAAGCATAATAACCGGGCTTCGCTGTTTCAGCCTGCCGCTGATACTCGACTGCGGTCAGGCGTTTCGCTGGAGCGAAAATGCGGACGGCAGCTGGAGCGGAGTGGCGATGAACCGCGAGCTCAGATTAAAGCAGGACGGCGATAGGTTATTTTTTGAAAACACGACGCCAGACGAAATAAAAAACATATGGATAAAATATTTTGACCTCGGCCGCGACTATACCGCGATATGCAAGCGCCTGAGCGCGGACGAAAATCTCAAAACAGCGTGCTCGGAATATCCGGGGATAAGAATATTAAAGCAAGACGAGTGGGAGACGCTCTGCTCGTTTATTATCTCTCAGAATAATAATATACCGCGAATAAAGGGCATAATCGGCAGGCTCTGCGAAAACTTCGGAGATAAGCTCCCCGGCGGGAGATATTCGTTCCCGTCAGCCGAAAAACTGGCTTCTCTCGAACCGGACGATCTCGCGCCGCTGAGAGCGGGCTTTAGAAATAAATATATAATCGACGCCGCGCGCAAGGTAGCGGGCGGTGAAGTGAATCTGTCCGCGCTCAGAAGTGCTTCTGATAACGAAGTTCGCGAAAGCCTGTTAAAAATAAAAGGCGTCGGCGCGAAAGTTGCGGAGTGTACATTATTATTCGGCTTCGGACGCGTTGATGCGTTCCCGATAGATGTCTGGGTGCGCCGCGTTGTCGGCGAGCTATACCCGAACGGTCTGCCCGAGTGCATGGACGGAGTGCGCGGAATAGCGCAGCAGTATCTGTTCCACTGGCGCAGACATCTTGAGGAGGACGAGAAGAAAAATGCAGGCTGATATTCTCTCCGCCGAGGAGATAAAAAAATATCTCACAAAAGAGCGAAAAAATAATATCGCCGTCTTTGACACGGTGGATTCGACGAACACTATCCTAAAAAATTGGTGCGCCGAGGGAAAAGCCCGACCCGGCGACTGCGTGACCGCCGACTGCCAGACGAAAGGGCGCGGCAGGCGCGGCAAGCGATTTGAATCGGACAAAGGAGTCGGAATTTATCTCTCTTTTTTGCTCGGTACGGGCGACGCGACCCCGGATGAGATAAGCGAGATAACCGCGTGGGGCGCGGTTGCGGTGCGCCGCGCGATAGAAAAAGTCTGCCATGCGGGAAGCAAAATAAAATGGGTCAATGACATAGTTTGCGGCAGGATGAAAATATGCGGCATACTCACTGAGATGACCTCGACGGGTCCCGTGATGGGAATCGGCATAAATGTGAATCAAAGCGAAGACGGCTTTCCGCCGGAGCTTCGCAATATTGCTTCGTCTCTGAAAATAATATGCAAGAGAGAATTTTGCAGGGCGCAGATAATTGCCGCCGTTATCGAAGAGCTCGATTTGATAAACGCTGGATTTCCCGAAAAAAGAGAGGAATATCTAAAAGAATATCGCGAGAACTGCGCCGTTATCGGCGAGGAGATAAGCATCGAGCGCGGCGAAGAAATAAAAAAAGGACGCGCCGTTGAAATCGCCGAAAATTTCGGGCTTGAAGTCATTTTCGAAAACGGAGAGCGCGAAGTAATAACCGGCGGCGAAGTGAGCGTAAAAGGATTTTACCCGGCAAATAATATCGGGAGAGAATAAATTGACGGAGGGTACAAAATGAACAAACACAGAAAAGGGCTCTATATTATTTCAGGACTTTTCTATCTTTTCTTCTCGGGCGCGCTCGCGCTTTATCCGACCAAGATGACGGTCGGCGCTACAATTTCGATGATAGCGGGCGCGGTTCTGACGCTCGCGGCGGCAGTTTCTTCATTTATACTTGCGGCGCAGTCCGGCAAGAATCCGAAGGATTCCGCAGTCCGCACTGTTGTTATGCCGATATGCTTCGTCGGCTTCGCGGTAATTCTCGCGGCGGATATCATAAATACCGCCGTGCATTTTGAAACGGCGTTCGACGCAGTCAGAATTATAGCAGAACTGATAGGCGCGGCGGGACACATTGCCGCAGCTGTTATCATGTTCAAAAATAACATGGTATTCATCAGAAGAAATAAAATTGCATATGCCGTGTTCGCCGCGATGACGGGAAATCCCGCTTCCATATTTGTCTCCGGCGCGTTCGCGCGCGAAAGGGCTGACGGCGAATGTAAAAAGCTCCGCAAGGCGGGTGTTATCGAGCTTATCGTCGGCGCGGTAATTATCGTTGCGGCATACATAATAACCAATCTCACCCTGCCGAGCGACACGTTCCGCGCTGTGACCGACTGGCTGTTCCTCTGCCTGACTCTTGTTACCGATATGGGTCTTGCGCTCATCGCCGTCTCGACCCCGAAAGATAAAAAGAAAAAGGCGAAGAAAAAATAAAATTATGTGGAATAAAATTTCAAGCAAGGAAGACATATCGGCTCTCATGGATAGAATGTACAGTTTCCATGACAGCTGCATCAAAGAGATGTATTATATAAGCGGAGCATATACTACTGCGGAAAAAAGCATGTATCCTATCAACGACCGACGCACACTGCGCGTTCTGATACAAAGCCAAATCGATTCTTCGGCTGCAATCGAGCTTGAATTTTCCGGGCTTATATCTTTGTCGCTCCGCCCGACTGACGAAAAATACACCTGCGAAATCTTAGAAGCGTCGCTCGAAGCGAAAGACGGATATTTTATATGGAAAGACGATATAGATTTATCCGAAGAGTCGGATCAGTGCGGCACGGTGATATGCTCCGAAAGACTCAGTTGGCGCGAAATAAAAAGCGTATACGGCAGTGACGAATTCTATTTGCCGGCAGAATAAATGGAGGAAATGAAAATGAAGAAGCTCTTATCGCTCATGTCCGTTCTGCTGGCCTTTCTGATGCTCCTGTCCGCCTGCGGCGCTCCCGCGGCCGAGACCTCGGAGCCCCCCGCCGAGGATACCGGCTCCGAGGCTCCCCCCGCGGAGGAATCCCCGGCCGAGGCCGAGCCAGTCACCATTACATACTGCAACTTCAACGCCTCCGGCGGCAACGAGGAGACCCTCGCCAAGATGTACGAGGCCTTCCACGAGG